>Ga0182007_10000028_pt1 | contig 167122 bp, 133 predicted proteins | sample Sormic07211113_1_FD_123023 | JGI IMG/M metagenome (GOLD analysis project Ga0182007, IMG submission 123023) | Rhizosphere microbial communities from Sorghum bicolor, Mead, Nebraska, USA - 072115-113_1 MetaG | ecosystem: Host-associated > Plants > Roots > Rhizosphere | place: USA: Nebraska...
CTTTACCGTGCTGGCGGCCGGCACGCGCCGTCTGGACACGGGCGTGCGCGACATCGACGCCTTCAGCGATTACCTGATCGCCCGCGCGCGCGCCGGCAAACCGGCCGGCAGCGCCACGGCGGCGGGCCGCATCGTGCGCATCAAATAACATTACAAGGAATAACCATGCGTCGCTTATTTGTTTCCGTTCTTCTCCCCAGCCTGTTCACGGGCACGGCCCACGCCGATTTCACCATTCCCGGCTTCGAGCTGGTGCACACCTCGCCCGTGGAAACCACCTTGACCAATCCCGACCTGCGCGAGCCCGTTGCCGTGTGGAGCGAGCTGTTCGATGCGGCCAAGAAAGAGATCGTCATTGCCCAGTTCTATGTCGTCAGCAAGCCGGGAACGGCCTTTGAAAAGGTGCTGGCCAGCTTGACGGCCGCCGGCCAGCGCGGCGTGAAAATCCGCTTCCTGCTGGACCAGAAGGGCGTGGGCCTGTCGGAAGCGGCGACCATCGCCCGGATCAAGGCGATTCCCAATCTGGACTTGCGTCTCATCGATTTCAATAAGATCACGGGCAACGGCATCGTGCACGCGAAATACCTGGCCGTTGATGGCCAGGTCGCGTACATCGGCAGCCAGAATTTCGACTGGCGCTCGTTCGAGCATATCCATGAGACGGGCTTGAGAATCACCGAGCCCGCCATGGTCAGCCAGGTGCAAGCGATTTTTGAGCAGGATTGGCAAGCCCAAGCATTGACGTCGCAAGGCAGCCGCGCTACGGTGCTCAACAGCAAGGTCGTGCCGGCCAATTACGCGCAAAACGCGTTTTTGCTGGCCAGCCCGAACGCGTACAACCCGGCCGGCGTGGGCGATTCGGAAACGGGCTTGCCCGCCTTGCTGGCGCAAGCGCAAAGCGAAGTGCGCATCCAGCTGCTCGACTATGCTCCGCTGTCCTACGGTCCGAACCGCACGCGGCCGTATTACGCCGTGATCGACAGCGCCGTGCGCGCGGCCGCCCAGCGCGGCGTGAAAATCAAGCTGATGGTATCCGCCTGGAATACGGAAGCGCCGGCCATCGCCTACCTGAAAAGCCTGGCCCTGGTGCCGAACGTGGAAATCCGCATCGTGACGATTCCGGCCGCTTCGACGGGTTTCATACCGTTCGCGCGCGTGATCCATAGCAAGACCATGAGCATCGACGGCAAGCTGGCCTGGGTCGGCACGAGCAACTGGGCGGGCGGCTACTTCGACTTGTCGCGCAATCTGGAAGTGGTGCTGCGCAACGAGCCGATGGCGCAACGCATCGCTGCGCTGCATGAGCAGACGTGGAGCTCGGCATATGCACAGCCCATCGACATCAACAAGCAATATCCGAAGCCGGCGAAAGCCACGCCGCAAGGCAAGGAGTAATGGTGAGCATGAAAAAATTACTCTGCGTGCTGGCGCTGGGTGGCGCATTCGCTTCCGGCAATGTGCTGGCCTGGGGCAATGACGGCCACCGCGCTGTGGGTGCCATCGCCGATCAATTGCTCAAAGGCAGCGTGGCCCAGGCCCAGGTGGCCAGGTTGCTGTTGCCGGGCGAAAGTCTGGAAAAGATCGCCAACTGGCCCGATTGCGTGAAGGGCACATATTGCGGCCCGCAATCGCCGGAAATGCTGACGTATGTGGCGGCGAACCCCAAGCATGGCGAATACCACTACACGAATGTGCCGTTCCAGAATGCGCATTATCACGACCATGGCGTGGGCACGGCCGACGACGATATCGTGCAGACGCTCAAGCAGGCGATCCTGGTGTTGCAAGGCACGGCCGATGCGGCCAGCAATCCGCACGGCTTCAGCCAGCGCGAAGCGCTGATCCTGATCACGCACCTGGTGGGCGATATCCACCAGCCGCTGCATGTGGGCAATGCGTTTCTTGGCAAGGATGGCCAGTTCTTCGTGCCCGCCACGCAGGCGCAGATCGATGACGCCACTATTTTCAATGCGCGCGGCGGCAACGACTTGCTGCTCGACGATGCGAAGATGACGGCCCTGTCCGATGCCGTGATTCCCGCGCCGCTGCCGGCGGACGAGGGGACGGCGAAAGCTCCAGCCTATCCGAAGTCGCCCACCAAGCCCCTGCATTCCTACTGGGATACGACCGTGGTCGATTACGCCATGCGCCGGCTGAGCACGCGCACGCCGCAGCAGTTCGCCAGGACGGTGATCGCCAGCGCGCCCGTGGTGAGCGCCAATACTGGCGACCCCGCCACCTGGCCGTATCAGTGGGCCGATGCCGCGCTGGCGGCGTCCAAGATTGCCTTCACGGACGTGGTGGCCGGCCCGGCCACGCAGCAGACCAGCCGCAAGGGCGAGGTCTATAACGTGTGGACCTTGACGGTGCCGGACAATTATCCCGTGCCCAGCTCGGCGCTGGCGAAGCAGCAATTGATCGAGGGCGGCTATCACCTGGCTGCCGTGCTGCAGGCGATTTGGCCGCAGTGAAATGCGTGAAAAGCGGCCTGCGGGCCGCTTTTTTCATGCCAGAGTGATGGCGATTCCCATCTCGCGGAAGGGCGCGAGCAGAGCGTCTTCCACGTCGCGGTGCACGATGATATCGTTGACCTGGCTCAAGGGCGCGATTTGGAACGGCGACGCCGTGTTGAACTTTTCCGGCGAGGCCAGCACGACGGTGCGGCTTGAGGCCTCGCTCAGCGCGCGTTTCACGCATGCTTCTTCGTAATCGCCCGTGGTGATGCCCGCTTGCGGATGCAGGCTGGATACGCCCATGAAATACAGGTCGGCGCGGATGCGGCCGATGGCTTCCACGGTGGCCGCGCCGACGCCCACGATCGAGTGCTTGTACAGGCGCCCGCCCAGCATCAGCACGTCGATCGATGGGTGATTCACCAGCTCGACGGCAACCGATGGGCTGTGCGTGACGATGGTGGCGCGTAAGTCGCGCGGCAGCTGGCGCGCCAGCTGCACGGCGGTCGTGCCGCCATCGAGAAACACCACTTGCCCCGTTTGTATCATGGCGCCCGCCGCGCGGCCGATGGCGGGCTTGGCTTGCGGCGAAAGTTGTTCGCGCCCCGCAAACGGCGCCAGCGCGGGCGAACGGGGCAGCAAGGGCAGGGCGCCGCCGTGCACGCGTTCCAATAGCCCTTCTTTCGCCAGCTCGCGCAGGTCGCGCCGTATCGTGTCTTCCGACAAGCCCAGAGTGTCGCTGACGGCCTTGGCGACGATCTGGCCCTCGCGCTGGAGCAAGTCCAGCAGGTATTGTTTGCGTTGATGTGTCAGCATGGTTTTTCTTGAGTATTCTTGTATTTTCTTGATATTGCACGAGTTTGCATGATAAAGTCGTCGAACGCAAGCACAAGGAGACGATATGCGCGAAGAAAATAGCAAGCAGCAACGGGTCCGCATCCAGCAGGTACACACCCTGTCGCACGACTGGTACCTATTGCAGAAGACCACGTTCGATTACCTGCGCCACGACGGCCAGTGGCAAACGCAAACGCGGGAAACCTATGACCGCGGGGACGGGGCCACCATCCTGCTGTACAACAAGGTCAAACGCACGGTGATTCTGATCCGCCAGTTCCGCTTCCCTACCTACCGCGAAGGCCACGATGGTTTCCTCATCGAGTCGGCGGCCGGACTGCTGGAAGAGGCCAGCGCCGAGCAGCGCATCCGCGCCGAGGTGGAAGAAGAGACCGGTTACCGGGTGGGGCAGGTGCACAAGATATTCCAGGCCTTCATGAGTCCCGGCTCCGTGACGGAACGTTTGCATTTCTTTGTCGCCGAATACGATCCCGCCAGCCGCATCGGCGACGGCGGCGGCTTGGCGCACGAGGGAGAAGATATCGAGGTGCTGGAATTGCCGCTGGCGCAGGCGATGCGGATGGTGGCCGACGGGCACATTTGCGACGGCAAGACCATCATGCTGCTGCAGCATGCGCAGCTGCACTTGATGCCAGGCAAACGGGGGCTGCAGATTCTCGTTGCCGGGCCCTACCGCTCTGGCACGGGCGATGATCCGGCCCTGATGGCGGCGAATGTGGCGGCCATGGAAGCCGTCTGCCTGCCCCTGTATGAAAAGGGACACATGCCCGTGCTCGGTGAATGGCTGGCCTTGCCCATGCTGGCGCTGGCCGGTTCCACGCACGTGGGCGACAGCGTCTACGAGGCACTGTTTCACGCGCACGCGACGCGCTTGCTGACGCACTGCGATGCCGTGCTGCGCCTCGGTGGCGCTTCGGCTGGGGCAGACCAGATGGTGGGAGTGGCGCAGGATCTCGGTTTACCCGTGTATTTCTCGGTGGACGAGATTGCCCAGGCGTAAAAAAAGCGAAGCCCGCGGGCTTCGCTTTTCTGATGCTGTCACAGTCTCTTAACGGGACTTAACAAAGGGGATACCGATCGCTTTCGGCGCGATGGATTTCGCCATCAAGCCCGCCAGCACGATCACGGTGACCACGTACGGTACCATCTGGATCAGCGAGCCGGGGATGCGGCCCACGACGGGCAAGTCCACGCCTTCGATCTGAATCTGGATGGCGGCGAAGAAGCCGAACATCAGGCAACCGAGGAAGGTGTAGACGGGGCGCCAGTTGCCGAACACCATGGCCGTCAGGGCCAGGTAGCCGGCGCCGGCCGACATGTCGCGCAGGAAGAAGCCGCTTTGCACGATGGCCAGATACGCGCCCGAGAACGAGCACAGGATGCCGGCCACCAGCATGGCCAGGTAGCGCGTCGCTTCCACGCTCACGCCGGCCGAGTCGGCCGCATGCGGATTTTCGCCGCAGGCGCGCAGGCGCAGGCCGAAGCGCGTGTGGTACAGCAGCCAGTGCACGAGCGGAATCAAGAGGAAGGCCACGTAGACGAGGATGGAATGGCCGCCGATCAGATGGGCATACACCCAGCCGATGAAGGGGATGTGTTCCACGTACTGCGTGCCCGGCAGGACCACGTCGAACAGCCGCGCCGAACCGAGGTCGGGCGTGCGGCCGCCTTGCTGGAAGAAAAATTGCGCCAGCACGAACGTCAGTCCGCTCATGGCGATGTTGATCGCCATGCCGGCCACCAGCTGGTTGCCCTTTTGCGTGATGCTGACGTACGCCTGCAGCAGGGCCAGGGCGACGCAGACCAGCATGCCGGCAGCCATGCCGTAGTACGGGTTTTGCGTCGTGTAGGCGACGGCGGCGGAAGCGAAGGCGCTGGCCAGGATCTTGCCTTCCAGGCCGATGTCGATCATGCCGCTGCGTTCGGCAAACAGGCCGGCCATGGCGGCAAAGATCAGGACGGGCGCATTGCGCACGGTCGATACCAGGATGCTGGCGAATTGAAAGTCGTCGAGTGTCATGGTGTTAGCCTTTGGTGCGCTTGAGCAGGGCGGAAATGGCCGGTGCGTAGAAGTTTTCCATGGCGCCGCAGAACAGGATGATCAAGCCCTGGATGAAGATGAAGGTTTCCGTCGGGATATTCGGTTTTTCCAGCGACAGGTCGAAGCCGCCCTGGATCAGCGCGCCGAACAGCACGGCCGACAGGAAGATGCCGACCGGATGCTGGCGCCCCATCAGGGCGATGGCGATGCCGATGAAACCGGCGCCGCCGACGAAGTTGAGCGACAGGTAATGCGTCGAGCCCATGATGGAATTGACGGAACCCAAGCCCGCCAGCGCGCCCGAGATCAGCATGACGATGATGATCATCTTGCTGATCGACACGCCCGCATAGTGGGCCGCGTGCTTGTTGAGGCCCGTGGCGCGCAGTTTGAAGCCCCACGACGAACGCCAGACCATCACACCGTAGATGACGAGTGCTGCAATCGCCAGGATAAAGCTGATGTTCAGCGGCGTGTCGCCCAGCGACGGGAACCAGGTGGAGAGGCGCGGCATTTCGCCGCTTTCCGCAAACACGCGGCTGGCCGTGTTCTGCTCGCCCGGCGGAATCAGGTACTTTACGATAATAAAATTCATCAGGCTGGCGGCGATGAAGTTGAACATGATGGTGGTCACCACGATGTGGCTGCCGCGTTTCGCTTGCAGATAGCCGGGCAAAAAGCCCCACAGCGCGCCGAACAGGGCCGCGCCGATCATGGCGGCCGGAATCAAGAGCCAGGCGGGCAGGGTCTGGTCGAAGGCCAGCATGGCCACCGTCAAGCCCAGGCCGCCGATATACATCTGGCCTTCGGAACCGATATTGAACAGGCCGGCCTGCATCGCCACAGAAACCGACAGGCCCGTGAAAATGAAGGTGCTGGCGTAGAACAGGGTGTAGCTCAAGCCTTCCGGATTGAGGATGGCGCTGTGGACGAGGATCGACAGCGATTCGGCCGGGTCTTCGCCCAGCATATAAATCACCAGGGCGGCGACCAGCAAGGCCGACAGCAGGTTTAACATGGGCATGACAAAGGCTGTCGCCCAGCGTGGCAAGTCGTTATTCATGATTTATGCATTCCCCCCATCAACAGACCGATGCGGGTGGTATCGAATTCTTCAATTTTCAGTTCGCCGGTGATGCGTCCGCCGCACATGACGAGAATGCGGTCGGCCAGCGCCCGCACTTCTTCCAGTTCGACGGACACCAGCAGGATCGCCACGCCCGCGTCGCGCAGGGCCAGCAATTGCGTATGGATGCTTTCGATGGTGCCGATGTCGACGCCGCGCGTGGGTTGCCCCACCAGCATCAGTTTCGGCTTGGCCAGCACTTCGCGCGCGATCACCACCTTTTGCTGGTTACCGCCGGACAACAAGCCGATGCGCAGGTCCGGATTGGCCGGGCGCACATCAAACGTCTTCAGCAGTTCCGCGCAGCGGGCGCCGATGGCCTTGAAGTTGAACAGGCCCCAGCGGTTCTTCAGGTGGTCCTGGTAACCGAGGATGGTGTTCTGCATGACGGAGAAATTTTTCACCACGCCATCGCGCAAGCGGTCTTCCGGAATGTGGGCGATGCCCAGCTCGCGGAAGGCCAGCGGCAAGCCATCGGCATCGTGGCGCTTGGCAAACGGCAAGTCCTTGTCCAGGAAGCGCAAGGTGCCGGACGTGGGTAAACGCATGCCCGAGAGGATTTCCAGCAGCTCGCTCTGGCCATTGCCGGAAACGCCCGCGATGGCGACGATTTCGCCGGCGCGCAAGTTGAAACCTATGTCGGCCAGCAATTTGACTTGCTGTTCGTCAGCCAGTTGCAAGCCGTCGACTTCCAGCACCGTGGCGCCCGGATTGTACGGTGCGCGGGGCAGGTGGCTCTGAATGGGGCGGCCGACCATCATGTTGGCCAGTTCCTCTTTCGAGGTGCCGGCCGTTGCCACGGCGCCCACCACCGTGCCGCCGCGCATGACGGTGACGTTGTCGGTGATTTCCAGGATCTCTTGCAGCTTGTGCGTGATCAGGATGATGGTCTTGCCTTGCTCCTTGAACAGGCGCAGGATTTCAAACAGCGAGGCCGTTTCCTGGGCCGTCAGCACGGCCGTCGGTTCGTCGAGGATCAGGATATTGGCGCTGCGGTAAATCTGCTTGAGGATTTCCACGCGCTGCTGCGCCCCGACGGACAGGTCTTCGATCTTCGCCAGCGGGTCGACGTCGAGGCGGTAGCGCGCGCAGATTTCGCGCAATTTCGTTTCCGCTTCCGTGCGGTGGCTGGCCAGGCGAAAACCGCCTTCCGTACCCAGCATGATATTGTCGAGGACGGTGAAGTTCTCGACCAGCATGAAGTGCTGGTGCACCATGCCGATGCCGAGATTGATCGCTTCCTGGCTGTTGCGGATAGGCTGTACTTTACCGTCGAGCAAGATTTCTCCGCCGTCGGCACGGTAATACCCGTACAGGATGCTCATCAAGGTCGATTTGCCGGCGCCATTTTCCCCCACCAGGCCATGGATACTGCCCTTGGCGATGGAGAAGCTGACGTCGGCGTTCGCCTTCACATGTCCAAATTGCTTGGAAATGCTGCGAAATTCTACTGTTGGCTGCATAGGTTCATAACTGGATAGTTTCATGGAAACGCGCCGCGCGGAGACAGGCCCCGGCGGCGCGCTAAAAGATACGGAGAAAAATTAAACCGGGCAGCTGCTGCCGACGCGGTAATCGATCACTTTGATCTTGCCATCGATAATGTCCTTACGCGCACCCAACACGCGCTTTTCGATTTCCGGCGTAATCAGCTTGCGGTTGTTGGCGTCGAGCGCCCAATCCACGCCGCCTTCTTTCAAGCCTTTATAGCTGACGCCGCCCTTCCAGGTGCCGTTCTTGACTTCCATGAAGCTGTCGTAGACGGTGTTGTCGACGCGCTTGACCATCGAGGTCAGGATGCTGCCCGGATACAGATGGTTCTGGTTCGAATCGACGCCGATGGCCAGCTTGCCTTTTTCCTTGGCCATTTGCAGGGTGCCCATGCCGCTGCCGCCAGCGACGGCGAAGACGACATCGACGCCGCGCTCGAATTGCGAGCGGGCCAGTTCGCCACCCTTGGCCGGGTCATTCCAGGCGCCGGACGTGGTGCCGACCATGTTTTGCGTGATTTCCGCCTTCGGATTGACGGCTTTGACGCCTTGCGCGTAGCCGCAGGCGAAGTTGCGGATCAGGGGAATATCGATGCCGCCGATGAAGCCGACCTTCTTGCTCTTGCTGGCCATGGCCGCGGCCACGCCCACCAGGTAGGAGCCTTCTTCTTCCTTGAAGACGACGGAATTGACGTTGCTGCCGGCGGCCTGGCCGTCGATCAGCACGAATTTCACGTTCGGGAATTCCTTGGCGACCTTTTGCACGGCTTGCGTTTGCGCAAAGCCGATGGCGGCGATCATGTCGAGTTTCTTGCGGGCCAGACCGCGCATGACTTGCTCGGCCTGCGTATCGCTCGATGCCTGCACTTCGATGAAGGAAATGCCCGTGTCTTTTTTGAAGCGCGATGCACCTTCGAAAGCGGATTGGTTGAACGACTTGTCGAACTTGCCGCCCGCGTCATACACGACACCCAGTTTTGGGGTAGCCGCGGACGCTTGAGCAGTCAGAAAAACGGCTGCGATCGTCAAACTAAATTGTGTAAGTTTCATGAATTGGCTCCTGGAAGATCGATATTGTATATTTTTTATAGGTGAAACATATAATTTGGGGCCGATTTAGCCTGTTTTTGATGCACGAGGTGATGATTCCTTATCAACATTGCACTGTATTGCACAAGATCATTGCTAGCCTCGTATGCTTTTATGTCGACAGTGTGATGCTCATGCAACAGTCGCGCCCCGTCTCTTTTATAAGTACAACATCGAATGGGGCTGCCGGAGCGGGCTGGGATGCGCCGTCAGCGGACGGGCAGGGCAAGCACGGGACCGGCGCCGCGATGGGCGTCCGAATCACTATGCATCATGCCAGATATGTATGACAAATACGTTTTTGTTTAGCTATTTATATGATAGCCATATAAATTGGAATGCAAACCCAAAACGAAGGGCTGGGGTCGGACCCTGAGGGTCCGACCCCGGTCTTGCTGCTTTTCGGGTTGGCGTTGCTTGCTGACGCTTGAGGCTTTGCCTCAATTAGCTGGGGGATTGATGATATTCAGGAAAGCCCGCACGACGGGAGCGTCGTCGAGCGTCGTGTAGCTGATGTACAAGTTGGCCGACGGCGGATTGGTCTTGATGGGTAGAAATACCACGCCGGGCCAGCCGATGCGGCTCGTCGTTTCCGGCACCAGGGTCACGCCCAGGCCTGCGCCCACCATGGCCAGCAGGGTTTGCGGTTCGCTCGCTTCCTGGAAAATCACGGGTTCAAAACCGGCGTTGATGCAGCATTGCACCAGGTAGCGGGGAAACGCGGATTTATCGAGGTTCAGGGTCAGCATGGGCTCGTGGGCGATATCGATCAGCTCGATGGCCGTGTTTTTTGCCAGCGGATGGTGTTCATTGACGGCCACGCACACGTTTTCGCGGAAGCACAGTTCCTGGCGCAGGTTGTCGTGGCGCAAGTCGTCGTCGTTGAGCTTGGGTTCGCGCCAGAAGCCCACGTCGATCTGTTTGGCGCGCAAGGCTTCGTATTGCACCGTGGGACCGAATTCATGGATGGTCCAGGTGACGCGAGGGAATTTGGTCTGGAATTCCTCCAGCAGGCTGGGGATGGGGCCCCACATGGCCGAGCCGACGATGCCCACGCGCAAGCGGCCCACTTCGCCGCGGTCGATCTGGCGGATGGTGTCGATGGTCATGCGCATCTTGGCCAGCAGCTCGGCCGCCTCGTTCATCAGCGCCTTGCCCGCCACGGTCAGCTCGAAGGTGCGCGTGGTGCGCGCAAACAGGCGCACGCCCAGTTCGCTTTCCAGTTTCATGATCTGCTGGCTCAGGGGCGGCTGCGAGATATGCAGGCGCTCGGCGGCGCGGCTGAAGCTTTTCTCCTCGGCAACGGCAAGAAAATACTTTAACTGTTTCAGATCGATGGACATGCTTTCCTTGGCGTTGCGTGGTGCTTGGCGATGGAACGGCGCGCGGACCGTGCAGGCGCGCGCGCTTTCTTTACAGCAGTCCTATTATCGTGCCACGACCGCCTGCATGGCAATGGCCAGCGCGGTGCCGACTTGCGCATTGTGCTTGACCAAGGCGATATTCGTTGCCAGGCTGCGGCCATCCGTCAGCTGCTTGATGCGCGACAGCAGGAATGGCGTGACTTGCTTGCCCTTCACGCCGCCCGCGTCCGCTTCCTGCAAGGCTTGCGTGGTGATCGCATCGATTTCTTCCTTGGGCATCGCTTGCGCGGCGGGCACGGGGTTGCTGACGATCACGCCGCCTTTCAAGCCCAGCTGCCACTTGGTGCCGATGAAGGCGGCCTGCTCGGCGGCCGTATCGAGGCGGAAATCGGCCTTGAAGCCGCTTTCGCGCGTGAAGAAGGCGGGGAAGCCTTCCTGGCCCACGCTGATGACGGGCACGCCATGGGTTTCCAGGTATTCCAGGGTCAGGCCGATGTCGAGGATGGATTTGACGCCCGCGCAGACGACGGCCACGGACGTGTGCGCCAATTCCTGCAAGTCGGCCGAAATGTCGAAGCTCGTTTCCGCGCCGCGGTGCACGCCGCCGATGCCGCCCGTGACGAACACGGCAATACCAGCCAGTTCCGCGCAGATCATGGTGGCGGCCACGGTGGTGGCGCCCAGTTTGCCCTGCGACAGGACGAACGGCAGGTCGCGGCGGCTGACCTTCATGGCGTCGGGCGAGGTGCCCAGCAATTCCAGCTGCTCCGGCGACAGGCCCACGCAGATCTTGCCGCCGATGATGGCGATGGTGGCCGGCACGGCGCCGCCGTCGCGGATGATCTGTTCCACTTCGCGCGCCATTTCCACGTTTTGCGGATACGGCATGCCGTGCGAAATGATGGTCGATTCCAGCGCCACGATGGCCTTGTCGGCGGCGCGCGCGTCGAGGACTTCTTGCGAGAACGAGAGGAAGTTATGCAGTTGCGTCATGGGTCAATCCTGTTGAAAGAGGGTAGGGGGAGGGGGCGCCAGGTCGGCGTCGTCAATGTCGTCGAGGGCGCCGGCGGAAATCCGGGGCGAGACGGTGGCAGCCGATTCCAGGGTCATGGCCGCCAGCTTCAAGCCGCGCCGGCAAGCCAGTTTCAAGTCGCCGCTGTCGTGGTACAGCGACCAGCAGACGGCGGCGGAAAACGCGTCGCCGGCGCCCGTCACGTCGACGGCGTCCACTTCGCGCGCGGCCAGGTGCTCAACAGGCGCGTCCAGGCCGTCGCCGTCAGTGAAATACACGCCTTCGCCGCCGCAGGTGACGATCACCTGGCGCGCGCCCTGGCGCTGCACTTCGCGGCAGGCGGCGCGCACCTCGAATGCCGTGGGCAAGGCCCGCGCCACGCGCGTTTCCAGCTCGCCCCGGTTGAGGATCAGCAGATGCAAGCCCGTCAGGTCTTGCGGCAGGTGCGCCATCTTCGGCTGCGAGACGGCGACGATGACGAGCGGCGTCGCGCGGGCCGCATCCTGGCGCGCGTCGGCCAGCAGTGCCTGCACGCTGTCGTGACCCAGGTTCAGGTCGCAGACGGTGAGGGCGGCGGCGGCGCGCTGCGGCTGGCGGCTGTGCAAAAAGGCCGGTGTCAGCTGTTCGTACAGCTGCATATTGGCCATCGCCAGCAGCATTTCGCCATGTTCGTCGAGCACGGCCGTGTAGGTGCCGCTGCTGGTGTTACTTAAATGCAAGCTGCCGCGCATGTCGATGCCCGCGTCTTCCGCGTGCGTCTGCAAGGCGTGGCCGGCCGCATCGTCGCCCAGCGCCGTCAGCAGGGCGACGGGAATCGACAATCGGGCCAGGTTTTCCGCGATGTTGCGGCCCACGCCGCCAAACACCTCTTCCGAACGCACGGGATTCGAGGTACCCATCTGCAGGGTGGCCAGCGTGCGCATCTTGCGGTCGAGGTTGGCTGCGCCTATGCACAGTACGGGGCGGCTGTCGGGCAGCACATAGGCGCGTCCCAGCAGGCGCCGCTCGCGGATCAAGCCGGCGATGTGGCCGGCGACGGCCGAGCGCGACAAGCCCAGCTCGCTCGCCAGGTCTTGCTGCGAGATGAAGGGATTGTTGCGGATCAGCGTGTACAGCTGGTCTTTTTTATTGGTATCGGTCACAAGTTTTCACTGAAGGGATAAACATTTGTCCGAAACTGTAAACATTTGTCCGATTGGTGTCAAGCGTATGCGGAAAGCGTTCGTATGGAGCTTGTATGCATGCATTTCCCGGCGATTGCCGGGGCGTGGCCGCCGCTGGCGGGTGACCGCTTGCCTGGACTATAATGTCGGCCATTTATATTTAAATTGTATAAATTGGTAAGAAAAATGGTATTTGCCATACATATTCCGTTTGATGCATAGTGGCGGCAAATAGAGACAATACGCATTTCGATATACCTGTAACACCATACATACCCGATACCTGGGCCGCAGTCTCTCACCGGGCGCGGCTGCGCAGGCAGCAACCAATCATCATTAGTCAATCAGAGGATAACCATGTCGAACAACGCCCCTTTCCACGCCGCCGAAATCATCCGTGCCCGCGCTCCTGAAAATTTCAAGCCGCGCGTGGCGATGATCCTCGGCTCCGGCCTGGGCGTGTTGGCCGAGCAGATGACGGACGCCGTCAGCATCAGCTTTGACGAATTGCCGGGTTTCCCGATCAGCACCGTGCACGGCCATGCCGGCGAACTGGTGGTCGGTACCCTGTCGGGCGTCGCCGTCGTCTGCATGAAGGGCCGTGGCCACTTCTATGAAGGTTATGGCATGGGCGTGATGACGAGCGCCATCCGCACCTTGAAACTGCTGGGCTGCGAAATGCTGTTCGTCACCAACGCCGCCGGTTCCCTGCGTCCTGAAGTGGACGCCGGCAGCCTGGTCGCCATCAGCGACCATATCAACCTGCTGCCAGGCACGCCGATGATTGGCCCGAACGACGACCGCTTCGGCCCGCGCTTCTTCAGCATGGCCAACGCCTACGATGCGGATCTGCGCCAGCTGGTCAAGGACACGGCAGCCTCGAATGGCATCACCCTGCACGAAGGCGTGTTCGTCGCCTACCCAGGCCCGAACTTCGAGACGGCCGCCGAAATCCGCATGATGGCGCGCCTGGGCGCCGATACGGTCGGCATGTCCGTGGTGCCGGAAGTGGTCTCGGCCCGTCATTGCGACCTGAAAGTGGTGGGCGTGTCCGTCATCACCAACCTGGCCGAAGGCATGTCGCCATTCGCCCTGTCGCACGAGCAAACCCTGAAATACGCGGCCATCGGCGCGAAAGACCTGGTCAAGCTGATCCTCGCTTTCCTGGCGACCGTATCGGCTACGCCGCAAGCCTAAGCACTTTTTTTACGCAGTAGCGGCGCGCCGGCCACCGGCGCTGCCGCGCGGCAGGCCGGGAAAATCCGGCCTACACTGTCCGCATCATCTTTGCATCATTCCATAAAGCGAGCCTTATCATGTCACGCGCATTTATCCTCCTGCTTGATTCCTTCGGCCTTGGCGCGACGCCAGACGCCGCCAAGTATGGCGACGCAGGTGCCAATACCTTTGGCCACATTGCCAGCACTGTCGCCAAAAGCGGCAAGACCTTGAAACTCCCGAACATGGAACGCCTGGGACTGGGCGCCGCGGCGCACCTGGCCAGCGGTGAATGGGCCACCGGCTTCGACCAGCGCGACGGTTTTACCGGCGCCTACGGCGCGGCGCGCGAGCGCTCCACCGGCAAGGACACGCAGAGCGGCCACTGGGAAATCGCCGGCGTGCCCGTCGAATTCGACTGGGGATATTTTCCCCGCACCACGCCGTCGTTTCCGGCCGACCTGACCGACAAACTGAAAGCCCTGTCCGGCGTGCCGGGCTTCCTCGGCGACTGCCATGCCTCCGGCACGGACATCATCAACAAGCATGGCGACGAGCACGTCGCCACCGGCAAGCTGATTATCTATACCTCGGGCGACTCGGTGATGCAGATCGCCGCGCACGAAGAATCGTTCGGCCTCGAGCGCCTGTACGAAGTGTGCGAAATGGCCTTCAAGCTGGTCGAGCCGTACAACATCGGCCGCGTCATCGCCCGCCCGTTCACGGGCAGCAATGGCAATTACACGCGCACTTCCAACCGCCACGACTATGCGGTGGCGCCGCCAAGCAAGACCCTGCTCGACCACGTCAAGGATGCGGGCGGCGAAGTCGTCGGCCTGGGCAAGATCAGCGATATTTTCGCCGCCCAGGGTATTTCCAGAGTCGTGAAGGGCGTCGACAACATGGCCCTGTTCGAAGCGCTGTTGAAGACGGCCGATGAAGTGCAGGACAAGTCGCTCACTTTTGTCAACTTCGTCGATTTCGACCAGGCGTTCGGCCACCGCCGCAACGTCGAAGGGTATGCCGACGCGTTGCGCGAAATGGATGGTCGCCTGCCGGAATTCATGGCCAAGCTCAAGGAAGGCGACCTGGTCGTGATCACCGCCGACCATGGCTGCGACCCCACCTGGCACGGCTCCGACCACACCCGTGAACACATTCCGATGATCTTCTTCGGCCCCGGCGTCGCCCCGCGCGCACTGGGCATTTCCGAGACCTTCTCCGATATTGGCCAAACCCTCGCCAAGCACCTTGGCGTACCACCACTTGCTAATGGAACCAGCTTGTTATGACACTCATGCACCCCGAATTCAAGCGTAACGAGGCCGTTGGCCTCGACCTGGGCTGGATCAACCAGATCCGCGTCAACCGCGCCGCGACGGACCGCCGCGCGGCCAGCCTGGCGAACCGCCGTACGGTGAAAAAGGAATACCAGGCCGCCTGGCTGGTGAAAGCCATCCAGATGATCGACCTGACCACGCTGGGCGGCGACGATACGCCGGGCCGCGTGGAACGCCTGTGCATGAAGGCCATGCGCCCGCTGCGCGCCGACCTGATGGACGCGCTGGGCCTGACGCAGCTGAGCACCGGCGCCGTGTGCGTGTACCACGAGATGATTCAACCTGCCGTGAAAGTCATCCAGGGCCGCTTGCCCATCGCCGCCGTATCGACGGGTTTCCCGGCCGGCCTGACGAGCATGGAAACGAAGCTGCGCGAGATCGAACTGTCCGTCGCCGCGGGTGCTTCCGAGATCGATATCGTCATCACGCGCCAGCACGTCCTGAACGGAAACTGGCAAGTGCTGTACGACGAAATGCTGGCCTACCGCAAGGCGTGCGGCGAAGCGCACGTGAAGGCGATTCTCGCCACGGGCGACTTGCTGACCATGGAAAACGTGGCCAAGGCGTCGTGGGTGTGCATGATGGCGGGCGCCGATTTCATCAAGACCTCCACCGGTAAAGAGGGCGTGAACGCGACCATCCCCGTGGCCCTGACGATGGTGCGCACGATCCGCGAATACCACGAGCAGACGGGTTTCCAGGTGGGCTTCAAGCCGGCCGGCGGCGTCAGCTCGGCCAAGAGCGCGCTGCAATACCTGACCCTGATGAAGGAAGAACTGGGCAATGAATGGCTGCAGCCGCACCTGTTCCGCATCGGCGCTTCCAGCCTGCTGACCGACATCGAGCGCCAGCTCGAGCACTACGTCACCGGCAGCTACTCGGCCAATCATCGTCACGCACAACCTTAAAGAACAATCGTCATGCCAACAATTAACGAGATTCTCACTACTATGGACTACGGCCCTGCTCCCGAAAGTCAAAAAGAAGCGCAGGCGTGGCTCGACGGCCACCAGCGCAAGTTCGGCCTGTTCATCGACAATGCCTGGAGCGAGCCTGCCGAGCTGTTCGCCTCGACCAATCCTGCCGACGGTACGCAGCTGGCCGAGCTGACGCAAGCCACCGACGCCGACGTGGAACGCGCCGTGGAAGCGGCGCGCCGCACGCTGCCCGTATGGCAAGGCATGGGCGGCCATGGCCGCGCGAAAGTCATGTACGCGCTGGCCCGCTTGCTGCAAAAGCATTCGCGCCTGTTCGCCGTGCTCGAAACCCTGGACAACGGCAAGACCATCCGCGAAACGCGCGATATCGACCTGCCGCTGGCCGCGCGCCATTTCTACCATCACGCCGGCTGGGCGCAGCTGCAGTCGGAAGAATTCGCCGACTACCGCGCCGTGGGCGTGGTGGGCCAGATCGTGCCGTGGAATTTCCCCCTGCTGATGCTGTCGTGGAAAATCGCCCCGGCCCTGGCGGCCGGTAATACGGTCGTCTTCAAGCCGGCCGAATTCACGTCGCTGACCGCCATGCTGTTCGCCGAATTGTGCGTGCAGGCGGGCGTGCCGGCCGGCGTGGTCAACATCGTCACGGGCGACGGCCGCGTGGGCTCGGCCATCGTCAACCATCCTGGCGTCGACAAGATCGCGTTTACGGGTTCCACCGAAGTGGGCCGCCTCATTCGTGAAGCGACGGCCGGCAGCGGCAAGAAGCTGTCTCTCGAATTGGGCGGCAAGTCGCCGTTCATCGTCTTCGAAGACGCGGACCTGGACGGCGCCGTGGAAGGCCTGGTCGACTCGATCTGGTTCAACCAGGGGCAAGTCTGCTGCGCCGGTTCGCGCCTGCTGGTGCAGGAATCGGTCCAGGAGCGCTTCCTGAACAAGGTGCGGGCCCGCATGGAAAACCTGCGCCTCGGTTCGCCCCTGGACAAATCGATGGACGTAGGCGCGCTGGTCGACCCCGTGCAGCGCCAGCGCATCGCCGCGCTCGTCGATTCGGCTCGTGCCGAAGGCTGCGACGTGTGGCAACCGGCGTGCGAGCTGCCGGCTGACGGTTCCTGGTTCCCGCCGACCCTGATCACGGGCGCGTCGACGTCGGCCGCCGTGGCGCAGGCTGAAATCTTCGGCCCCGTGCTGGTGGCCATGAGCTTCCGCACACCGCCTGAAGCGGTGCAGCTGGCGAACAACACGGTGTACGGCCTGGCCGCCAGCGTGTGGACCGAGTCGATCAGCCTGGCCCTCGATATCGCGCCCGCCATCAAGGCTGGCGTGGTGTGGATCAACAGCGCCAACCAGTTCGATGCGGCCTGCGGCTTCGGCGGCTACCGCGAGTCGGGCTTCGGCCGCGAAGGCGGCCGCGAAGGCATGCTGGAGTACATGACGGCCCTGGCCGAAGATGCGCGTCCGGCCCTGCCGGTGGTGGAAGCGAAGGCCAAGGCCAACGTGAAGCCGGCGGCAGCCGACCCCTTCGCCATCGACCGCACGGCCAAGATGTACATCGGCGGCAAGCAGGCACGCCCTGACAGCGCCTACAGCGCGCCCGTGTTCGGCGCCAACGGTGCCCTGCTGGCCGAAGTGGGCGTGGGTAGCCGCAAGGACATCCGCAACGCCGTCGAAGCGGCCCATAAAGCGTCCGGCTGGACCAGCGCCACGGCGCACAACCGCGCGCAGGTGCTGTACTACATCGCCGAAAACCTGGCAGCGCGCGCCGACGAATTCGCCGCCCGCATCGCCGCCATGACGGGCAGTAAAAATCCCGAGAAGGAAGTGCAGGCATCGATCGAACGCCTGTTCTACTACGCCGCCTGGGCCGACAAATACGACGGCCTGGCGCACCAGCCGCCGACGAAGGGCATCACCGTGGCGCTGAACGAAGCGGTCGGCGTGATCGGCATCGTCTGCCCGAATGAAGCGCCTTTGCTCGGCTTCATCTCGCTGGTGGCGCCGGCCATCGCGCTGGGCAACCGCGTGGTGGTGGTGCCGTCGGAAGCGCATCCGCTCTCCGCGCTGGACCTGTACCAGGTGTTCGACACGTCCGACCTGCCGGGCGGCGTCGTCAACATCATCAGCGGCAACGCCGATGAACTGGCGCGCACCCTGGCCACGCACGCCGATATCGACGCCGTCTGGCGCCATGACGGCTCCGCCGACGGTTGCGCGGAAGTCGAGCGCCTGTCGGCCGGCACCCTGAAGCGCACGTGGGTCGGCGGCGCGAAGGGCCGCGACTGGTACAGCGCCGCCCAAAGCGGCGGCCGTGCCGTGCTGGCGCATGCGTCGCAAGTGAAAAACGTGTGGATTCCTTACGGCGTCTGATTGACAACTGGAGTTGCAAAGCTGGGGTCAGAACCGTAGGGACTGACCCCAGTCTATTATGATCGGAGTTAATTCATGTTTTTAACCCAGGAAATCATCCGCAAGAAGCGCGACAAGGGCGTCCTGAGCGCCGAGGAAATCCAGTTTTTCGTACGTGGCATCACTGACGGCAGCGTCAGCGAAGGTCAGATCGCGGCGCTGGGCATGGCCGTCTATTTCAACGACATGAACATGGACGAGCGCGTGGCGTTCACCCTGGCCATGCGCGATTCCGGCCAGGTGCTGGACTGGCGCTCGCTGAACCTGCCGGGCCCCATCGTCGACAAGCATTCGACGGGCGGCGTGGGCGACGTCGTTTCCCTGCTGCTGGGCCCCATGGTCGCCGCGTGCGGCGGCTACGTGCCGATGATCTCGGGCCGCGGCCTGGGCCACACGGGCGGCACCCTGGACAAGTTCGACGCCATTCCAGGCTATTGCACGGTGCCGGACAATGCACTGTTCCGCAAGGTGGTGCAGGAGATCGGCGTGGCCATCATCGGCCAGACGGCGCAGCTGGCACCGGCCGACAAGCGCTTCTACAGCATCCGCGACGTCACCGCCACGGTGGAATCGGTGGCCATGATCACCGGCTCCATCCTGTCGAAGAAACTGTCGGCCGGGCTGGACGCGCTGGTGATGGACGTGAAAGTGGGCACCGGCGCCTTCATGCCGACCTACGACAAGTCGGTGGAGCTGGCCGAGAGCATTGTCGCCGTGGGCAATGGCGCGGGCATGCAGACGTCGGCGATTCTGACGGACATGAACGAGTCGCTGGCGCCGTACGCCGGCAATGCGCTGGAAGTGCGCGGCGCCATGGATTACCTGACGGGCCGTTCGCGTCCCGCGCGCCTGCACGAAGTCACCCTGGCGCTGTGCGCCGAGATGCTGGTGCTGGGCGGCCTGGCTGCCACCGAAGAGGACGCGCGCGCGAAATTGATCGCGGCCCTCGATTCGGGCGCGGCGGCCGAGCGCTTTGCGCGCATGGTAGCGGCCCTGGGCGGCCCGGCGGATCTGGTCGAGAATCCGGACAAGCACCTGGAGCAGGCGCCGTTCATCGTGCCGGCGCCGGCGCTGTCCGCCGGCTTTGCCAACGTGCGCGATTGCCGCGCCATCGGCCTGGCCGTCGTGGCATTGGGGGGCGGGCGCCGCCGTCCGAGCGACAGCATCGATTTTGCCGTCGGCCTGACGGACCTCGTGGGCCTGGGCGAGCAGGTGGCCGTTGGCCAGCCGCTGGCCATGGTCCACGCGCGCACGGAAGCGGCGGCGCAGCAAGCCGTCAGGGAAATCCAGGACGCGTATGCAATCAGCGCCGTGGCGCTGGCGGGCAATCCGGTGATTTATCGTACCATTCGTCCATAACTTAACCCTAGAAGCAAAATCTGGGGTCAGACCCTGAGGGTCTGACCCCGGCCTTTCGCGGGTTTTACAGATAGATAAGCAAATGAACAACCAAGAACTGATCGCCGAAGCCAACGCCGGCCGTGAACTGGCCTACGCGCCGTATTCGCGTTTCAAGGTGGGCGCGGCATTGCTGTGCAAGGATGGCCGCGTCTTTCGCGGCTGTAACGTGGAAAACGCCGCGTATGGCCTGTGCAACTGCGCCGAACGCACGGCGTTTTTCAGCGCCATCGCGCATGGCTGCAAACCGGGCGACTTCGCCAAACTGGCCGTCACGGGCGACACGGTCGAGCCGATTTCGCCATGCGGCGCCTGCCGCCAGGTGATCTTCGAGATGGGCGGCGCCGACCTGCCCGTGATCCTGACGAACCTGAAAAGCGATGTCATGGAAGTGACGGCGGGCTGGCTGCTGCCGCACGGCTTCGGCAATTCCGACCTGGACATGAAGTAACAGGATCCGCTTGAACAAGACGATCGACATCCAGGCCGCCGTGGCGATAGCCGCGGCAGAAGCCATGGCGGCGAAGACGCAGGGCACCTTTGGCGTGGGCGGCGTGCTGCTCGATGGCGCCGGCAACGTGCTGCAATCGATGCACAACAACGTCGTGCGCCAGGGCCTGGTGTTCGATCCCACCGCGCATGGCGAGCGCCAGCTGGTGGACTGGTATTTCGCCGAGCGCGCCAAGGGCGCACCCTTGCCGCCGCCGGGCGAACTGACCATAGTCACTTCGCTCGATCCCTGCTGCATGTGCACGGGCGCCATCCTGGCGGCCGGTTTCAACGTGGTGGTCGCCGCACCCGACGTCAAGGCGGGCATCAATTACGATGGCAGCGCCACGTTTACGGCCTTGCCGGCGCCGCTGCAGGTGCAGGCCGGCCGCAGTTTTTGCTATCCGGCCGTGCGCGGCGCCACCGAGTATGCGCGCGCCCCTTCCGGCGCCGCACCCAAATCTTTTTTCATCGGCAAGAGCATCCACGAGGCGACGCAGGCACTGTGTTCGCTTGTGTTCGAAGCGACATCGGCGCAGGTGATGCAGCTGCTGAACGCCGGCGACGACGTGCCCCTGCGCGATCCCGCCGCCTTGCCGCCCGAGCATGCCGTGGTGCGCGCCTTGCGCCGCCGCTATCCCGATGCCCTGACTTACCGTTGCGACCCGCACGCGCCCGATGCGGGCCTGGCGCCATTCCTGCAGGCGGCCATGGAGCAGGACGCGCGCGATGGCGGCCAGGGCGATGCGGCCGCCTTGCTCGATTCCTTCGGCAACCTGCTGTTGTGCATGCCGGGTAAGTTGAGCCAGTCGGCCATCCGCACGCCGTTCATGGAATGCACGCGCCAGTACGCGCAGCTGCGCTATGAATTGATGGCGAATGCGGCGCCGGCGCTGCAGGAAGAAATCAAAAGCTACCTGGGCCACCCCAAGCACGGCACCTTCGTGCTGGCCATCGGCCCGGATGACAGCGCCGCCAGTTTCATGACCCTGGGCGCCTACGGCTCCACCATGGAAGGGGCGCTGCCGGAGAATAATCCCGCACAGTTCCAGTACGTGCGCCCGGCCATGGCGCAAGACGCGCTGCTGGCGCTGTGCGAGTCGATGCCGCCGCTGTACCGCAAACTGATACGCATCCGGCCGCGCCAGGTGGCGAGCCAGGCCCTGGTCCAGGCGCTAGGCTAGTCTAGGCGTCATCGTCTGGCAGGTTTTTCAGCAGGAAGTCGCGCACGTTTTCGCCGGCGACGCGGCGTATCTGCGCTTCCGACAGGCCCGCGTCGAGCAGCGCCTGCGTCAGTCGCGGCAAGCCGGCCGCGTCGATGGCCGTGGTGACGGCGCCGTCGAAGTCCGAGCCATAGGCCACGTGTTCGGCGCCGATCAGCTTGACCGTATACTTGATGGCGCGCGCGATCGATGCCACGTCCTTGCCGCAGACGGCCGTATTCCAGAAACCGATGCCCACCAGGCCGCCCTGGGCGGCGATGCGTTTCAGCTGGGCGTCGCTCAGGTTGCGCCCGTTGGCGCAGGTGCCGCGCACGCCCGTGTGCGAGACCATCACGGGGCGCTTCGCCAACGTCAGCACGTCATCGATGGTGGCCGGCGAGGCGTGTGCCAGGTCGACGATCATCTTGCGCTGTTCCATGTCGCGCAGCCATTGCCGGCCCAGCGGCGTCAGGCCGCCTTTTTTCAGGCCGTGCTGGGAGCCCGACAGTTCCGTATCGAAGAAATGCGTGGGCGCGGCCATGCGGTAGCCGGCCTTGTACAAGGTATCGAGGTTGTCCAGTTTCCCTTCGAGCGCATGCGCGCCTTCCAGGGTCAGCCAGCCGGCCAGCAGGGCGGGGTCTTTTTCGCGCGCGGCGATGAAGCTGCGCAGCTGGGCGCGGCTGCCGATGACCCGGACCTTGCCGTGGCTCTTGGCCGTTTGCTGGCGCAACTCGTCGGCCTGGTAAGTAGCGCGCGCCAGCAGGCTGTTCCAGGTGGCGGGCGGCAAGCCTTGCGCCACCACCAGCGCCGTGATGTTGTCCGTGTCGCTGCCGTTGCGCTCGATATTCATCTTGCGCGGCGTCTTGGTGACGACGGAAAAGGCTTGCAGCGCCACGTTGGCCCGCTGCAGGCGGGGGAAGTCGACATGGCCGCGCTGGCTGTCGCGGTTCAGATTGCGTTGCCACAGCAGGCTGTCGGCGTGCAGGTCGGCGATCCACAGGCTCTGGTGCAGGGCCATGGCCGCTGCCGACGGCGCCTTGCCGGACGGCGCATGGACACGGTTGAGGTGCTCGTCGACAAGGACGGGAGCGGACAGGAAACCGCCGATCAGCGCAAGGCTGGCGGCGGTGAGGGTACTGATAATCATTGTTCTCCGTTTTACCATGGATCGTAGGTGCCCAGGCTCCAGAGGTGGCCTTCCGGGTCGCGGCAGGTAAAGCCCCGTCCGCCGTAATCTTCATCCTTGATGTCGAGCACGATCTCGGCGCCGGCTTCGCGCGCGCTGCGGTAGACGGCATCGGCATCGCTGACGACCAGGTAGCAGCTTTGCGTGTTGGCGCCGCCGAGTTCGCTTGGCAGTTTCATCAGGCGGCCATAGTCGCTGTCGAGCGCCGGTGCCACCATAACCATGCCGTTGCCAAAGCTCAGTTGCGCATGGGCGACGCCTCCGTTGCCGTCAGGCACGATCAATTGTTTTTCAAAACCGAGCGCCTTGCACAGCCATTCGATGGCGGCGGGCGCGTCGCGGTAGCGCAGGCAGGGAATGGTCGTAGCTATTGTGGCTTTTGCTGTCGTGGTCATCAGAAAACTCCTATGGCTGAAGGGGAATAGCTTCGATCATGGATCCTGCGTGGCGTTCCGTATCAAAGCTATCCATCTCGATGGCTTTGATGCCCGTCAGTGCCGCGCGCATCCATACTGCCATAGAACCATCATTGCACTCTTGCCACGACGCAAATTTTTATTGCGGCGACTGCTGCGAGCCCGACGCTTTCTGATCTGCGCCCGCATCGTCGCTGTTGCTCGCCCATCTCAGCAGCATGACGAGGGCAAACAGCATGATGGCCAGCGGCAAGATGGTGATCAGGAAGGCCAGGCCCAGGCAGCAGACCAGCAACATGGGCCAGGACATGGCGCGCAAGGCGGCCATGCCCTGGCGCGTGTAAGCGCACAGTTCGTTCCAGAAAGCGCTGAAGGAAGTGCTGCCCGGTGCCGAATTGATGTCTTTCATGCCGTTCTCCTGTCGTGTGGGTGCCGCTGCCGTATGCATGCTGGCGATGAAACCACTATAGGCAAATCCTTGCTGCCGGGCATTGCGTATGCGACGAATTGCAGGAATGGCGGACCGAACGGCGACATGCCGGGACAAGCCGTTATTCGAATACCTTCAGTTTCAGCTGGAAACTGAGGGCGCCATACAGGCGGTCCTTGTAGGACGGCACGATGGCGATATTCACGCCCACGCGCTGGTATTCATAGCTGATGGTGGGAACCAGGGCCGGGAACCAGCCGCCATCGCGCATCTTCGGATAGCCGCTGAAGCCGCCAACGACGGCGCCGATGCGCAGCGGACCCACCTTGATCGGCTGGTAGTACACGCCCAGGTAGTTCGAGTAGGCGCGGTCGCTATTGTAGAAGCGGCCGGCCGTGACCGACGCGACCGTGGAAAAGCGGTATTCGGCGCCCAGGCCCGGATTGCTGTCGTTCAGATTCTTGTCGCGCTGAAAGTGATACGAATAAAAGCCCGCGTTGAGCCAGGTTTCGCTGAGCGGCTGGTTGTCGATCATGTTGAACACATCGGCTTGCGCGCCGCAGGCATATGCCAGCATCAGTGCGCCTAGGGACAATCGTTTCATGCGTGCTTCATCCTTATGATTTCATACTTTGTGGGCTGGCCTGGTCTGGCGCTGCCGCGATCGTATCACCAAGTTGGCTGCGCTTCTAAGCAATATTGAAAGTGCAGAACAGACGGCTGTTTGCCCGTCTGTTCAACGCGTCACGAAGATAGCTGGGGTATTCTCCGGGCAGCATCGGGAGAATGATTCTCATTTTGCAACTATGTTTGCATTATTGTTATAAAAGTTGTTGGTTTGCGACATGTCAAACACGATGGGTATGATATTCTGGCGTCAAGTTAATTTTCTTTTTGGAAATAAAATGTCAATCATGCCTAAATCATCATTCGTTCTCGTTTTGTCGACCGTGTTTGCCGCCGGCGCCGCGCAAGCCGGTGTGGTCGATTTGGGCGTCGGTGGCGCCAATTTGTATTCCCTGAGTAACTTCAGCGCGTCCGGCAGCGATGTCGAAGGCGGCGTGCTCGTTGCCGGTAACTTGACGGCATCGAACTATTCGGTCAATGACAAGAACAAGGATGCCTACGTCACGCATGGCAACACCGGCTATGCGCTGGTCGTTGGCGGCAACCTGAACTACAGCTCCGGCTCGATCAAGAACGGCAATTACTATGTGGGCGGCAGCACGACGACGAGCAGCGTGGGCCTGAACACGGCAAGCAAGACCACGGTGTCGCCCGTGTCGTTCGCCGCGACGTCGGCGCAGCTGAAAAACACCTCGACCTCGCTGGCCAACGTGGCAGCGACGGGCAGCAGCTCCGTGGCCTATGGCGGCATGACCCTGAAGGGCGGCACGGGCAATGTGCAGGTATTCGACCTGACTTCCGCGGCGCTAGGCTCGGTGAACAACTTCAAGTTCAGCAACCTGCACACGAACGACACCCTGATCCTCAATATCAGCGGCACGAATGTGAACCTGTCCGGCGGCTACGGCGATTTCAGCAAATACAATGTGCTGTACAACTTTTACGAAGCCAAGAGCCTGACCTTGAACGGCGTGGGCCTGTACGGCAGCGTCCTGGCGCCGCTGGCGACCCTGGCCGGCGGCAATGGCCAGATCAATGGCAGCGTGGTGGTGGGGAGTTGGGCCTCGAACATCCAGGTCAATGCCAACCATTATTTCAACCCTACCAACGTGGCCGGTTATGTGTCGGCCGTGCCGGAACCGGAAACCTATGCGATGCTGCTGGCAGGCTTGGGCATGATCGGCTTCATGGCGCGCCGCCGCAAGAGCAAGACGGCAGTGTAAGCGTTCGCGCCGTTCAGGAAACCGCCTGTCGAGGCGGTTTTTTTTCGCCTGCCGGCGGCATGGACACCGCCGCCAGCACCATGTGCGCGATCAGGATTTCGGCATCCTCGTAATCCTTGCGCGTGAGCTGCTTGCGCTCCAGCACCAGGGCCATCTGCGCCGAAAAATCCGCATACGATTGGGTCATGGCCCAGATGGCGAACATCAGGTGCGTGGCGTTGACGGGCGCGATCCGACCGGCGGCGATCCACGCTTCGAAGACGGCGATATCCTTGCGCAGCAGGGGCACGACCCGGTCGCGTATCTGCGCGCCGTACAGGGGCGCGCCATTGATCACTTCCAGCGCATACACGCGCGAGGCCCATGGCTGTTCGCGCGAAAAACGCAGCTTGGCGCCGATATACGCGCGCAGCACGTCGCGCGGCTCGTCGTGTTCATTGGCCAGCATGTCCATGCGCGCCAGCCAGTCGTCTAGCACGTCGTCGAGCACGCGCTGGTACAGCAGCTGCTTGGACGGGAAGTAATACATCAGGTTTTGCTTCGACAGGCCGGCCCGCTCGGCGATGGTGGCGATCGACGCGCCCTCATAGCCGCATTCGGCGAACGCGCGCACGGCTTGCTCCAGGATGTCCGCTTCCAGGCGGTCGCGGTTTTGCAAACGCCGGCCGCCGGCATTTTTCACGGGAAGGGCAGGGGATTTGTCGCTGGCCATGGCGGGTTCTTTAGCGTGGGCGTATCGATTGCAGGAAGGCCTGCAGCACGGGGGTATCGGTGTAGGCCACATTGAAGCGGAACCATACCGTCTCGGGCGCGCGCAGCATGAAAAATTCGTTCGGCGACAGCAGGATGCCCGCCTTCAAGGCCATGTCGGCGATGACCTTTCCATTCCATTCCGGCGTTTGCACGTCGGGCCAGCCGGCGCTGACGAACATGCCGCCGCGGGGCCGCGCCACGGGCGCCATGCCCGCCTGCGCCAGGCAGTCGATGCTGCGCTCGCGGGCCGCATCGAGCTGCGCCACCAGCCGTTCGACCATGCGCTTGTAGGGCCGCGCAGAGATGGCGTGGTAGACGGCGCGCTCGTTGATTTCCGACGTCGTCAACCCTGCCAGCATTTTGACGCGGACCAGTTCTGCCACCAGCGGCGGCGAGGCGCAAATCGATCCCACGCGCAGCACGGGCGACAGAGTTTTGGAAAAACTGCCCACGCGGATCACGCGGCGCAAGCCGTCCATCGCCGCCAGCGACGCTTCGCCGCGCGCCGCCAGTTCGCGGTAGATATCGTCTTCCACCAGCCAGAAATCGAATTGCTCGGCCAGCGCCAGCAGGCGATGCGCCTGCGCCTGGCTCAGGGAAGTACCGAGCGGATTTTGCAGCACCGTGTTGACGAACATGAGCTTCGGCTGGGTGCGCGCGGCTTCAACGGCCAGCGCATCGAGATCGAGGCCCGCTTCGCCGCGGTGGACGCCCACGGGGATGCAGCCATGGTGGCGTATCAGCGACTGCAGGTTGCTGTAGCCGGGGTCTTCCACCAGCACCGTGTCACCCGGCTTGGTCAGACTGCGCAGGATCAAGTCGAAGGCATGCGTGGCGCCGTGCGTCAGCAGGACCTGGTCCGGCTCCACCTGAAACAGCTCTTCCGACAGGCTGGTTGCCAGGTGCTGGCGCAGCGAGGGAAAGCCGAGAGGGTGGCCGTAGCCGCGCAGGCGGCTGGCGGGAATGCGCATGGCCTGGCGCACGGCATCGAGCACGGTCGCTTCGCCATACATCTCGGGCGGCAGCCAGCCCGCTCCCACGGGCAGCGCGTCGGACACGCCCGAATACAGGTCCGGCGTGAGGGCGTCGATGGCCGTGGGGCTCGCATGCACAGCCAATTGCGGCGAGGCGGCGATGTCGTGGCGCGCAACGAAATAGCCGGAGCCGCGCCGCGACGACAGCAAACCGAGGTTGACCAAGCGGTCATACGATTCGACGACGGTAAAGGTCGACACGCCGTTGCAGCGGGCGAACTGGCGCACGGACGGCATGCGCGTGCCGATGCGCAGGGCGCGGCTGCCCACCATGACGCTGATGGCGATGACGATCTGCTCGACGAGGCCGCCCTTTTTCTGGCGGTCGATGTCGAGCACGGGCCAGCCGCTGGCTTGCTCGGGGGCATCGTCTGTGCTGTCGCTGTGCTTCACGGTGGCTCCTTTGCTGCCTTGCACAAAACTGTAGTGGTTTTTCGACCTGTACGGTTGGGATACTTTGCCGTTTGTGTATCTGTGCCATTGGGGATGGCCTGTCTATTATTACATCAGCTTTTTGCCAACTGGTAAATTATTTTACGCTTCGTCAAAAACGATCCTGGCCCCGCGCCAGCCCATCCCAAGGAGAAGGTCATGAACGAAACAAGGCCAGAGTCGATGTCGGCATTCTGGATGCCGTTTACGAATAACCGCGATTTCAAGGCCAATCCGCGCCTGCTGGTGTCGGCCGAAGGCATGTACTACAAGGACGTCGATGGCAACGCCATCCTCGATGGCACGGCGGGCCTGTGGTGCGTGCCATGCGGCCATGCGCAGCCGAAAATCGTCGGCGCCATCCGCGACATGGTGGGCCAGCTCGACTTCGCCCCCACTTTCCAGATGGGCCATCCGGCCGCCTTCGACCTGGCGGAAAAACTGATGGACTACACGGGGCACAAGTTCGGCCACGTGTTCTATACGAATTCCGGTTCCGAAGCCGTCGACACGGCGTTGAAGATCGCGCTGGCCTACCACCGGGCGCGCGGCGAGGGTGCACGCACGCGCCTGATCGGCCGCGAACGCGGCTACCACGGCGTGGGCTTCGGCGGCATTTCCGTGGGCGGCATCGGCGGCAACCGCAAGACCTTCGGCCCCCTGCTGCCGGGCGTGGACCACCTGCCGCACACGCACAACCTGGACAAGAATGCCTACACGGTCGGCGAACCCGAATACGGCACCCACCTGGCCGATGAACTCGAACGCATCGTCGCCCTGCACGACGCGTCGACGATCGCCGCCGTCATCGTCGAACCGGTGGCCGGTTCCACGGGCGTGCTGATTCCGCCGAAAGGCTATCTGAAGCGCTTGCGCGAACTGTGCACCAAGCACGGCATCCTGCTGATTTTCGATGAAGTGATCACGGGCTTCGGCCGCATGACGACGCCGTTCGCGGCCGACTATTTCGACGTCGAGCCTGACCTGATGACGACGGCCAAGGGACTGACCAACGGTATGGTGCCGATGGGCGCCGTATTCAGCAAAAAGTATATCCACGATGCCTTCATGGATGCGCCACCTGGCATCGAACTGTTCCACGGCTATACGTATTCCGGCCACCCGCTCGCTTGCGCCGCCTCGCTGGCCACCTTGCAGGTGTTCGAGGAACAGGACATCCTGGGCCACGCGAAAGCGATGCAGGCGTATTGGAGCGACGCCGTGCATTCCTTGAAAGGCTTGCCGCACGTGATCGACCTGCGCAGCATCGGCCTGATCGCCGGCATCGAACTCGATCCCATCGCCGGCAAGCCGGGCACGCGCGCCTTCAACGCCTTCAAGCAGGCCTTCGCCGACGGTGTGCTGATACGCACGACGGGCGACATCATCGCGCTGTCGCCGCCGCTGGTGCTGGAAAAACAGCATGTCGACGAGCTGTTTGGCAAGCTGGCCAAGGTACTCAAAAACCTCGATTGAACTGCGACCCCAAGAAAAATCTGGGGTCGGACCCTCAGGGGCCGACCCCGGCGGTTGATTCGGGTTTAACAATAGAAAGTGCATCATGACTGATCTCGACACCATCACCCACTACATCAACGGCGCCAAAGTCGACACCCGCAGCGGCCGCTACGGCGACGTCTACAACCCTGCCCTGGGCGAGCCTGTGGCGCGCGTGGCGCTGGGCACCGTGGAAGACGTGGACGCGGCCGTGCAGGCGGCCGCCGCCGCCTTCCCCTCGTGGTCGGCCACGCCGCCGCTGACGCGCGCCAGGGTCCTGTTCCGTTATCTGCAGCTGTGCCAGCAGCACACGGACGAATTTGCCGCCATGCTCACGCGCGAGCATGGCAAGACCTTTGCCGATGCCCAGGGCGAGGTGGCGCGCGGTATCGAGATGGTGGAGTTTGCCGTCGGCATACCGCAACTGCTGAAGGGCGAATTCACGGACCAGATTTCGCGCGGCATCGATGCCTGGTCCATGCGCCAGGCGCTGGGCGTGGTGGCCGGCATCACGCCATTTAATTTTCCCGTGATGGTGCCGATGTGGATGTTCCCCGTCGCCATCGCTTGCGGCAATACCTTCGTCTTGAAACCATCCGAGCGCGATCCGTCCGCGTCGCTGCTGCACGCGAAACTGTTGAAAGAAGCGGGCTTGCCCGACGGCGTCTTCAATGTGGTGCAGGGCGACAAGGTGACGGTCGACGCTCTGCTCGACCACCCCGTGGTGCAGGCGATCAGCTTTGTCGGCTCGACGCCGATCGCCGAATACATCTATGCGCGCGGCAGCGCCAGCGGCAAGCGCGTGCAAGCTTTGGGTGGCGCGAAAAACCACATGGTGGTGATGCCGGACGCGGACATGGAGATGACGGTCGACGCGCTGATCGGCGCGGCCTATGGTTCTGCGGGCGAGCGTTGCATGGCCATCTCCGTCGTGGTGGCCGTGGGCGACGCGGGCGACAAGCTGATCGATGCACTGGCAACGCGCACGGCCGCACTGAAAGTGCGCGACGGCATGGAGCATGGTGCGGAAATGGGACCGGTCGTATCGCTGGTCGCCAAGCAGCGGATCGAAAAACTCATCGCCTCGGGCGTGGAGCAGGGCGCCACCTTGGTGGTCGATGGCCGCAACCATGTGGTGCCTGGCCGCGAGAACGGCTTCTTCGTCGGCGGCACCTTGTTCGACCACGTGACGCGCGACATGAGCATCTACAAGGAAGAGATTTTTGGCCCCGTGCTGTGCGTGCTGCGGTGTCCTGACGTGGTGCAGGCAGTGGAGCTGATCAACGCCAACGAGTATGGCAACGGCGTGGCCATCTACACGCGCGACGGCGGCGTGGCGCGCGAATTCGTGCGCCAGATCCAGGTCGGCATGGTGGGCGTCAACATCCCCTTGCCCGTGCCGATGGCCTTCAACAGTTTCGGCGGCTGGAAGCGCAGCATGTTCGGCGACCACCACGCCTATGGTCCCGAAGGCGTGCGCTTCTACACGCGCCACAAGGCCGTGATGCAGCGCTGGCCGAACACGGCAAGCGCTGGTGTGGAATTTGCTTTTCCCCAGATGAAGTAAGGGTTTCAGACGACAAATTGGCCGCACATAAAAAGAGGAATACGCGATGATCGAGTCCTTGAGTTATTTACCGCATCCCGCCCTGCCCAACGAGGAATTGGCGGGCCACTTCACGGACCTGGCACCGCCCTTGACGGCGCGCCAGGCCGCCATCGAAAGCGCCCGCTGCCTGTATTGCTACGACGCGCCGTGCAGCCGTATCTGTCCGTCGGAAATCGACGTGGCCAGCTTCATCCGCAATATCCACGACAAGAACATCAACGGCGCCGCCGCCGGCATCCTGAAACAGAACATCCTGGGCGGCAGCTGCGCCCGCGTCTGCCCGACGGAAATCCTGTGCGAAGACGTCTGCGTGCGCAACCACGATGCCGAAGGCCAGCCCGTCAAGATCGGCCTCTTGCAGCGTTACGCCGTCGACCACATGCACTTCACCAGCCACCCGTTCCAGCGCGCGGCCGCCACGGGCAAGACCGTCGCCATCGTCGGCGCGGGCCCTAGCGGCCTGTCGTGCGCACACCGCCTGGCCATGCTGGGCCACGACGTGGTGATCTTTGAAAAAGAGGACAAGGCGGGCGGCCTGAATGAATACGGCATCGCCAAGTACAAGCTGACGGACGATTTCGCGCAGAAGGAAGTTGAATTTTTACTGGGCATCGGAGGCATCGCCATCCGATGTCGCCAGGCGCTGGGCGAAAACGTGCAGCTGCGCGACTTGCATGCGCAGTACGATGCCGTCTTCCTCGGCCTGGGCCTGGGCGCCAGCCGAAAACTGGGCTTGACGGGCGAAGAAGCGCCGGGCTTGCTGGCCGCCGTCGATTACATCGCCGCGCTGCGCCAGGCGGACGACCTGGCCGCGCTGCCCGTGCCGAAACGCGCGATCGTGATTGGTGCCGGCAATACGGCCATCGACATGGCCGTGCAGATTCAGCGTCTGGGCGCCGAGGAAGTCACCCTGGTCTACCGGCGCGGTTTCGACGCCATGACGGCCACCCACCATGAACAGGAGATCGCCAAGGCGAACCAGGTGCGCATGCTGACGTGGGCCCAGCCGCAGCAGGTGCTGCTCGATACTGCCGGCAAGGTAGCCGGCATGCGTTTCGAGAAAACGCGCATGCAGGGCACGCGCCTGGCGGGCACGGGCGAAACGTTCGACGTGGCGGCCGACGCCATCTTCAAGGCCATCGGCCAGAGCCTTGATACGCAGCTGCTGCATGACCCGATGGCATCCTTGTTGCAGCGTGAAGGCGACAAGATCGCCGTCGACGCGGGTTTTCGCACGGTGCTGCCGGGGATCTACGCGGGCGGCGACTGCGTGGCTCCGGGGCAGGACTTGACGGTGCAAGCCGTCCAGCATGGCAAGCTGGCCGCACTGGCCATCCATTCCGATTTGTTGAATAAAGTGGAGGCTGCATAATGGCTGATCTCAGCATCGAATTTTGCGGCATCAAGGCGCCGAATCCCTTCTGGCTGGCGTCCGCACCGCCGACCGACAAGGCCTACAACGTGGTGCGCGCCTTCGAGGCGGGGTGGGGCGGCGTCGTGTGGAAGACGCTCGGTGAAGACCCGGCCGCCGTCAACGTCTCGTCGCGCTATTCCGCCCTGTACGGCAAGAACCGCGAAGTGGTCGGTTTCAATAACATCGAGCTGATTACCGACCGTTCGCTGGAGATCAACCTGCGCGAAATCACGCAGGTGAAAAAGGACTGGCCCGACCGCGCCATGATCGTCTCCCTGATGCTGCCCTGCGAAGAGCACTATTGGGCCGACATCCTGCCCAAGGTCGAGGCGACGGGGGCGGATGGCATCGAGCTCAATTTCGGATGCCCGCACGGCATGCCGGAGCGGGGCATGGGCGCGGCCGTGGGCCAGGTGCCCGAGTATGTGCAGATGGTGACCGCCTGGTGCAAGAAGCACAGCCGACTGCCCGTCATCGTCAAGCTCACGCCCAACATCACGGACGTGCGCATGCCGGCGCGCGCGGCCAAGGCGGGCGGCGCGGACGCCGTCTCGCTGATCAACACCATCAATTCGATCACCTCGCTGGACCTGGACCGCATGGTGGCCTTGCCCATCGTGGGCGGCGCCAGCACGCATGGCGGCTATTGCGGGTCCGCCGTCAAGCCCATCGCCCTGAACATGGTGGCGGAAATCGCGCGCGATCCGCAGACGCGCGGCTTGCCCATTTCCGGCATCGGCGGCATCGGCAACTGGCGCGACGCGGCCGAATTCATCGCCCTGGGCGCCGGCTGCGTGCAGGTGTGCACGGCCGCCATGCTGCACGGTTTTCGCATCGTCGAAGAAATGAAGGATGGTTTGTCGCGCTGGATGGACGAGAAGGGCTATGAGCGCATCAGCGATTTTTCCGGCAAGGCCGTGGCCAACACGACGGACTGGAAATACCTGGACATGAATTACCAGGTCATCGCGCAGATCAACCAGGACGACTGCATCAAATGCGGCAAGTGCTACGTGGCTTGCGAAGACACGTCGCACCAGTCGATTGCGCAGCTGATCGACGCCGCCGGCACGCGCACGTATGAGGTGATCAAGGAGGAATGCGTGGGCTGCAACCTGTGCGAAATCACCTGTCCGGTGCAGGGCTGCATCACGATGGTGCCGCAGGTTACGGGCAAGCCGTACATGAACTGGACGCAGGATCCGCGCAACCCCCGGGCATTGGCGGAATCGGTATAGGGCACGTTTTTTGCGTACGTATATTTTATAAACAGTTGCCCAACTTTGCAGTAAGCTAGGCCGCAGCCGTTTTTAAAACGCCCAACCTCCCAACCGATGGAGCAAACCTGTGAACCACGACTATTCAGGCAACACGCAACTCTGGAATGAAGACCTGGCGCCCACCACGGCGGCGCAGCGCACCTGGCGCTGGTATCACTTTGCCGCGCTGTGGGTGGGCATGGTGATGTGCATTCCCGCCTACACCCTGTCGGCCAGCCTGATCGACAGCGGCATGTCCGGTTACCAGGCCGTGCTCACGGTCTTTCTCGCCAACGCCATCGTGCTCTTGCCCATGCTGCTGATCGGCCATGCGGGCACCAAGTACGGCATCCCGTATGCCGTGCTGGCGCGCGCCTCGTTCGGCACCATGGGCGCGCGCCTGCCGGCATTGATGCGCGCCATCGTTGCCTGCGGCTGGTACGGCATCCAGACCTGGTTCGGCGGGCAGATGATCTACACGCTGATGGGCGTGCTGATGGGCCATGAACTGGGCGGCGAAAAGATCGCGGGCCTGGGCATCAACGGCAGCCAGCTGCTGTGCTTCCTGGCTTTCTGGGCCATCCAGTTCTATTACATCCTGCATGGCATGGAATCGATCCGCAAGCTCGAAACCTACACGGCGCCGCTGAAAATCCTGATCTGCTTCGTGCTGCTGTACTGGGTGCACAGCAAGGCAGGCGGCGTGGCCAGCCTGCTGGACCAGCCGTCGCAATTCATCCCCGGCGGTAAAAAGGCGGGCCAGTTCTGGAGCGTCTTCTGGCCATCGTTGACGGCCATGGTGGGTTTCTGGGCCACCCTGGCCTTGAACATTCCCGACTTCACGCGCTTTGCCAAGACGCAGCGCGACCAGATCGTGGGCCAGTCGGTCGGCTTGCCCGTGCCCATGGGTTTGCTGGCCATGCTGGCCGTGATCGTCACTGCCGGTTCGGTCGTCATGTACGGCAAGGCCATCTGGGACCCCGTCGACCTGGCCAGCCGCATGACGGGTGCCGCCGTGCTGATCGCCCTGATCATCCTCCTGATCGACACGGTCAGCGTCAACCTGGCGGCCAACCTGGTGGGGCCGGCGTATGATTTTTCCTCGCTGGCGCCGAAGCAGATTTCGTACAAGATGGGCGGCTACATCACGGCCTTCATCGCCATCGTCATGATGCCGTGGAAGGTGCTCGAGTCGACGCAGGGCTACATTTTTACCTGGCTGATCGGCTACTCGGCCCTGCTGGGCCCCATCGCCGGCATCCTCATCGTCGACTATTATTTTGTGCGCAAGACGCAGCTCGACGTCAGGCAGCTGTACCGCGACGACGGCGTCTACTCGTATGGCAATGGCTGGAACATGGCGGCGCTGATCGCCTTTGTCATCGCCGTGCTGCCGAATATCCCGGGCTTTTTGAACGCGGCCTTTCCCACGGCGTTTCCCGGCGTGGGCGAAGGCTTCAAAACCATCTATACCTACGCCTGGTTCGTGGGCGTGGCCATCGCCGCAGTCGTCTACGGCGTCATGATGAAGGGCAAGGTAGCCGCGGTCGTACGGCAGGCGCCCCAGTCCTGATCTTTTCGAGAAGGAGACAAGATGACTACACTGATACGTGGCGGTACCGTCGTCAACGCCGACCGCGCGTTTCGCGCCGATGTGCTGATCGAGGGCGACACGATTGCCGCCGTCGGCGAGAACCTGGCGCTGCCGGCCGGCGCCACCGTGATCGACGCGGGCGGCCTGTATGTGATGCCGGGCGGGATAGACACCCACACGCACATGAACCTCCCTTTCATGGGCACCGTGACGGCCGACGATTTTTTCACGGGCACGGCGGCGGGACTGGCGGGCGGCACCACCACCATTATGGACTTCGTCATCCCCGCGCCGAAGCAGTCGCTGATCGAGGCCTATCACCAATGGCGCGAGTGGTCGGCCAAGGCGGCCGGCGACTACACCTTCCACGTGGCGATCACCTGGTGGAGCGAGCAGGTACATGAAGAGATGGGAGTGCTGGTGCGCGAGCATGGCGTGAACAGCTTCAAGCACTTCATGGCCTATAAAAATGCCATCATGGCCGACGATGAAACCCTGGTGAAAAGCTTTACCCGCTCCTTGGAACTGGGGGCGCTGCCCACCGTGCACGCGGAAAACGGCGAGCTGGTTTTCCAGTTGCAGCAAGCCTTGCTGAAGAAGGGGATTACCGGACCGCAGGCGCACCCGCTGTCGCGCCCACCGGCCGTGGAAGCGGAGGCGGCCAACCGCGCCATCGCGATTGCCAACGTTTTGAATACGCCCGTGTACATCGTGCACGTCTCGTGCGCGGAGTCGCTCGACGCCATTACGCGCGCGCGCGCCAGCGGCCAGCGCGTGTATGGCGAAGCGCTGGCGGGCCACCTGGTGATCGACGACAGCGTCTACCAGAGCGACGATTTCGACTACGTGGCGGGCCACGTCATGAGCCCGCCGTTCCGCGGCAAGCACCATCAATCGGCTTTGTGGCACGGCCTGCAAAGCGGCAACCTGCACACGACGGCCACCGACCACTGCACCTTCTGCGCCGAGCAGAAGGCGGCCGGCAAGAATGACTTTACGCGCATCCCGAACGGCTGCGGCGGCGTCGAGGAACGCATGGCCGTGGTGTGGGACGCAGGCGTCAATTCCGGCATGCTCACGCCCTCCGAATTCGTCAAGGTGTCATCGACCAATGCGGCGCAGATCTTCAATATGTATCCGCGCAAGGGCGTCATCGCCGCAGGCAGCGATGCCGACATCGTGCTGTGGGACCCGCAAGGCACGCGCACGATTTCCGCCGCCACCCAGTTCGCCAGGGGAGGCTTCAATGTCTTCGAAGGGCGCACCGTGCGCGGCATCCCCCGCACCACGATTGCCGCCGGCAAGGTGGTGTTCCACGAGGGCGAACTGACGGCCGTCGAAGGGGCGGGGCGCTATATCGAGCGTCCCGCGTTTGCCGCCACGACCGTATAAGGAGTTGACGATGGATGAATTGCGTATCAATGGCGAGCGCCTGTGGGCAGCCCTGATGGAACTGGCGCGGATCGGCGCGACAGCGAAGGGCGGCGTCAAGCGCCTGGCACTGACGGATCTCGACAAGGAAGGCCGCGACCTGGTGGTGGGCTGGGGCCGCGAGGCGGGCATGAGCATCACGATCGACCAGATCGGCAATGTCTTCATGCGACGCGACGGCACCGACAATACCTTGCCGCCCGTGATGACGGGCAGCCATATCGACACGCAGCCCACGGGCGGCAAGTTCGATGGCAACTACGGCGTGCTGGCCGGCCTGGAAGTGGTGCGCACCCTGAACGATCTGAAGATCAAGACGCAGGCACCGATCGAAGTGGCGTTCTGGACCAACGAGGAAGGCTCGCGCTTCGTGCCCGTGATGATGGGCTCGGGCGTGTTTTGCGGCGCCTTCTCGCTGGAGACCGCGTATGCGGCCAGGGACACGGAAGGCAAGACCGTGGGCGAGGAGCTGGCGCGCATCGGATACAAGGGTGAGCAGGTGCCGGGCGACCATCCGATCGGCGCCTATTTTGAGACGCATATCGAACAGGGCCCCGTGCTGGAAGACGCGGACAAGGTGATCGGCGTGGTGCCGGCCGTGATGGGCCTGTCCTGGTACGACTGCGTGGTGACGGGCATGGAAGCGCATGCGGGCCCCACGCCCATGGGCTTGCGCAAGGATGCGCTGCAGGTGGCCACCTCCATCATGCAGGAAGTGGTGGCGATTGCCAACCGCTACCCGCCGTACGGGCGCGGCACGGTGGGCATGGTGCAGGTCTTCCCGAACAGCCGCAACGTGATCCCCGGCGAAGTCAAATTCAGCATCGACCTGCGCAACGTGAACGACGATCTGCTCAACACCATGCATGGCGAGATCACGGCCTTCATCGATGCCACGCGCGAAAAAACAGGCTTGGGCATTTCACTGGAAAGGGTGTCCTACTACCCGCCATGCCCGTTCCACCCAGACTGCGTGGGCGCCGTGCGCAACGCCACGGCCAAACTCGGCTACTCGGTGATGGATGTGGTGTCCGGTGCCGGCCACGATGCCATCTACGCGGCCCGGCTGGCGCCGGCCGGCATGATCTTCGTGCCATGCAAGGACGGCATCAGCCACAATGAAATCGAAGACGCCAAGCCCGAGCACCTGGAAGCGGGCTGCAACGTGCTGCTGCACGCGATGCTGGAGCGGGCCGTGGCCGTGTAGCCACGACCGCTATCCCTGCGGCTTGGGCTGGAAGTTGCGCAAAAACGCCAGCAGCGCGCGCGCCGCGATGTCGGCGTCGTCGGCCGTCATGGTTTCCAGCGGGTTGTGGCTGATGCCGCCATTGCCGCAGCGGGTAAACAGCATGGCCACGTCGGTGATGGCGGCCATGGCCATGGCGTCGTGGCCGGCGCCCGACAGCAGCGCATACGGTTCGATGCCGACGGATTCCACGGCCTGCGCCAGCTGTGCCATCAGCCACGGCGCGCACGGCGCCGCGCGCGCCGACAGCAGCAGTTCCAGCTGGTAGTCGATCTGGCGCCGCGCGCAGATGGCGGCGATGCCATCCAGAATATCGTCGACGGCTGCCTGGCGCACGATGTCGCTGGCCGCGCGGATATCGAGCGACAGGGTGCAGGCGCCGGCGATCACGTTGACGGAGCCGTTGGGTACCTGCAGCTGGCCCACGGTGCCCACCAGCGCTTCGCCGTGGCTGCAGCGCCGTTCCACCAGCAGTATGATTTCCGCGGCCGCGCTGGCCGCATCCTTGCGCATGGACATGGGCGTGGTGCCCGCATGGCTGGCCACGCCGCCAAGATTGACCAGGTAGCGCGAGCTGCCGGCGATCGCCGTGACGATCCCCAGCGGCAGGTCGCGCTCGAGCAGCACGGGGCCCTGCTCGATGTGCACTTCCACATAGCCAAGCAAGTCGGCGGGGTCGCGCGCGATGGCGCCGATGGCGCTCGCTTCGTGGCCGGCGGCGGCCAGCGCGTCGCGCATGCTCACGCCATCCGCGTCCAGCTGCTCCAGCAGCGACACGTCGAACTTGCCCGTCACGGCCGTGCTGCCCAAAAACGTGCTCTTGAAGCGCACGCCTTCCTCTTCCGCGAAACCGACGACCTCGAAATGAAACGGCAGCTTTTCGCCCCGTTCATGCAGGTGGCGCACGACGGCGATCGGCAGCACGATGCCCAGGCGGCCATCGTACTTGCCGCCGTTGCGCACCGTGTCGTAGTGCGATCCCGTCATCAGGGTCTTCGCGCCCGGCGCGTCGGACAGATAGCGGCCGACGACATTGCCGACGGCGTCGATGTGTACCTGCATGCCCGCTTCCCGCATCCAGTCGGCCAGCTGCGCGGCCGTTTTGCGGTGCGCCGGCGTCAGGTAGGCGCAGGTCAGGTTGTAATCGCTGTCGCTCCAGCCGGCCAGGGTTTCCGCCTGCTGCATGATGGCGGGGCCGAAATCCAGGCGCACGTCGAACAGGTCGTTCAGACGCAGTTCGGCGATGCGCTTGATCTGCCGCAGCGATTCGGCTAGCTCATCGGCATGGCGGTTTTTCAGGCGCCGCGCAAACGTGGCGATGATGTCCTGGCGCGTCAGGCCTTCGCCCGTCGGGCCCTTGACGGCCAGGATGAAGGGAAAGCCGAATTTGGCGTTGTAGTCGCTATTGAGGCGCTGCAGGGTGGCAAATTCATCGGCGCTGCACAGGTTCAGGCCGGACTTGGCCTGTTCGCGCGTCGATTCCGCCGTCAGCTGCCCGGCGATGGCGGCCTTGCCGGCCAGTTCCGGGTGGGCGCGTATCAGTCCCAGTTGCTCTTCGGGCGAGGCTTGCGCCAGCACGCGCTGCAGCTCCGTCTTGAGTGCCGTCAGGCTGGCAAACGGCCGGGCGGCGGCCGCGCGCTGGGCGATCCAGGGCGAGTGTTCGTAGATGCCATGCAGGTGCGCGATAAAATCGGCCTGGCTGCCGGCGTTCAGGTCTGAAAGGGTGGTCATGGTTTTCCGATCATGCAAGCGGTGATGATAGCGCCCCGTTCCTGCCTCCATTATATGCGCGTGCTGATAGCGGCTATCGCTGCACCAGCGCCTTGGCCGCTGCGCTGACCTGGTCGCGCAGCCATTTGTGTTCGGGCGCCTGGTGCACGCGCTGGTGCCACAGCTGGTAAAAGCGCATGGGCGGGAATTTCAAGGGCACGGTATACGTTTTCAGCGGCAGGGTCTTTTCATAGAAGCGCATGAATTGCCGGCCCGTGGTGAGCACCAGGTCCGTCTGCGTCAGCATGTAGGGGATCAGGCCGAAATACGCCGACTCCACCACCACGTTGCGCTGCAGGTTTTGCCGTTCGAGGAAGGAATCGATCACGCCGTGGTAGCCGGGCATCATCTGCGACGGCGCCACGTGGGGCAGGCTCAGATAATCGTCGAGCGTCATGGCGTCGCTGGCCGTGCGGCGTGCATAGGCGTTTTCCGCATGCATGGCGCAGATGATGGGGTCTTCGAACAGCTTCGAGATGTGCAGGTGGGCGGGCGGTTCGTCCCAGTTGGCGATCACCAGGTCCAGGCCACCGTCGGAGAGCTGGCGGATATGGTCGATGCCCGGTCCCAGGCTATGCAGCACGACGCGGCTTTTCGGTGAACCGCGGCGCAGCAGGGCCACCACGTTGGGCAGGAACTGGCTGTCCAGGTAGTCGGGCGCGGCGATATGGAAGGTGCGCGCCTCTTCCTGCGCCACGAACGGCGTCTTCTTGACGAACAGGCTTTCCGTCTGGTCGAGGATGCGCTTGGCCGGATTGAGCAGGCTTTCGCCATGCTGGGTCGGCACCATGCCGCGCGCGCCGCGCACGAGCAGCGGGTCGCCCGTCAGTTCGCGCAGCTTGCGCAGGGAGGCGGAAATCGAGGGCTGCGGCTGATTGAGCTTGAGCGCCACGCGCGAGACATTCTTTTCCACCAGCAGCAGGTAGAGGATGCGGATCAGGTGCAGGTCGAGGTGTTGCGGCAGGCTGGACATGTGGCGGCGGCTTTGTTGTATATCGATTTGAATATGTCAAATATACGATATTTTTCATGTGATGGGCGGTAAATCCGTTTATCTTGTGTAGATTGGCACGAATATGGGTTCGGTCTGACTAGAGGAAATTTATGGAAGTATTTGCCTACCTGATTCCGTACGGCCTTGAGTGGCTGAACCTGATCGTCCGCTGGCTGCACGTCATCACGGGCATCGCCTGGATCGGTGCTTCCTTTTATTTCGTCTGGCTCGACAATTCCATACGTCCGCCCGCGCCCGGCTCCGAGCTGGCGAGGAAGGGCGTGTCGGGAGAACTGTGGGCCGTGCATGGCGGCGGCTTCTACAACCCGCAAAAATACCTGGTGGCGCCCGCCGAATTGCCGAAGGAACTGCACTGGTTCAAGTGGGAAGCGTATTCCACCTGGCTGTCCGGCTTTGCACTGCTCACCATCGCGTATTACTTCAATGCGCAGGCCATGATGATCGACAAGGCCGTGGCCGATATCTCCAGCGGCCAGGCCGTCGGCATCGGCATCGCCACCCTCGTCATCGGCTGGACCGTGTACGACCTGCTGTGCCGCTCGAAGCTGGCGCAATATGAACTGTGGTTCGGCGTGACGGTGTTCGCGCTGATCGTCGGCGCCGCGTACGTGCTCACGCATTTGCTCAGCGGGCGCGCCGCCTACATCCACGTGGGCGCCATGATCGGCACCATCATGGTGGCCAATGTGCTGATGCTGATCATTCCCGGCCAGCGCAAGATGGTCGAGGCCATGGCCGCCGGCAAGCTGTCCGATCCCAAACATGGCCTGAAAGCCAAGCAGCGCAGCGTGCATAACAATTATTTTACGTTGCCGGTGCTGTTCATCATGATCAGCAACCACTACGCGATGACTTACCGTAACGACCACGCGTGGCTGGTGCTGGCGCTGATCATGGCGGCCGGCGTCTTCATCCGCCACTTCTTCAACCTGCGCCACAAGGGCCGTGTCGAGTGGCGTTATCCTGCCCTCGGCGTGGCCCTGCTGGTGGCCGTGGCCGTGGCCATCGCGCCGAAAGCGCCCGTGGCCCTGGCGGCCGCGCCGGCGGTGGACCCGGCGGCGCAGTTCAAGAGCGTGCACGCCATCATCGCCCAGCGCTGCGCCACCTGCCATTCGGCCCAGCCCACGCAGCCGGGCTTCGCCACGGCGCCGGCCGGCATGATGCTGGATAATGAAACGGAAATCCGCCAGCACGCGGCGCAAATCTACAAGCAGGCCATCGAGCTGAAAGCCATGCCGATCGGGAACCTGACCAATATGACGGAGGCCGAGCGCAGCGAACTGGGCGCCTGGCTGCAACAGACCATGCAAGGAGCAAAATGACTACGCACGCAGAAAAAATCACGGCCTGGATCGACGAGCACTTCGACGAGGAAGTCGCCTTTTTACAGAAGGTGGTGCAGCAGCCGACGGATACGCCGCCCGGCAATAACGCGCCGCACGCGGAACTGGTGGCGCAGCTGCTGCAGGCGTATGGCTGGAACGCGGAAAAGCACGCCGTGCCTGCGGACCAGGTCGAGGCGTACGGCATGCAGAGCATCACCAACCTGATCGTGCGCCGGCCATATGCGGCAGGCGGTCCGACGGTGGCCCTGAATGCGCATGGCGACGTGGTGCCGCCCGGCGACAACTGGACGTATCCGCCTTACGGCGGCCAGATCGACGGCGGCTATATCTACGGCCGCGCGACGGCCGTCTCGAAAGGCGATTTCGCCACTTATGTGTTTGCCGCGCGCGCACTCGAAGCGCTGGGCATTCCCCTGAAGGGGCAACTGGAACTGCATTTTACCTACGACGAGGAATTCGGCGGCTTGCTGGGGCCGGGCTGGCTGCTGGAACAGCAGCTGACGAAGCCCGATTTCGTCATCGCCGCCGGTTTCAGCTACGGCATCGTCACGGCGCACAACGCCTGCCTGCAGCTGGAAATCACCGTGCACGGCAAGTCGGGCCACGGCTCCATGCCGGAAACGGGCCACGATGCGCTGCAGGCGGCCAACAAGATACTCAACGCCATTTACGGCCAGCTGCCGGAACTGAAGAAGATCAAATCGAACGTGGCCGGCATCGACTCGCCCACCATGCTGGTGGGCCGCATCGACGGCGGCACGAACACGAATGTGGTGCCGGGCAAGGTCGTCATGAAGATGGACCGCCGCATGATTCCCGAAGAAGATCCGGTGGCGGTGGAAGCGCAGGTACGCGCGCTGATCGAAGACGCCGTGCGGGGCGAGCCCGGCATCCGCATCGAGATCCGCCGCCTGCTGCTGTCGCATGCGCTGCGGCCCTTGCCCGGCTCCGAGCAGCTGGTCGGCAGCCTGCAGAAAAATGCGCAAGCGATTCTGGGCGAGACGATACCCGCCGTCGGCACGCCCCTGTATGCGGATGCGCGCCTGTATGGCGAACGGGGCATCCCCGCCGTGCTGTATGGCGCCGGCCCGCGCACGGTGCCCGAGTCGAACGCGAAGAAGGCCGACGAGCGCCTGGCGCTCGATGATTTGCGCAAGGCCAGCAAGATCGTGGCCCTGACCTTGCTGGACTTCCTGGGCGAGAAATAAGGCGGGGTGCTTTGGCTTACAATGGGGCGACCACACTTTAAGTGAAGAAGAGCTCCATTGAATACCCGTTTTCTCGAAGCGTTTGTCTGGGCTGCGCGGCTGGGCAGTTTCCGCACGGCGGCCGACAAGCTGCACATCACGCAGGCGGCCATTTCCAACCGCATCGCCTCGCTGGAGCAGGATTTCGGCACGCGATTGTTCGACCGCGACGCGCGTGACATCCGCCTGACCTTCGCCGGGCGCAACCTGCTCGTGTACGCCGAGCGCATGCTGGAACTGTGCCGCGACATGTATGCGGCCAATTCCTCGCCCGCGCAGATCACGGGCGAAGTGCGCATCGGCGTCATCGAAACCATCGTGCATACCTGGCTGATCCCGTTCCTGCAGCGCGTGCAGGAGCGCTATCCGGGCATCGAGATTCAATTGACGTCGGAATCGACGCGCCGCCTGCACGAACAGCTGCAGCAGGGCGAGCTCGATATCGCGCTGCAGACGGACATGCTGACGGGCGACCATATCCGCAGCACGGGCAGCGGCGCCATCGCCATGGGCTGGGCCGGTAGGGCCGCCGACTGGCCCGACACGGGCGTGCCGTTCACGGTGGCGCAACTGGCGCAGCATCCGATCATCACCATGAACCGCGGTTCGCAGCCGCACTCCGCCTTGAAGGCGCTGTGCCAGGACGAGGGCGTGCAGCTGGGCCGTGTCCACTGCGTCAGCTCGATTTCCGCCATCGTGCGCCTGGTCAAAGCGGGCTTCGGCATCGCCGTGCTGCCGCTGGCGCCCCTGCGCGAGGAAATCGAGCAGGGCAATATCGCGCTGATTCCCTGCGCCAGCAGCCTGGCGCCGCAGCGCATCGTCATCAGCTACAGCGAAGACATCACGACGGAAGCGATTCAACTGGTCGCCATGCTGGCATGCGAAGAGGCGGCCAGGTTCACGCTGGCGCTGGGCGAGGAATATGGTGCCGGGTGATGTCGTGGTCGGGGTGAGTCGCGCAGGCCGGATGAGCGCCCAGGTGCGTAATCCGACAACATTGTTGGCCCCACCCACAAGAAAAACTTATCAGTCGCGTTCAGAATAACCCGTTTGCCAAGTGATGGCGTGCCACCTATTCTGGGTTGGCACTCCACTTACAACGCAAACGGAACCTTCATGACGACGTCCACCACCACCTTGCCCGGCATCCTGTTCGTCTGGACCAGCGCCGACCCGGATCACGAGCTTGATTTCAACCGCTGGTACGACCGCGAGCACGTGGAAGAGCGCGTGCGCATTCCCGGTTTCGTCAGCGGCACGCGCTACCAGAGCGTGCGCGGTCCCCGCAAATACCTGGGCCTGTACCGCACCGTGTCGCTCGCCGCCTTCCAGACGCCCGACTACTTCAAGGCTTTCGGCCAGCAGACGCCATGGTCGCTGACGAATCTGCAGCGCATGGTCGATCCGATGCGCCGCGTCTGCGCCATCGGGGCGGAAACGGGCATGGGCACGGGCGCCTGGCTGGCCGTGCTGCGCCTGGGTGCATCAGCCATCGGCCAGGACGCGCAAGCGGTGGCCGGCATGGCCACGCTGGGAGCGACGCTGCTGCAGATCGACGGCGTCATTTCCACGCGCTTGCTCACGCCCGACGCCAATCTGTCCGGCCCCCTGCCGGCGGAACGGAAGGAGGGCCGCGTGCTCGATCCGATCTTCCTGATCGATGCATCGTCCGAAAGCGCCGCCGTGGCGGCCGCCGATGCCGCCAGCGCGGCGCTGGGCCTCGACGGAGAACAGGCAGCCATCCTGCAGCTGTCCTGGCAGCTGCGCGAGGCCGACCTGCACGCTGCCTGACGCGCCGCAAGCGCATCTTGCCGGCACTGATAACACGAGACACGGGCCACGGCGCAGGGCAAAGCATCCTGCGCCGGGCCTGCAATAAAACTGACGAGAGAGGTAGGCAATGACCACATATACAACGGCAGGCGCAGCGCATCCTGCGGCCCAGGCACCGGGCGACAAGCCAAAAACGGGCCGCCTGGCCACGGCCAGCATGGTCGGCACGACCCTGGAATGGTATGACTTCACCGTCTACAACACCATGGCCGCGCTGATCTTCAACCACCTGTTCTTCCCTTCCTTCGATCCGCTGACGGGCACCATCCTGGCCTTTTCCACGTATGCCGTCGGCTATATCTCGCGCCCCATCGGCGGCGTGATCTTCGGCCACCTGGGCGACAAGCTGGGGCGCCGTTGGGTGCTCGTGGTGACCCTGATGCTGATGGGCGTGACGACGGGCCTGATGGGCCTCCTGCCCACGTACGCGACGGCCGGCATCTGGAGCCCCGTCCTGCTGGTGGCGCTGCGTTTCGTGCAGGGCATCGCTTTGGGCGGCGAATGGGCCGGTGCCGTGCTGATCTCCGTCGAACACGGGGCGCCGGACAAGCGTGGCCGCAACGCTTCGTGGACGCAGGTGGGGCCGTCGTTCGGCACCTTGCTGGCGACGGGCTGCATCGGCCTGATCACCTATCTGCTGCCGCATGAAGCGTTCATGGACTGGGGCTGGCGCATGCCGTTCATCGCCAGCCTGCTGCTGGTGGCGTTTGGCATGTGGATACGCAGCGGCATCGAGGAAACTCCGCTGTTCAAGGAACTCGACCAGCAGGATGCCAAGGCGGAAGCGCCGATCGGCGACGTGCTGCGCCTCTACTGGCGCCGTCTGCTGATCGCCGGCGGCGTGCGCATCGGCTCGGACGTGCTGTATGCGCTCGTGGTGGTGTTCACCCTGACGTATGTGACGACGGTGCTGCATTTGTCGTCGACCCTGGCACTGACCGCCATCATGATCGGCACGGCCTGCAATGCGCTGTCGGTGCCGCTGTTTGGCGCTCTGTCGGACAAGATCGGCCGCCGCCCCGTGTATGCGCTGGGCGCCGTGCTGGGCCTCGTGTGGGCGTTTGCCTTCTTCACCTTGCTCGATACGGCCAGCCCGGCCGCCATCGTCACGGCCGTCGTCGTGGGCCTGGTCATCCACGCCATCATGTATGGCCCGCAAGCGGCCTTCGTCATCGAGCAATTCCCGACCAAGGTGCGCTATGCGGGTTCCTCGCTGGCCTATACCCTGGCCGGCGTCATCGGCGGCGGCTTCGCGCCGCTCGTCATCGCCAGCCTGTATCGCTCGTACAACAGCACCATGGCCGTCTCGCTGTACGTGGCGGCGGCCTTGCTGATCACCGGCGCGGCAGTGTTTGCCGCACGCGAAACGGGCCGCGGCCCCCTGGAGGAATAAAATCATGACGACATTGCATTTTCAACTGGCAGGCCACGGCCCCGTCACCTTCGACATCGATAACTTGATCATCGCCGGCTGGACGGGCCGCGACATGGCGATGGTGGAACACCACATCGCCGAGCTGGAAGCGATCGGCGTGGCGCGTCCGAAAAGCGTGCCGACGTTTTACCGCGTGGCGGCATCGCTGCTGTCGAGCGACGCGGCCATCGAAGTGCCGGGCGGCGATTCGTCGGGCGAAGCGGAATTCGTGCTGTTTTCCACGGAATACGGCCTGCTGGTGGGCATCGGTTCCGACCACACGGACCGCAAGGTGGAAAGCTACGGCGTGACGGTATCGAAGCAGATGTGCGGCAAGCCCGTGGGCGACACCCTGTGGCGTTATGCCGACGTGGCCGGCCACTGGGACCAGCTGCAGATGCGCTCCTGGCGCGAGCGTGCCGGCGTGCCGGCCCTGTACCAGGACGGCCCCGTGACGCGCATGCTGTCGCCGGAAGACCTGATCCTGCGCTACACGGGGCAAGCGATGCTGCCCGTGGGCAGCGCCATGTTCTGCGGCACGCAGCCGATCATCGGCGAGATGGGCCATGGCGACGCGTTTGAGCTGGAGCTGTATGATCCAGCCTTGCAGCGCCGCCTGCAGCACCGCTATGCCGTGCAAACCCTGCCCGTGGAAGGATAAGAGAATGACCGAACTGACCAAGACCATCCGCGCACTGGCGGCCGACCTCGCCGCCGGCCGCATCACCAGCGTGGCACTGACGGAGCGGATGCTGGCGCGCGCCGAGGCCCACCGGGCGCAGGGCGGCCATGCCTATGTCAGCCTCGATGGCGAACAGGCCTTGGCCGAGGCCCGCGCCAGCGATGCGGCGCGCGCCGCCGGCATCATTGCCTCGCCGCTGGCCGGCATCCCCATTTCGATCAAGGACCTGTTCGACGTCAAGGGGCAAACCAGCAGCGCCGCCTCGCTGGCGCTGGCCGGCGCGCCGCCTGCCGTGGCCGATGCGCTTGCCGTGGCGCGCCTGCGCGCGGCCGGCGCCATCCTGCTGGGGCGCACCAACATGAGCGAATTCGCATTTTCCGGCCTGGGCTTGAATCCCCATTACGGCACGCCGCGCAATCCGCACGACGGCGCGCGCGTGGCGGGCGGCTCCACCTCGGGCGGCGCCGTCACCGTGGCCTTGGACATGGCGGCCGGCGCGCTGGGCACGGATACGGGCGGCTCGATCCGCATTCCATCGGCCTTTTGCGGCCTGACGGGCTTCAAGCCGACGGCGGCGACTGTACCGCTGGCCGGCACGGTGCCCCTGTCGCGCTCCCTCGACTCGGCCGGGCCCATCGCCCGCAGCGTCGATTGCTGCGCCATTTTGTATGCAGCGCTGTCGGGCCATGACATCGGCGCGCAGGCGCCGGCACTGAAAGGCTTGCGCTTCGGCTTTACCCTTGACTACGTCGGTACGCACGTGGAGCCGCAGGTGCAGCAGGCTTTCGACGCCGCGCTGGACAAGCTGCGGCAAGCCGGCGCCCTGGTGGAACAGTTCGATTTCCCCGAATTGCTGGAGCTGCCGACGATCAATGTCGGCGGCGGCCTGGTGGCGGCGGAAGCGTGGCACTGGCACAGGGCGTTACTGGAAGAGAAGGGCGCGCAGTACGACCAGCGCGTGGCGGCGCGCATCCGCCGCGGCCAGCAGCAGGGCGCGTTTGACTACATCGACCTACTCGATGCGCGCGCGCGCCTGATCGTCATCGCCCGGCGGCGCCTGGCGCCGTTCGACGCCTGGCTGATGCCCAGCGTGGCCATTCTGGCGCCGCAGGTCGCGCCGCTGGAAGCGGACGACGCCACCTTCTTTGCCACGAACGGCCTGGTGCTGCGCAACGCCAGCGTGATCAACTTCCTCGACGGCTGCGCGCTGTCGCTGCCTTGCCATCCCGACGGCGAGCTGCCCGTGGGGCTGGGTATCTGCGGCCTGGCCGGCGCCGACGATACAGTGCTGCAGATCGGCCGTGCCGTGGAGGCGTTGTTGCGGGGGAGCGGAAAAGAATAGTGCCGTAGTGCAGGAAAATGCCAATTCTGTCATGATGGCTGGCATTGACATGGGATAGTCGCGCTGCGGGCGCCGGCAAACTTCACACTGTGCACCGATACGACCTGATTAGCTGTCATGACTGTGGCGTGCTGTACCGCAAACGTCCGCTGCGTCCACGCGAAAAGGCGCGCTGCATCCGTTGCCGCTCGGTGCTGTATCGCGCCGCGCCAGGCCGGGGCGCATCGGCCGAATTGAGCAAGGTGGTGGCGCTCACCCTGGGCGCCGCCTTTGTCTTCCTGATTGCCCAGTTTTTCCCTATCGTCGAACTCGACGTCAATGGCCTCACTTCCAGCGCCACCTTGCTCGGCTCCATCCGCGTGCTGTGGTCCGAGCAGATGCACATCGTGGCGACGATGGTCTTCCTGTTTACCATTCTCTTTCCCGCCATCGAGCTCGGTTCGCTGCTGTATGTGGCGCTGGGCTTGCGAGGCGGCGTCAAGGTGCCCGGCTTTAATCGCGTGCTGCGCGCCGTGCAGACGGCGCGCGAATGGGGCATGACGGAGGTGCTGATGATCGGCATCCTGATCACCGTTGTCAAGATGACCAGCCTGGCCACGGTGCTGCCGCAACCGGGCTTGTTCGCGTTTGGCGCGCTCACCGTGCTGCTGGCCATCGTCGTCTCGTTCGACCCCAAGGCTCTGTGGAACCTGGGCGACGACCTGACCCGGCAAGCGCTGCCCGGCATCCGCTACAAGGCTTTCGCGCCCGGCGAGAAGGTGGTGCCCTGCCATGCCTGCGGCCTGGTGGCGCCGCCAGTGGGTAAGGGCAGGCACCTGGCGTGCGTGCGCTGCGGCACGGCCCTGCACGTGCGCAAGCCGGACAGCATCAACCGCACCTGGGCCTTGCTGATCGCCGCCATGATCCTCTACATTCCCGCCAACCTGCTGCCCGTGATGGTGACGCAATCGCTGTTCGGCGCGCAGGACGACACCATCATGAGCGGCGTGGTGCTGTTCTGGACCAGCGGTTCGAAGGGCCTGGCCATCATCATTTTCATCGCCAGCGTGGTCGTGCCCATGCTCAAGCTGGGCGTGCTGGCGCTGCTGGCGTTTACGGCGCAGCGGCGTTCGCGCTGGCGGCCGCGCCAGCGCACCATCTTGTACCGCATGGTCGAATTCATCGGCCGCTGGTCCATGCTCGACATCTTTGTCGTCACCCTGACGGTGGCGCTGGTGCGCTTCAAGTCGCTGGCGGTGATCACGGCCGGTCCCGGCGCGCTGGCCTTCGGCGCCGTGGTGGTGCTGACGATGCTGGCGGCGATGCAGTTCGACCCGCGCCTGATCTGGGACCCCGTCGACGGGCAGGTGCCTGGCGAGGAAGAACCCGTGGTGGTGGCAAATACCGGAAACAATACAGTGATTGGAGAACAGCATGTCTGACAAAGAAGCGGGCGGCCTTGCCGAAACGGGTGGCCGTCCATTGCCGGAACCCGATGTGGAACAGGGCAGCCGCTGGCTGCCGTCGCTGGTATGGCTCATTCCGCTGCTGGCCGCGCTGATCGGCGCCGGCCTGGCCGCCAAGTCCATCCTCGACCAGGGGCCCACGGTGACGGTCAGCTTCAAGAGCGCCGAAGGCCTGGAGCCGGGCAAGACCAAACTTAAATACAAGGATGTCGATATCGGCCAGGTGCGTGCCATCACCCTGGGTGACGACTTGAGCAAGGTACTCGTGACGATCGACATGAGCAAGGAAGCACGCCGCTTCGCCACCGCCGATTCGCGTTTCTGGGTGGTGCGCCCGCAGATCGGCGCCAGCGGCGTGACGGGCCTGGGCACCTTGCTGTCGGGCGCCTACATCGGCGTCGACACGGGCAAGTCGGAAGCAAAAAAAGAGAGCTTCATCGGCATGGAGAGTCCGCCCGCCGTGGCGGGTGACCAGAAGGGCAAGCTGTACACCCTGCATGCGGACAGCCTCGGCTCCGTCGACGTGGGCTCGCCCCTGTTCTTCCACCGCCTGAGGGTGGGCAAGGTGGTCAGCTTCGCGCTGGACAAGGACGGCCACGGCATCACCATGTCGGTCTTCGTGAACGCGCCGTACGACCAGTTCGTCGGCAAGAATGCGCGCTGGTGGCATGCCAGCGGCGTTGACGTGCGCCTCGATTCCAACGGTTTCAAGTTGAATACGCAGTCGCTGGCCGCCATGCTGGTGGGCGGCATCGCTTTTGAGGCGGAAAACGGCCGCAAGCCCGAGGAGCCGGCGCCGGCCGGCACCAGCTACCGCCTGGCCGCTGATGAAGCGAGCGCCATGCGCGAGCCCGATGGCGAGGCGATCACCACCGTATTCTATTTCGATCAGTCCCTGCGCGGCTTGCAGCCCGGCGCCACGGTCGATTTCCGCGGCATCGTGCTGGGCGAGGTGCGCTCGGTGGGCATCGAGTTCGATCCCGTGAAGAAGAACTTCCGCATGCCCGTCACCGTCAATCTGTACCCGGCCCGCCTGGGCATGCGCTTCAAGGCCGCCGTCGACGATGAGGAAGGCTCGGCCGGCCACCAGCTGCTCGAACGCATGGTCAGCCGTGGCTTGCGCGCGCAGCTACGCACGGGCAACCTGCTGACCAGCCAGTTGTATATCGCGCTGGACTTTTTCCCGAAAGCGCCGAAGGTGGCGCTCGATCCGAACAGGTATCCGCTGGAGGTGCCGACCGTGCCGAACACCCTCGATGAACTGCAGACGCAGATCGCCAGCATCGCCCGCAAGCTCGACCAGGTACCGTATGCGGAGATCGGCAACAACCTGAACGCCACGATCAAGCAGGCCAATACCCTGTTCAAGCAGCTCGACGGCCAGGTGGTGCCGGAAATGCGCGATACCCTGACGGCGGCGAAACAGACCTTCGGCACGGCCGAACAGGTGCTGCAAAAGGATTCGCCGCTGCAGTCGGACGTGCGCCAGGCCTTGCAGCAGCTGACGCAAACCCTGCAATCGCTCAATGCCCTGTCCGATTACCTGGAACGTCATCCCGAGTCCCTGATCCGCGGTAAAAAAGGAGATGAAAAATGATGAAGCCGATGTTTGCCGCGCTGCTGGCGGCCAGCCTGCTGGGTGCCTGCTCCACGCCCCAGCCCGAGCATTTCTATACGCTCAGCGGCGGCGCCGACGCGCAGCCGGCCAAGCCCGTGAAATACTATGTCGAGGTGCTGGCCGTCAGCGTGCCGCAGCAGGTGAGCCGCAACCAGTTCGTCGTGACGGCGCCGTCGGGCCGCATCGAATTGCTGGAGCAGCAGCGCTGGGCGGGGCCGCTGGCCGGCGAGATCGGCCAGGCCCTGTCCACGGCCGTGACGAACGACCTGGGCGCCATCGATGTGTTCCGCACGCCATATCCGGACAAGTTGCCCGTGTACCGTATCAGCACCAATGTGCAGCGTTTCGAGTCCGTGATGGGCCAGTATGCGCTGATCGATGCCGTGTGGAGCGTACGTCAGCTGGCCAGCAGCAAGGTGGTCACTTGCCGCACGATAGCCAATGAAAAGGTGGGCGCGGGCTACGATGAACTGGTGCTCGGTCACCGCCGCGCCGTGAACCGCATCGCCGCCGATGCGGCCAGCGTCGTGCGTGCTTTTGACAACGGCAACGCCGCCTGTCCGGCTGCCTGAGCCGCTTTCCGCTACCCACTCCCGGCCGCCGCTGGTAAAATGCGGCCATGGGAATGACCTTGTTCACGCGCCGCTTTGCCGCCTGGATCGCCTGTTTTGCGATCCTGCTGGCGGCGCTCGCGCCGTCGATTTCCCAGGCCGTCGCCAACGCCAAGCAGGAGTCCGGCTCCGGCTGGGCGGAAATCTGCTCGGTGGCCGGCATCCGTTTTGTGCAGCTTGATCCAGCCGATGACGGCGCCGCCGATGGCAAGTCTGGCGGCAAGGCCATGCAGATGGAGCATTGCGCCTTCTGTTCCACGCATGCGGGTTCCGTCGGCCTGCCGCCGACCAGCCCCGTGCTGCCGCTGCTTGTGGCCAGCGGCACGGCCATCTTCCCGGCCCTGTACTACCAGTCCCCATCCCCGCTGTTCATCTGGTCCACCGCGCAGTCGCGCGCGCCGCCCCGTCTCATTTAAGTTTTTGCATTTTTAGTACTTGCCCTGCGCGCCTTCCAGTGCGACGGGGCAGCATCCGCACACTTAAACGAGAATCACATGAACAAGAAACTGTTGGTGCTGGCCTTGGCCGGCACCGTGGCTTACCCTTGCGCGCGGGCGCAATCCGATCACGCCATCGACACCGTCGTCGTTTCCGGCTCGCGCGCGCAATCGTGGCTGTCCGAGACGCCGCAGGCCATCGGCGTCGTCAATGCCAAAACCCTTGAACGCGACAAGCCCAGGACCATGGGCGATATCCTCAACCGCATCGCCGGCGTGTACTGGAATGACCTGGGCAACGAGCAGCACAGCATGAGCATCCGCCAGCCCATCGGCACGAATGCCGTCTATCAGTACCTGGAAGACGGCATTCCCATCCGCCCGCTGGGCGTCTTCAACCATAACTCGCTCAATGAGATGAACATGGCGGGCGCCAGCGGCGTGGAAGTGGTGAAGGGCGCCGCCTCGTCGCTGTACGGCAGCAATGCCGTCGGCGGCGCCGTCAATTTTCTGACGGCCGGCGCCAGCGCGACGCCGACGGCCAAGGTGGGCGTGCGGCGCGACAGCGTGGGCGGCTTTACCCGCTACGACACGTCCGCCAGCGATACCTGGGGGCCGCTGGGACTGCGCTTTTCCCATTACAGTTCGCGCCGTTCGCGCGACAATTGGCAGGAATACAGCTATGGCGACAAGGATTCGTTCTCGCTGCGCGCCGACTATGCGCTCGGCCCTGCGTCGCAGCTGCGCGCCACCATCGTCCACACGGATCTCGATGCGGCCATGACGGGCAGCCTGTTCGAGGACGATTACCGCCATGCCCCCGGCAAGAGCCTCAATACCTTCACCTACCGCAAGGACAAGACCACGCGCATGAACCTGGCGTGGGAGGGCGCGACGACGGCCAATGGCGCGAGCACCGTTACCGTGTTTACGCGCAAGAACGACCATGGGCAGATTCCCGCGTATTCCATCGGCAGCTGCGCGGGGCTGCTGTGCAAGGGCGTCATCAACAACAACCATGTCGATTCGCTGGGGCTGGATGTGAAACACCAGCAGGAATTTGCGTGGCTGCGTTCGCGCCTGGTCGCCGGCGTGTACGTGGACAAGAGCGACAATCCCTTTGTCAGCGACAATCTCTCCATCGTGCGCGATGTGGCCACGGGCCGCTATCTGCGCTATACGCTGGCCAACGCGTCTAATCCGCAGGGCGTGCGCGACTACCGGACGGACATTTTGAACACGGCCCTCTTCGCGCAATGGGAATTTTCTCCGCTGGCGGGCACGCGCGTGGTGCTGGGCGGCCGTTCGGACGCCATCCGCTACGACTACCATAACAATCTGGCGCCCGGCGGCAGCGTCAATTACGGCGCGCCCGACGAGTCGCGCAGTTTTTCGCACGTGAGCCCGAAGCTGGGCGCCACCTATGCCATCGGCCACGCGGGCAGCGTGTATGCGAACGTCAGCCAGGGCTTCACGCCGCCCGAAGTGAGCCAACTGTATGGCAAGACGGGCATCGCCGACCTGCAGCCGTCCGTCTACAACAACTATGAACTGGGCTTGCGCTGGGCCTTTTTGCAGGGCCGCTTGAAACTCGACACGGGCCTGTACCGGCTCGACGGGCGCGACACTATCGTCAGCTACACGCTCTCGCCGGGCAACAGCGAAAACCGCAATGCGGGACGCACGCGCAGCGAAGGCCTGGAGCTGGGCCTGAACTACGACAGCGGCCCCTTCGACGCGCGCTTCGCCACGGCCATCGCGCGCCACCGCTACCTGCGCTACCAGGTCTCCAGTACCCTCGATTACAGCGGCCGGATCATGCCGCAGGCGCCGCGCGACATCACCTCGTTCGAGATCGGCTACAAGCCCGTGACGGGCGCGCGTATCGCACTCGAAGCCGTGCATCAGGGCCGCTACTGGATGAACAATGCCAACACGGTGGAGTATGGCGGCCACGCGCTGCTGAACCTGCGCGCCAGCTACCAGCTCGCGCGCGGCCTGGAAGCGTGGGTACAGGTCCGCAACCTGGCCGATAAGCGCTATGCCGATTCGGCCAGCAGCAGCTATGCGGGCACGGGCAGCTACGCGGCCAATACGCAGAATCAGTACACGCCCGGTGCGCCGCGCAGCGTGATGCTGGGCCTGGCCTATACCTATGACGGACTGTGAGGATGGCCATGGACGACGCAACCTTTCTTCTCGCACGGCGCAAAAGCCTGTACTGGCGCATCCATTTCTGGGCCGCGCTGATCGCCTCGCCATTCGCGCTGGTGGCGACTTTGACGGGCATTTTGTATATCTTCACGCCGCAGATCGAGGCCAGGCTGTACCAGCACCTCGACCATGTGGCGCCGCAGGCGTCCATGCTGCCGCTCGATGCCGCCGTGGCGGCAGCGGAGCGGGCGGCACCGCGTGGCTGGACGGTGCAGCACGTGGTGCCGCCATTCCAGCAGGACGAGGCGGTGCAGGTGGCGTTCGCGCCGCCCGGCGGCGCACCCGATGAACATGCGGGCCATGGCGGACATGCCGCGCAGGTCAAGCCCGCATTCGGTCTGCCCGCGCAAGCCATCGTCGTCTACGTGAATCCTTACGATGCGCGCGTGCTGGGCAGCCTGGCCAGCAGCGAGCGCTTCGGCAACTGGGCGAAAAAGCTGCATTCGCGCCTGCTGCAGAACGATGGCTGGCGCTGGATGATCGAACTGGCCGCCAGCTGGCTGATGGTGATGCTGGTGACGGGCGTGGTGCTGTGGTGGCCGCGCGGCGCGCAATCGGGTTTGCCGAAGCGGGGCGCGCGGGGCCGCAACGGCTGGCGCCAGTGGCATGCTTTTCTCGGCGTCGCGCTCGGCATCGTCAGCGTCGTGATCCTGACGACGGGACTGACGTGGAGCCAGCAGGCGGGCGGGCGCATCCGCGCGCTGCGCGACGTCAGCGGCCAGGCGCCGCCGCCCGTGCCGCGCGGCCTGCATTCGCGCGAGGAGGGTGCTCCGCTCGACTGGCAGGATGCCTGGCAAGTGGCGCGCAGCCATGCGCCCGCCATCGCCGTGCAGCTGACGGCGCCGGCCAGCCAGGACGATGTGTGGCGCGCCACCATGGCCGACCGCAGCCAGCCCACCTTGCGCTTCGACCTGCAATTCGACGCCTACAGCGGCAAGCCCCTGTATTACGCGGGCTGGGACGCGCAGACGGCGTTCGGCAAGGCCACCGCCATCGGCATCCCGTTTCACCGCGGCGAATTCGGCTGGTGGAACCAGGCCTTGCTGCTGCTGTTCGGCGCCAGCGTGCTGTTTTCGCTGATATCGGGCTGGGTGATGTTCTTCAAGCGGCGCCTGCCGAGCACTCTGGGCTTGCCCAAGCTGCTGCCGGGCGCGTGGACCTCGCCGTCCGCGCTGGCCTGGCTGGTGGCGGCCGGCATGTGCGCGCTGATGCCGCTGCTGCTCGTTTCCGGCGGCATGCTGATGCTGCTGGAACTGGGGCTGGCACGGGCTAGCCGCCGACGATGGGCTGGGCGATGATCCAGAGGCTGAGCAGGGTATAGGCGATCATCAGGGCCAGCATCGGGTACTGGCTGAGCAGGGCCGCGCGGCGGCTGGTGTACAGGCGCAGCGCGCAGACGTGGGCCAGCCAGACGGCCGCCACGTGGCCGGCCACGATGGCGAACAGCGATACGTACCACACCACCTTGGCGTCGACGATGCCAAGGCGGATGAAGTACAGCTTCGTGCCGAACAGGTCCCAGCCCAGGCCCAGCGGGTCCGACGCCAGCGGTATCAGGTACTGGCCCGCCATCGCCAGGAAAGACAGGTAGTGGGCGAAATGGTAGGCGATGGCGATCGGCACCAGAGTCAGCACGAAGTGGCCGGCCACGCGCATCAGGGGCAGGGCCGGCTGGCCGTCGCTGGCGCCGCAGCGGGCGATCAGCGCGCAAAACAGCAGGAAGACGCCGAGGAACAGGGCCGGCATCAGCAGCAGGGCCGCCGTGGTGATCCAGGCCAGCGCTCCCGGCGTCACGGTGAGGATGGCATCGACGATGTCGTACCACGTTTGCGTTTCCATCATGCCGTCGAAGCTGACGGAGGCCAGCATCAGGATCACCAGTACCAGGCAGGCGGGATGCACGGCTTCCTTCGTCAACAGGCCCGCCGCGTACGGGCGCACGTAGCAGGCGCCATCGCGAAAGGTGATGGGCGCGAAGCGTGCCAGCAGGCCGAAGACGACGCTGAAAACTTCCGCGTGGCGCAGCCAGGCCGTGCGGCCGAACAGCGCCATGCCGGCCCACGTGCAGGCGGAATACAGCAGCATGGCCCAGGCCAGGCTGGCCGGCTGCTCGCTGCCTTCCCAGTTCAGCTCCATCCAGATAAAGCCGAAGAACAGGGCCGCCGCCGGCCATCCGTCGAGCCAGCGCGGCCATGCCAGCGGCGCACGCCAGCGGGGCGCCAGATACGCCGCCGTGCGCGCCACGCTGTCGAGCGGATTGACCAGCGCCCACAGGTCGCCGAGCAGCGCCGACACGTAGGCCATGCCCACCCACCAGATGGCCCAGACCATGGCGGGGGCGATATTTTTCACGGGATTTTGCACGCCCACCAGTCCCGCCACGATCACCAGAACATACAGTGCCAGCACCAGCAGGCGCAGCGCGAAGGCGATGGCGTTTGCGCCAGGAATATGGCGCAGCAACAGGCGCGCGTAGTCGCCCCGGTAGGGCGCAGCCGCATCGTCGCGGCGCCACAGGGCCAGGAAGGCAAACGACAGCGCCACCGTCAGTCCCGCACCCAGCAAGTATAGCCAGAGCGGCAGGGGCAGGTCGTAGCGCTGGCCAAAACCGTGCGCATGGGCGATGCATGGCGCGGCCAGCAGACTGGCAGCGACGGCGCGCCGCATCATCGCGGCAGTACCTCCAGGTACATCAGCGGCGCCTCGCGGTGATGCTTGTGCTGCTTGCCCTGCGTTTGCGTGCCATAGCCGTGTGCGGAAACGGGAAAGCGTCCCGGCACCGCGGCGTCGATGCGCATGGCTTTTGTCTCGCCCGGTTTGACCGTGAGCAGCTGGTCGTAGCCATGCAAGTGGATACTGACTATTTCGTCGGTAGTCCAATCCAGGGTGATCGAGTCGTGCTGCCGGACCCGTATCGTCGGTGGTTTTGCGGCGATTTTGCGCTGCGCGATGGCCAGCGCCACACGCTGTTCCGGCAACTGCCGGCTAGCCGCCGGGGCGCTCTGCGACTGGCTTTGCGCCGATATGCACAGCAGGGAAATGGCCAGGCCCAGGCTGGCGAGGGAAGGATGGAATGGAGTTTTTTTCATCCTTAAATTTTAGGAAGGATTTCCAGCATTGGCCATCTGAAAAAAAACGCCAGTTTGAAAAAGTACGGCCGTAGAATGATCGGCGCGGTTCCGACGACACTTGGAAAAAGCAGGGGAGAAGATGAAAAATAAAAAAGCGATGTTGGCATTGGCATTGGCATTGGCAGTGACATGCATGGCGGCGTTGCCTGCATCGGCCGAAATCCTGGCCATGGTCAATTACGAGAGCAAGGCGCCCGAATCATTGAAATCGCTGAAAAGCCCCGTCGCGCCGCCCTCGCGCAAGGAGGGCATCGCGATCATCGACGTCGATCCCGAGTCGAAGAACTTCGGCAAGATCGTGCGCGATATTCCGCTGCCGGCGGACCTGGTGGCGCACCACATTTTTTACAACCATGACATGAGCAAGGCCTACATCACGGCGCTGGGCAAGACGCAGCTGCGCGTGATGGACATGCGCCACAAGGATTTGCCGATCAAGGTGATCGAGGTGCCCACTTGCCAGGTGGGCGAGGACATCGTTTTTTCGGATGACCACAAGCGCTGGTATCTGAGCTGCATGGGATCGCAAGCGATGCTGGAAGGCGACGCCGTGCACGACAAGCCGGGACGCACCGTCAAATTGCCGGCGCCGTATCCGCACGGACTGGCCGTCCACGACGGCATCGACCGTACCCTGCTGACGAGCACCATCCGCCCCACGGACCTGGGCGACGCGGGAGAAGTGATCAGCGTGGTGGAAACGAGCACGGGCAAGGTGCTGGGCACGCACAAGCTGTCGAAAAAGCCGTCGCCGTCGGGCGAGGCGCCGGTGGAAGTGCTGTTCGTCCCGGGCAGCAATCCGCCTGTCGCCTACGTCGCCAATATGTACGGCGGCACCGTGTGGACGGCCACGTGGAATCCGACAACGAAGGATTTCGACACGGCCCAGGTGCATGACTTTGCCGAGCAAAAGGCGGGCGTGCCGCTGGAGCTGTATTTCAACAAGGGTGCCACGCGGCTGTACCTGACGACGGCCAAGCCCGGGCATCTGCATATCTTCGACCTGGCGGGCGGCATCGGCAAGCCGCGGCTGGTGAAATCGATACCCGCTGCCGAAGGCGCGCACCACGTGGCGTTCACCAGCGATGGCCGCTATGCCTTCGTGCAGAATGCGCTGCTCAATCTGCCGGGCATGAGCGATGGCAGCATCACCGTCATCGACCTGAAAAAGGAAGCCGTGGTGCGCAGCGTCGATACCTTGAAAGACAAGGGGCTCAACCCGAACAGCATCGTGCTGCTGCCGAAGTGGAATGACTTCATGGGGCACTGATTCAGGCATTGCGCTAGAATGAAAGGGCGCGGCCAGGCTCGTTGCCACGGGCCGCCCCTTTGCAATGGCTGAACCATGGTATTCATCGATTTTCCCGCCTTGTCCACGCTGGCCGCCGCTTCGGCGCTGGTGACCAAAAAATGCAGCTGCTGCGCCGTCCCGCTCGATGCCTGGCAGCGTCTTCCCACCTCGCTGGAGCTGGACCGGTTTGAAGAAATCGGCACTCTGCGCGAAGATCCGTACGAAGAACCGACGTTCGCCGAATACCACCCGCAGGGCACGCGCTACGACAGCGCGGACGCGCCCATCGCGCCGCGCTACTATCCCGCCAACCTGAGCCAGGTGGCCCGCTGCCTGGACTGCGGCCGCCATTACCTGCGCTACAACGAGGCGGGCGGCTATTTCACGGAGCTGCGCATCCGCGCGCTGCGGCCGGAACTGCTGGCCGATGCCGCCCTTTGAGCGCTACAGGCTTTCCTTGACGTGCGCGATGCCGTGTTCATCGTAGATCGAGTACACGGCGGCGAGAAGGTTTTCCAGTTCCGGCGAGCGGTCCATATGCCGCATGCTGAATAAAATGGGCGAGAACGCATGCTTGTCGTCCAGCTTGCGGTACACGACGTTCCGGTGATGCATGGCCTGCACGCTTTCCGGCACGATGGAAATGCCCTGGCCGGCCGCCACCAGTCCCATGGAAATCTGCAGTTCGCGCACTTCCGTGACGGGACCGGGCGTGACATTGCCTTCGCTGAACATGGCCAGCACCTGGTCGGCAAAGCTGGGACGCGGCGCTTTCGGATACACGAGCAGGGTTTCATGAACCAGGTCGGTCAGGCGCAAGCCGCCTTCCCCCTTGGCCAGCCGATGGCCGGGCGGCAGGGCCACCACCAGCCGCTCTTCGCGCAGCAGAATGCGGCGGATGCTGGGGTCCTCGCTTTTCAAGCGTCCGAAACCCACGTCGATGCGGCCTTCCTTCAGGGCCTTCAACTGCTGCACCGTCGTCATTTCATGCAGGGTCACGTCGACCTCGGGATGGCGTTCGCAAAAGCGGTGCACGATGTCGGGCAATTCCCCATACAGCGTCGAGGCGACGAAGCCGATCGACAGGGTGCGTTCCAGCTTGCCCACGCGCTGCGTCATCGCCTGCAGGTCGCGCACCTGGTCGAGCAGGGGGCGCGCATGGGCGAGGAAAAACTCGCCCGCTTCCGTCAGCCGCAAGGGCCGCGAACCCTTTTCGATCAGCGCCACGCCCAGCGTTTCTTCCAGCTGCTGCATCTGCCGGCTCAGCGGCGGCTGCGCGATGTGCAGGCGCGCGGCGGCCCGCGTGAAGTTCCTTTCCTCTGCGACCGCAACGAAGTAGCGCAAGTGCCGTAATTCCATCTTCATACCTTTCAGGTATAGGTTTGATACCAACTCGGTGTTGGACGTGGGGGCATTCGGGGAATATCGTGTCACCACTCCACAGAATTATACGGAATAAATATGATTCAAAATATCGAGACCTACCTGGTCGATGTGCCAACCATTCGTCCGCACCGGATGTCCGTCGCCACCATGAATACACAGACCCTGGTGCTGGTGCGGCTGCGCTGCGCCGACGGCATCACCGGCTGGGGCGAGGCCACCACCATCGGCGGCTTGAGCTACGGCGGCGAAAGCCCGGAAAGCATCAAGACGAATATCGATACCTATATCGCCCCGCTGCTGGTCGGCATGGAAGCGAGCGAAGTGGCCAAGGCCATGGCCCGTGTGCGCAAGGTCATCCAGGGCAACCGCTTCGCCAAATGCGCGATCGAGACGGCGCTGCTCGACGCGCAGGCGCGCCGCCTGAACGTGCCGCTGTCGGAATTGCTGGGCGGCCGCGTGCGCGATGCGCTGCCCGTGGCCTGGGTGCTGGCCAGCGGCGACACGGCGCGCGATATCGCCGAAGGGGAAAAAATGCTGGACCTGCGCCGCCACCGCATCTTCAAGCTGAAGATCGGCCTGCGCGACGTGATGGACGACGTGGCCCACGTGCTGGAGATCAAGCGGGCGCTGGGCGAACGGGCCAGCGTGCGGGTCGACGTCAACCAGGCCTGGAGCGAGACGGACGCCGTGCGCGGCATCGCCGCGCTGGAAGCGGGCGGCATCGACCTGATCGAGCAACCGGTGAAGGCGGGCAACCGCGCCGCGCTGGCGCGCCTGAAGCAGCGCTTCGACGTGGCCATCATGGCCGACGAAGCCTTGCACGGCCCCGCCGATGCGCTGGCGCTGGCGCAGGCCGACGCGGCCGACGTGTTTGCCGTAAAAATCACCCAGTCGGGCGGCTTGCTGCCCGCGCTGGAAGTGGCCACCGTGGCGCGCCTGGCCGGCGTCGGTCTGTACGGCGGCACCATGCTCGAAGGCGGCGTCGGCACGGCCGCCACGGCCCATGTCTGCTCGACGTTTGCCGAACTGGCCTGGGGTACGGAATTGTTCGGGCCTTTGCTGCTGACGCAGGAAGTCTTGCGCGAACCGCTCGTCTACCGCGACTTCATGCTGCAGGTGCCGACGGGGCCTGGCCTGGGCGTCGAGATCGATATGGACAAGCTGCATTCCATGCAACGCCAATAAGGAGAAGCCATGTTATTCCATGTACGCATGAACGTGAACCTGCCGTTGAGCATGCCCGCCGAGCAGGCGGCGCAGCTGAAGCGAACGGAAAAGGAACTGGCGCAGCGCCTGCAGCACGAGGGTAAGTGGCGCCACCTGTGGCGCATCGCCGGCCAGTACGCCAACGTCAGCGTCTTCGACGTGGACAGCGTGGACGAGCTGCATAATTTGCTCACTTCGCTGCCGCTGTTCCCCTACATGCAAATCGACGTGATGCCGTTGTGCCGCCATCCTTCGTCGGTGCGCGACGACGATTCCTGAGGAGACATGCGATGACGCAGATAGGCAACGACACTGCCGGGAAAACGTGCGAGGCGGATGGTGTCCGCCTGCATTACCGCACCGATGGCGAGCGCGGCAAGCCCTGCCTCGTCCTGTCGAACTCCCTCGGCACGGACCTGTCCATGTGGGAGGCGCAGGCGGCCGCGCTGGCCGGCGACTTTTTTGTCGTGCGCTACGACACGCGCGGCCATGGCCAGTCGGCCAGCGGCAGCGCACCGTTCGGCATCGAGCGGCTGGGCCTGGATGTGCTGGCGCTGCTCGACCACCTCGATATCGCGCGTGCCGCCTTCTGCGGCATTTCCATGGGCGGCTTGACGGGTCAGTGGCTGGGCATACACCAGCCGCAGCGCCTGACGCAGCTCGTGCTGGCGAATACGGCGGCGCGTATCGGCGGCACCGCGCCGTGGCAACTGCGGGCGGAGCAAGTGCGCCGCGACGGTATGGCCGCGGTGGCTGAGAACGCCGCCGCGCGCTGGTTTACGCCGCAGTTTATCGCGCGCGAAGCGGACACGGTGGCGCGCATGGTGGCCACCTTGCGCAGCCAGGATGCCGGCGGCTACGCGGCTTGCTGCGACGTGCTGGCCCAGACGGACTTGCACGCCGGCGTCGGCACGATCAGCGTGCCCACGCTGATCATCGCCGGCGAGCACGATCCCGTGACCACCATCGACGACGGGCGCTGGCTGCAGCAGCAGATCTCGGGCGCCTGCCTGGCAAGCTTGCCCGCCTCGCATATCTCGAACGTCGAGGCGGCGGACTTGTTTAATGCGCAGTTGCGGACCTTTTTGTTGTGAGGCTTGCTGTACCGTATAGGTATGGCAGGAATTTGACTTTCCCCTGAGCACCGCCACCGGCTCGTCCGGCATGCGGCAGGGGAAGCTTTCTTGAAAAATAATAATAAGAAAAGCAGACTTGGAGTAGACGGATGGAAAACAGATTAATCATCATCGCTGCGATCACGGTGGGCTATTTCGCCCTCATGTCGTACATTACCTACAGCGTGCGCAAGCATGCCAACAGCGCCGAAGGCATGACGGCGGGCGGGCGAAATTATCCCGCGTACCTGATCGGCGCGCTGTTATTGTCGGAATTTATTGGCAGTTCCGTCAGCATCGGCACGGCCCAGAAGGGGTATGAACTGGGCATTTCCGCCGCCTGGAACCTGGTGGCGCTGTCGCTGGGCTTCTTGCTGCTGGCTATCGTGCTGGTCAAGAAATACAAGGAAAGCGGGCAGTCGACGATTTCCGGCATCCTGGCGCAAACGTACGGCGAGCCCGTACGCTATGCCGCGTCCATCCTCACCATCGTCGCGCTGGGCATTGTTGCCGTGGCCCTGTACGCGAGCGGCGGCGCCGTGCTGGCCGCTGTGCTGCATATCAACAAGACCGTGGCCATCTTGCTGGTGGGTGCCATCACCGTGATCTATGTCAGCCTGGGCGGCATGCGTTCGGTCGTGTACACCAATTTTGCCCACTCCATCGTCAAGTACCTGGGCGTGATCCTGGCACTGGCGTATGCGCTGGAAGCCTCCGGCGGCATCGGCGCGCTGCAGGCGCAGCTGCCCGCCAAGATGTTCAACTGGGTCGAGATCGGCTGGGGCCAGATCATCGCCTGGATGATCGGCGGCATTGGTTCCATCTTCGCCACGCAATACGTGATTCAGGCCCTGGTCAGTACGGATAACCCTGCCGTGGCCAAGCGTGCCTGCTATTACGTGTCCTCGCTGATGATCCCGTTCGGCCTGATGGCGGCCCTGATTGGCATGTGCAGCGCCGTGCTGTATCCGGGCATGAAGTCGATCGACGCCTTTCCGACATTGATCGCGCACATGCCGGCGTTTTCCGCCAGCATCATGATCGTCGGCCTGGCCGGCGCCCTGTTCGGCGGCATTTCCGCCACCACCCTGGCATCGGCTACCCTGGCCATGAAGGATTTTTATGATCCCTGGTACAACAAGGCGAAGAATGACGCGAAATCGCTGATGTTCCTGCGCATCGCCATCGTCGTGGCCGGCCTGCTGCCGCTGGTGCTGGCGCTGTATGCGGAAAAACTGCTGATGATCGCCTTCCTCGGCAAGGCCCTGCGCGCCACCCTGGCCGTGCTGGTGCTGATGGCCTTTTATGCGCCGAAATTCGGCACGCCGCGCGGCGCCTTCGTCGGCGTGATCGTCTCGGTGATCGCCACCATCGGCTGGTTCCTGGCGGGCAATCCGTATGGCGTCGACAGTTCCTACCTGGCGCTGGCCGGCCCGCTGCTGACCATGGGTATCAGCCACCTGTTCAAGCCGGCGCACGCTGTGGCGAAGCCGGCATCGTCGTCGCGCCTCTAGGTCAGACCAGCCCCGTCATGTAATAGAGGGCAATGACGAGGAACACGGCCACCGTCTTGATGACGGTGATGCCGAAAATGTCGCGGTAGGACTGGCGGTGCGTGAGGCCCGTGACGGCCAGCAGGGTGATCACGGCGCCATTGTGCGGCAAGGTATCCATGCCGCCGCTCGCCATGGCCACCACGCGGTGCATGACTTCGAGCGGGATATGCGCCTGTTGCGCGGCCTGGATAAAACTGTCCGACATGGCCGCCAGTGCGATGCTCATGCCGCCCGAGGCCGAGCCCGTGATGCCGGCCAGGGTCGTGACGGACACGGCCGCGTTGACGAGCGGATCGGGTACGCTGCGCAAGGTGTTGCTGACGGCAAGAAAGCCGGGCAGGGCCGCGATGACGCCGCCAAAGCCGTATTCGGACGCCGTATTCATGGCCGCCAGCAAGGCACCGCCCACGGCCGCCTTGGTGCCTTCGGCAAAGGCGGCGCGGATGCGCCCGAAGGCCGTCACGCACACGAGCAAGATTCCCAGCAGTAGCGCGCCTTCCACGGCCCAGATACCGGTCACGGAGCCTATCGACGTGGACACGGGCGCATGCAAGCCCGGCAGGGCCTCGGCGGTGAGCACGTAGCTGGCGCCATACCAGTGCGGGATCAGCTTGGTCAGCGCAAAGTTGGCCACGCCCACCAGCACCAGCGGCGCCACCGACAGCAGCGGATGGGGCAGGTCCCCCGCGTCGGCCGCGGCCTTTTCGCCCTCGGCCCCATACCCTTCGCCCGTCGCCATGACGGAACGGCGGCGCCATTCCAGGAAGGCCAGTCCCATGATCACCGTCAGCACGGCGCCGATGGTGCCCAGCCACGGCGCGGCCCAGCCGGTCGTATTGAAAAAGGTGGTGGGGATAATGTTCTGGATTTGCGGCGTGCCCGGTAAAGTGTCCATGGTGAACGAGAACGCGCCCAGGGCGATGGCGCCCGGCATCAGCCGCTTGGGGATATTGCTCTGGCGATACAGCTCGGCCGCGAACGGATACACGGCGAACACCACCACGAACAGCGACACGCCGCCATAGGTCAGCGCGGCGCACACGGCAACGATCACAGCATTCGCGCGCGAGCTGCCGATGTAGCGAATGGCCGCCACGACGATGGCCTGCGAAAAGCCGGACAGCTCGATCAGCTTGCCGAACACGGCGCCCAGCAAAAAGACAGGGAAATACAGCTTGATGAAGCCCACCATCTTTTCCATGAAGATGCCGCTGAAGACGGCCGGCACGGCCGACGGATCGGTGAGCAATACGGCACCGAGCGCGGCGACGGGCGCAAACAGGATCACGCTGTAGCCGCGATAGGCAGCCAGCATCAGGAAGGCCAGTGCGGCCAGAACTATCAGGAAAGACATCAGACCGTACCCCTGTGCGATGGATGTGTTTAATTAATCAATTGTTCAATTAATATCACACTTCCCGGGCATTCGCCAACGCACGGGTCAAGAATTGCGCCCAGGCACCGATAGATGTCAACGGCCAGCTATCCCACTGTCGCGTTGACCTTGCCGATGATCGAGCACCCGCACGCCGTCTGGCTGCCATGGACGGCCAGCGGAATACCTCCGCCTCCGGCGCTCAATCAGCGGGGAGATTGCTTCCTTATTTGGACCAAACGGGACGTCTACCTTCCGGGACATCCGCTTGAAAAAATGATTCAATCATACGCAAGGTATTGATGTCATATAAGGATTGGGTTCCTGCAAAATGCCGACCACCACAATCGATGGCGACCTGCCTGCCTTATATCCAAAACCAATAATCTCGTATGAATGGCTCACACTTTATATGTCGAAGCTGACCGTCTCTGTAAATTGCAAGCTGGTTGGCGCCTGGTTCGGTATCTCCTTCCGCAATCCATGCATTTAGCACTAGCCAGGCAGCGCTACGCTTATCGGGTGACAAGGTTGCGCCTGCCGCATCGCCGCTCTTGCTTATTTTTTCATCTCGGCCCTCTGCAGAGATGATATGAACATTTTTTTCGTTATCAATATAAACGCTCTTTAAGTAACTATGGAGTGCATGACAGTTTGTTGTTGATAACATTAGAAATATGCATATGATTTTCTTCATCTGTCACTTCCTAAATACGTCGTCTCGATTTTAGCGATGCCTTGCCGCTGTGCCTCGGGGTAACTTTGACCGGTTCAGCTCCTTCGCAGTTATTACCACCCGAGGCCTCTCAATTCTTGCCCCAGTTCATGCAGGAAAATCAAGAACCGCACCACGACAATGAATGTTGCAGTAAAAAGCAGTCCATATTGTTCACCGATCGTGATTCTTCCTGATTTCCCTAGCTTGCCCCATGCCCAAATAAACAGGCACAGTGCGATGCACGCAAGCGGGATTTTCAGTGGTCTGTCGTTGAAATCAGGCACGCTGATGCCTGTGAATATCCCAATCAACTCAGTCGGGTGATCGATCAGGAGCAGGAAAAAGGCGAGGATCGGGAGAAATCCGATGAGCAGCCCAAGCAGATAGGCTTTCTTCTTACTTGCTGCTTGCTCTGGCAAATGATTCATTATGGCATTGACGCTTAGCTCAGTAATTGATCGTGTACGAGCGCAAACATGCGGTCAGTGTTCAGCAGTTTGCTTGAGTTGGCTGACGTCTCTCAGCACCTGTCCATACGATCGATACAAGTTGGCCGCCGGCAGGCGGCCTTGTTGCACCATGAGCGCATGTACTTGCTGCAGGCGATAGAAGGGTACGTGTGGATATTCATGATGCTCGATATGGTAATGGATTCGATGTGGTCCGACGAAAAAGGTTTGCCAACTGCGCCGTACGACGGTACGCGCATTGAATCGTTGATCTTCCGATGCCCGGTAGCCGGCATGCTCGGTGATCGCGCGTATGCGCCCGAACAACGGTAGCAAGGTCAGTGCTGGCAAGATCCAAAGCCCGAAATACAGCGCTGCATGTCCGGCCGCCGCGAGCAGGCCGATCATCACACTCTGCACCGCAACGATGCTGGCGATTGCGTAGAACCTCATGCTGTGGCCGGCAGACTTGTGCGGATTGCGGCCACGCTGCCTGGTGCGCACCAGATTGCGCGCGCTGAGGAAGTAGCCAATGCCGGTGGCATCTTTGAACAAGCGCCACACCAATTCCCTACGCGTCACGGGGTAGTCGTCGATGCCGAATATGGTGGCTACCGGATCGTCGGCCACCATCGGCGCGCGGTGATGCTGCAAGTGCCCGCTACGATAGAAGTCCATCACCAGCAGCAGTGGTGCTGCAGCGAACAGCTGGCCTGCGATGTCGTTCAGGCGCCGATACGACAGCAGGGTGCCGTGAGCGCTTTCATGCATCAGCACGGCTAGCGCGAGCTGGGTGCGGGCGATCAGGATCGCGCTCAGCAGGAACACCAGCGGATGGGAAAAGCGGATCGCCGCGACGAAGCAGGCAACAATCAGCGCCCAGTCAAGTGCGACGGCGAGTAGTGCGCGCGAATTGCTGATCGTTGTGAGATACGCCGGCAATGGGGGCCTCATGATGGACGCCTCATCGGTGGACAGACCGCGCGGCCAGCTCGTACAGCACCGCTACCCAGTTCTTCAGGCGCGCACCCGCTATCGCGCAACCGTCCGGCGCAGGCAAGGAGGGGGCCCTTTGTAGCAGATCGGCGCACGCGCTGCACAGGTCTTGGGCGAACGCTGCCGCGTCGCCGCGCCAGACGACGATGCGGTGTGCCAGTCCCAGCGCCGCCGCGCGCGCTGCGTTGATTTTCTGCTCCGGCTGCTCGGTTAGCACTAGTACGATGGGCCGACCGTAGACCAGCGCCACCGACAACGCAGCCATGCCGGGTGCGGAGACGATCAGGTTGCTGGCGGCAGCTTGCCGCACCCAGTCGGCGTCTTGCGCCTCCCATCGCGCGCGTCCGGCATAGCCCTCGCCGACCAGCGTTGCGTGCATGCCGGCGAGGCCCAGGCCGGTTTCGACGCCTTCGGCCAGGCAGGGGTCGCGGAAATGGGGATTGAGGTAGACGGCTGCGCACGCCTGCGCGCGCGGCACTGAGGCGTCAAGCAGCGCGGCCACAACGACCGGAGTAGGCAGGCGGAATGTGGCACCGTCGCAAGTCGCCTCATAGCTGAAGTCGTGCTCAATGCGCGCTAAGCTGGCGTTGATCTGCCATCCGACGATGCGGTGGAACAGACTTGACAGGATAGCTGGTAGTCGCCCGGAAAAATTGTTTTGGACAGCCTGCCGCAAGCTGGCGCCGTAGATATGTACCACTTTGCCCCGCCATGCTGGCATGCAGCCCATGAACAGCAATGCCGGATGAAAGGAGTCGTTGATGATTAAGTCCGCGCTGCGCAGAGCGAGGCGTAGTTGCATAATGTCGCGGCACATCCGCGACGGTCGGAACAGATAGTTGGCAATATTTGCGTCGGTTTCTGCGGGCAGCATATTTTGCCGGGTGTCGAACTGGACTGCGTAGTGGCGTGACAGCACGTGCGCAGTGATGCCGAAGCCGGCCAGGAAAGCGACCCCTTCGTCCGATGTGGTCAGTACATCGACATCGGCGCCGTATTCGCGTAACGCATGCGTGAGTAGTTGCGCGCGCATCAGATGGCCGCGGGCGTCGGCTGTTGCCAGATAGGTCACCTTGATGGTGTTCATGGACGTGCGGGCCACAGCCGCAACGCGGCGCCGGCCAGATACATGATGAGTGCGCTGGATACGCCCCAGGCACGGTCGATGGCGCGAATTTCATCGAGCAGCGATGCGAGGCTCCCGTGTTCGGACGGCAGCACCAGACGCGCCAGCGTATGCTGGCACAAGCGAACATGGCGGTCTTCATCGCGCAGCACGCCAACCAACAGGGAATATAGCGGATGAACTGCGCCAATCAGCGCGCAATGGCGCCGCAGAACGCGCGTGAACGTCTGTTCGGCGCACAAGCCGATAGCGAACGCCGGGATGAGATGGCCTGCGGAAAAGCGGGTGCCGTAGCGATGCGCGAGTGTGCGCCATTGCGCGATCTTGCGCAGGGTGAGCGCATCGGGCCGCGCGGACAAAGGCATCGGCGCTATCCCGCCCCGCGCCGTTAGCGCAGCCGAAAACAGCGAAGCATGACGCCGTTCGTCCGCCAGGTGCTTTTCCATTTGTCGCGCCAGCCAGGCCGGCGGCTGGCCCAGCAGGTCAGACTGCAGCGCGATTTCGCTGGACTCCTCGCCGATCAGGTAGATACGCAACAGCAGCCGTTCACCGGCCACGCTGGCATGCAGTTGGCGCAGGGCGGCACGCTTGATGCTGTCGACCCAGCGCGCCTGCATGGCCGGCAAGCCGCGTAGTGGCGGCTCTGCCAATCGGGCCGCCAGCATCCATCCATCAGCGTGCAAGCGCATCGCCCGCCGCCAGTTGATTGCCCAGCACGAGCCCGATAAAGCTTTGCTGCAGGAAAGCCGCCGCCGCATCGCCGGCCCCGGCAAAGGCCTGTTGCTGGTCGCCGTAACGCAGGTAGCCTTGGCCGTGCACGGCGCCGATGGTCAGCTTGTCGCGCGCGGCGAAGCCACGCTTCATCAGCGGCTTGAGTAGCGGCTGGTCGCTCAGGCCGTACAGGAACAGTTCGCGCTGGACCACGTGGTCGGGGATTTTGCCGGTCAGCGCTTCCAGCTCGAATGACCAAGTGCCGTGCGCCAGCAGGCCGTCGGCGTTGCCGGCGCTTGGCGGATCGCTGTGCAGCCGTGCGCGCATCACCGGCTTGGCTACCTTACCTGCACCGAGCGAGATGGTAATGTCGGGGGCGTCCGTGTTCGCGCCGCGGTTGTCACGTACCTGCACCAGGTGGCTGGACAGGCGCGCTGCCAGGGCGGGATCGGACACCAGCTTTGTGGCTTGTTCGAACGATACCAGCACACGTCGGCCACTTGCTGCCGGCACGTCCACCAGATAGGGGTCGATGCGTACCGCGCTGAACGCTCCCTTGACCGGTGTATGCGCATGGCCGCTGACTGACCAGCCATCTCCGGATTTGCTCAGTATCAGGTGGACGCTGACCGGTACGCGGCGGCCCGCTTCGTCCAGTGCCGAGCCTTGCAACAGCACGTCGCCGACGATGGTCTTTTTGTCATAACTGCGGACGTTGTTGAAGTGGATCTGGTGCGAGTTGGTATCGACTGCTGCCGTGGTGGCCTGGTCGTCGAGGCCGATGCGGTTGCACATCTCGGCGCGCATGATCACCTCGGGAAGCGGGCAGCCGCTGGTTGATGCAAAATAGTGAATGCCACGCCCCTCCAGGTCGGTGGCGCTGGCGCTACCGGTCAGCGCCAGCGCGCTCAGGGCTGCCCATTGTAAAGTGATGTAGTAACGGTGCAAGATCATGGCAGGGGTTCCCGTGGTGAACGTTCATGGTAGGACAGCGATTGTGCGTCGGCGCCCTCGGCGGCAGCGCTGTGGATACCCAGGCCCCGGCACAGTGCGCCAAGCATGTCCAGCCCCGAAAAAATCCCGATCAGGGCGACGGCCGACACCCAGCGCAGGCCGCGCACCGGCGCCGCATCCTGATGGTTGAGTGCGCGCAGGCTGTACCACAGCCGCGCCGTCAGCACGCAGAGCGGTCCGATAGGGCCGCTATGACTCAGCCATTGCATGGACCTTGGCAGATAGGTACGCACCAGGTGGGACGTCAGGCCGACCGTGTCCTGTCCGCGTAGCCAGCGCAATTTGAGCAGCTCGAAGCGGGTATCGGGCAGCTTGTGCTCGGTGTGCGCCCGCGCCGCATAGTGCAGAGCCACACCTGCGGCTTGCAGGCGCAGGCCCAGCACCTGACAGTGCGCGCGGTACACGCCGTCGAGTGGTTGATAGCGGTACTGCGCGAACATTTCGCGCAAGAACACCACGTTGTTGGCGTAGAAGTTGCGCGTCGCGCGAGCTTGCAGCCGGCTGGGGAAGTACATGAAGTCAATCGTGGTGAGGGCGGTGCCTGCCACAGTGGGGGCGTAGCTGGTGCGGCCGGCCACCACTGCCGGTGGCGCTGCGTCCGTCAGCGGCGCGATCAGCTGTTCAATCCAGTCTTGTTCGGGCTCGCAGTCTGCGTCGGCGAAGCAGACGTAGTCGCAGCGGTCGGCATGGACGGCGTCGAAACCGTCGTTCTTGGCCTGGTAGTAACCGGTGCTGGCATTGATCCGCACAAAGTCGATGCTGCGGCCTGCCAGGCGCTCCGCGTTTGTACGAATGCGCTCGCACAAGCCGTCGTGCGTGACGACCACTTGCGCGAGTACGCTCAGTGCTACGCTCTGTTGCGCTAGCAGGCCGATCACATGCAGCAGGCTGGCGCCAGCCGCATCCAAGTCGGCGCCGCCGCGCAGGTTATTCGTCTCCAATACCAGAGCGGTACGCGCGGCGACGTGTTCATGCGGCATATTGATTTCCATTGCCCAAACAAGACGAGGGCCGTTAATTGGTCAAATCTGCGCACCTTTGTGTGGCCAGCCCCTCAACTCTACCCGGATGAGGCTGCTAACCAAGCCAAGCTGCAGGCGTACGGATTGTCTAGTCCGAGATGCCATTTTGCTTTGCTAGTTCCGAACCCATCTTGTTTTTGGACAATATCATCATTAGTTTTCCCCGGGACATTGATGGGATCAACTTACTGCCGTCATGCTGGCGAACGGGCGGGCCACGTTGAGTCAAGGAACACCTGTCCTCACGGCCGTATTCTGATTCGAGCAGGCTGATGTGATGTTGTTTTATTGATAATGTTCATCTCTGCTCTATCAGCTGAATTGTCATTACTGGCGCAGTGGTGATGGCGCCGCCGGTGCCTGTCACGCGGGTGCGCCCCTACCGTTTGTCGGCGGCCACCGCGAACCGATACTAGAAGTGGAAGCACCGAACAGCTACGCTCATTTGCCACTAACGGGCTAAAACTGACAAAGCCCAGTAGCTGTGGTTTTTAAGTTCTTGATTTGCAAAAAAATTTTGGTCGGGGTGAGAGGATTCGAACCTCCGGCCTCTGCGTCCCGAACGCAGCGCTCTACCAGGCTGAGCCACACCCCGCTTTCCTTCATTACAGCAGATGGCGGGGCGGGTTTCAAGCGGCTGCATCAAGGCCTATTTCTTTTCCTGTTGCGCCTTGTTGATGTCCGCTTCGCTGACTTTTTTCGCCGGCGCATTCGTTGCCGGCGAAGCAGGCGCCTTGCGCGTGGCATTGGCCTGCGCCATGACGGCGGCGCAGTCCGTGTCGGGTGCCTTGTCGACGTTGATCAAGGGCAGCAGGGCGGCCAGCGGGGTGACGGCGGTAGCCAGGGCCACGGCGGCGCCGGCTTTTAATGCCAGCGGGCCTTTTTGCGGGCCCACGTCCGGGTTCTTGAACGTGCCTTTCGCGTACAGCGGCGTGCGCAGGGTGATGATGCGGGCACCCTTGGTGCGGGGGCGCACGTCGAGGTTCAGGGTTTCGTTTGCCAGGTTGACGTTGCCCGTGACGTTCACCACGGCCGTGTCCGTATCGAGCACGAAGCGGCGTACGTCGGCCTGGCCATTCGTGACGGCGAAATCGCTGGCCAGGCAGTTCAGGTGGACTTGCTTGTCGCCAAAGATTTTCACGAAGACGGCGTTGGCCAGGTTCAGGCCGGCCAGTTCCAGCATGAACTGGCTGACGGAGCCTTCGCTGACGGTGGCCGCCAGCTCGCCATTCGCGCTGGCCAGCATGGCCGAGACGGAATTGCCGTGACCCGTCAAGGCCGCGTCGCCATACACTTCGCCGAAGCTCGCTTGCATCGATTGCAGCTTGGGAAACAGTTCGCGAATCTTGAGGTGGCGCGCCGCCACCTTGGCTTGCGCGGCGATGGTTTTTTGACGGCCGTCGAGCGTGATGTTCGAGGTGATGTCGCCGCCGGCCATGCCGAAGTTGAGCGGCGTCAAACTCAGCACCTTGTCTTTCATGCGGATGTTGGCGACGATATCGTTGAGCGGGATGTCATGCGTGCGCACCAGTTTCTTGCCCGTGAATTTCACGTCGGCGTCGAGCGCATCCCATTTCGCCGTGTTGAATTGTTCCACGGGCAATGCTTTATTGTCGGGCTGCACGGGCGCCTTGCCGCGCGCCTGTTTCTTGGCATTGCTCTCGGCGCCGATGGTGGGGCCCAGGTCTTCCAGGCGCAGCTGCTGCGACGTCACTTCGCCGCGCAGCAAAGGGCGGGGCTGGCGCGGCAGGTATTGCAAGGTGCCGGCCAGGTCGCTCTGGCCTACCGTGCCCTTGAAGTTCTGGTAGGTCCAGTTCCAGCTGGCACCGTCCTTCTTGCCCAGCAGGCGTCCCGTGGTGGCGTAGTCCGGCGTTTCCGGCAGCAGCACGCCCGTCAGCGGATACAGGTCGGCCATGCTGGCGCCTGCCAAGCTCAGCTGTAAATCGATGCCGGACAGCGAGCGCGGGTCGGTCAGGGTGCCGGCGATGCTGGCCTTGTTCTTGCCCAGCACGGCATGCGCCTGCACGGGATAGACCGTGTTGTTGTCGGTCAGGGATAGCACGGCGCCCGCCTTGCCGCCGCCCGTCACGGGCGCCTTGCGGTAGCTGCCGCCGAGGGTGAAGGCGATGCCGTATTTCTGCACGGGGGCGTTGCCTGGCGCATCGCCCGGCGTGGCGTCGGGCGCCGTCGAGCTGACCTTGGCCTGCAGGTCCAGGGCGATGCCTTCGTCCAGGTAGCGGATGGCGCCATCGGCGAAGGCCATGCGCTGGATTTCCACTTCCCATGCCGAGGGGCCATTGTCTTTCAGGGTCCAGCTGTTGCTGCCGTCGGCGCGCCGCTGCAGGGCGATATTGGGCGCGTCGAGCGCCAGGTCCGTCAGCACCACGCGGTGCTGCAGCAGGGGCAGGGGATGGATGGAGAGGTCGATGCGTCTGGCGCTGGCCAGCTGCGGGCCGGCCGTGGCCCAGTCCGGGTTGCTCATGCGCACATCGTGGGCACTGATGACGGGGCGCGGCACGTAGCGGCGCCAGCCCGGCTCCGTTTTCAGGCCCTGCTTCCATGTCACCTGCAGGTCGCCGCCGATGACGAAGCTGCGGCCCGTGCTTTCCGACACCTTCTCGTTGATGTAGGGGCGGGCGCGGTTCCAGTCGAAGGTCAGCACGAAGATGACCACGATGGCGATGAGGGCAAGCAGGGCGGCCAGGCTCCAGCCGAGGATGTTGAGCGGGGTTGAGCGTGTCATGGTAAGCCAATCGCAATGATTTTTCATCAAGGTAGACCGATAGGCCATGACAGTCGGTGCGCTGGGTTACGTAAGATATCCAGCAAGGCCTGTCGCTTGAAATGATTCAATAATTCGACTATTATTGAATTATGGAAAATGAAAAGACAATAGCGAACGGGGCGACATCGCTGACGAGTGCTTCCGCCATCGTGGCACTGGCTGCGCTGGCGCAGGAATCGCGGCTGGCCGTGTTCCGCCTGCTGGTGCAAGCGGGGCCGCAAGGCATGGCCGCGACGAAAATCGCCGACGCGCTGGCGATCGCGCCCTCGTCCTTGTCGTTTCACCTGAAAGAACTGGCGCACGCCAATCTGGTGACGGCAAGCAAGACGGGCCGTTCCATCATCTACGCGGCCAATTATGCGGGCATGAACGGCTTGCTGGCCTTCCTGACCGAGAACTGCTGCGCCGGCGCCCCTTGCTGCGTCAGCGAACCCAATGTAAAGGACATCACACCATGACGATCACGATCTATCACAACACGGCGTGCGGCACCTCGCGCAATACCCTGGCCCTGATCCGCAACACGGGCGTGGAGCCCGTCATCATCGATTACGTCAAGCATCCGCCTACGCGCGAGGAGCTGGTCGACCTGATCAACCGCGCGGGCCTGTCCGTGCGCGCCGTCATGCGCGACAAGGGTGCCCTGTACGACGAACTGGGCCTGGCCAATCCCGAGCTGAGCGATGCGGCCCTGCTGGACGCCATGCAAGCCCATCCTATTCTGATCAACCGCCCCATCGTCGTCACGGAACTGGGCGTGCGCCTGTGCCGGCCGTCGGAAAAGGTGCTGGAGATTTTGCCGCTGCCGCAGCAAGGGGCATTTGCCAAGGAAGACGGCCAGGCCGTGGTCGGCGCCGACGGCAAGCCGGTGAAATGAGCGGAGTATAAAAAAACGGCGCCAGTGGCGCCGTTTTGTATTGCATATAAGTACAACGCGATCAGTGATTGCGGTCCACGGCAAACGAGCACAGTTGCAGCATGGATTGCTTGTAGACGCTGTCGGGCCAGCCGGCGATGGCATCGGCGGCGCGCTGGCCGGCGATTTCCGCCTGCTTGCGCGTGTAGTCGAGGGCGCCGCTGCTGGTGATGGCCGTCAGGATGGCATCGAAATGCTGTTCGTCGCCTTGCTCGATGCAGCTGCGCACCAGGTCGCGCTGTTCCGGCGTACCGTTTTCCATCAGCCAGATCAGCGGCATGGTCGGTTTGCCTTCGCGCAAGTCGTCGCCCACGTTCTTGCCGATTTCGGTGGCGTCGCCTGCATAGTCGAGCACGTCGTCGATCAGCTGGAAAGCCGTGCCCAGCGAGCGGCCGTATTCGGCGGCCGCTTCGATATCGTCTTCGCTGGCACCGGCGATCAGGGCGCCCAGTTGCGCCGACGCTTCGAACAGCTTGGCCGTCTTCGAGCGGATGACGTTCAAATAGCTCTCTTGCGTCACGTCCGGATCGTGCATGTTCAGCAACTGCAGCACTTCGCCTTCGGCGATCACGTTGGTGGCATCGGAGAGGATTTGCATGACGCGCATATTGTTCAGCGAAACCATCAGCTGGAACGAGCGCGAGTGCAGGAAGTCGCCCACCAGCACGGAGGCCGCATTGCCGAACAGGGCATTGGCCGTCTGGCGTCCGCGGCGCATCGACGATTCATCGACGACGTCATCGTGCAGCAGGGTGGCGGTGTGGATGAATTCGACCACGGCGGCCAGTTCATGGTGCGCCGTGCCGCGATAGGCATGGGCATTGGCCACCAGCAAAATCAGCACGGGACGGATGCGTTTGCCGCCTGCGCTGATGATGTACTCAGCGATCTGGTTGATCAGAATCACATCGGAGTGCAGCTTTTGGCGGATCACCGTATTGACTGCGTCCATATCGGCGGCAATCGTTTGCACGATGGTGTTTTGGTTAACGTGTTTGTTAGCGTCAGACAAGGCGAACCTGCATTAGATTGTGGGTGCCGCGATTATACGACAAGGCTTGCGCGTGCGTGACGTTTGCCTATGACTGTAGAGCAATTGATTGATCTTGTTGGCACTGGCGCGCGTTTTCCTGTCCGCCTGGCGCATGCCTGACATGATGGTCAGGTTGTCGACATACCACGATCGTCAAGCTTTGTGAATAGTTTTTGACGCAATTTCTCAGTCCGTGTATAATCGCTGGTTCTCCCTGTTGTGTACGGCTTGCTTTGCGTGACAGTGGGACAAATTCTTTCAACATTTGATGAGGTTTCAAATCATGTACGCGGTCATAAAAACCGGTGGCAAACAATACAAAGTTGTCGCTGGCGAAAAACTTAAAGTAGAACAGATACCGGCAGACATTGGTTCCGAAATCACCATCGATCAAGTGCTCGCAGTAGGCGCGGGCGACAGCATCAAGTTTGGTGCTCCATTGGTCGAAGGTGCAACGGTACTGGTTACGGTTGTGGCGCATGGTCGCCATGATAAGGTCAAAATTTTCAAGATGCGTCGTCGTAAGCACTACCAGAAGCATCAAGGCCATCGCCAGAATTTTACCGAAATCCAAATCGTTTCGATCAACGGCTAATCGCCGCTGTTTGAATTAATCAGCTATCAAGGAGTCTTAAATGGCACATAAAAAAGGCGGCGGCACAACGCGAAACGGCCGTGATTCAGAATCAAAACGTCTGGGCGTTAAAGTCTACGGCGGCCAAGCTATCAATGCTGGCGGCATCATCATTCGTCAACGCGGCACCCCAGTGCGCGCCGGCGAAGGCGTAGGCATGGGCAAGGACCACACGTTGTTCGCGCTGATCGCGGGCAAAGTGAAGTTCGTTGTCAAAGGTGCCGGCTCGAAGCAATTCGTGACCGTTGTACCAAACGAAGCAGTACCAGCGTAATTCATCGCGGAGCGCCAGTTCGCTCCGCAATGATCGCATGATGTAAGGCGCAAGCCTTCAATCGAAAGGCTCTGCCCAAGGTAGAGCCTTTTTAGTTTTATGGCGGCAAAATTATGAAGTTTATCGACGAAGCAAAAATCGAAGTCATCGCGGGCGATGGCGGCAACGGCTGCGCCTCTTTCTGCCGTGAAAAATTCCGGCCTTTCGGCGGTCCCGATGGCGGCGATGGCGGCAAGGGCGGCACCATTTGGGCAGTCGCCGACCGCAATATCAACACGCTCGTCGATTTCCGTTTCTCCAAAATGCACAAGGCTCGCAATGGCGAGCCTGGCCGTGGCGCAGATTGCTATGGCAAGGGCGCCGATGACATCCACCTGCGCATGCCGGTCGGCACCTTGATCATCGACAACGCGAGCGGCGAAATCCTGGCCGATCTGACCGAACACGGCCAGACCGAAATGCTGGCCAAGGGCGGCGAAGGCGGCTGGGGCAATATCCACTTCAAGTCCTCGACCAACCGCGCACCGCGTCAAAAAGGCGAGGGCAAGGAAGGCGAACGCCGCGAATTGCGCCTGGAATTGAAAGTACTGGCCGACGTGGGCTTGCTGGGCATGCCGAACGCCGGCAAATCGACCTTCATTTCGGCCGTCTCGAACGCGCGTCCGAAAATTGCCGATTACCCATTTACCACCCTGCACCCGAACCTGGGCGTGGTGCGCGTGTCGCACGAGAAGAGCTTTGTGATCGCCGATATTCCCGGCTTGATCGAAGGCGCTTCCGAAGGCGCGGGCCTGGGCCATCAATTCCTGCGCCACTTGCAGCGCACGGGTCTGCTGTTGCACATCGTCGATCTGGCGCCGTTTGAAACCAACGTCGATCCTGTCAAGGAAGCCAAGGCGCTGGTCAAGGAATTGAAGAAGTACGACGAGTCGCTGGTCGACAAGCCGCGCTGGCTGGTGTTGAACAAGCTCGACATGGTGCCGGAAGAAGAGCGCAAGAAGATCGTCAAGGACTTCCTCAAGCGTTTCGCCTGGAAAGGTCCCGTCTTCGAGATCTCCGCGCTGAACCATCAGGGTTGCCCGGAACTGGTCAATGCGATTTACCAGCATCTGGAAGAGAAGAAACACAGCGAAAGCCGTGCCGAAGAAACGCAGATGACCGAAGAAGCACGCGGTATCTCGTCGATCGACCCGGATGATCCGCGTTTCAAGATCCTAGACTAAGCGCCTTACCCTGATGTCGGTACAGACGGTCGCTGCCGCACCCGCGCGCAAGCAGGCGTGGCAGCGCCGTGTATTGCATCTGATCGCGTATGCTTACGGGCTGAGCGCGGTCGCCTGTCTGCTGTTCGCCGATGAAATGGCGGCCGGCATGGGCATCTTCCTCAATGGCGTCGATGGCTACAGCCAGTTCTACGCTTCCCATGTCGGTGTCTGGGGCGCTACCGCGCTCCTGGCGCTGTTCGCGGCACGGCAGGGCGAACCGCCCGTCCTCGGCGATATCACTGCAATGTTGGTCCTGGCGCAGCCCGCCGGCCGTCTGTTCGCGGCCATCAGCTTCGGCTTGCCCCAGGGTTTTGTGTTGTTCATGTGCGCAATGGAGTTGACGGCGGGGCTGGCCTTGCTGCTGCTGCGTCCTGCGCGCTGACGTCTATTAAGTGAAGAGCGCCGCCCCATGGATTCCGTGATTCAAAAAGCTACCCGCATCATCATCAAAGTCGGCTCCTCGCTGGTCACCAACGATGGCCGCGGACTCGACCATGCCGCCATCGCCCGCTGGGCCGCGCAGATTTCCGGCTTGCGTGCCCTTGGCAAGGAAGTCGTGCTGGTGAGTTCCGGCGCCATCGCCGAAGGCATGCTGCGCCTCGGTTTCGAGCAGCGCCCCACCGATATCCACGAATTGCAGGCGTGCGCCGCCGTTGGTCAGATGGGCCTGGCGCAAATCTATGAAAGCAGCTTCCGCGCCCACAGCCTCGGCACGGCACAGGTGCTGCTGACGCACGCCGACCTGGCCGACCGCGAACGCTACCTGAACGCCCGCTCCACCCTGACGACCCTGCTGCGCCTGGGCGTGGTGCCCATCATCAATGAAAACGACACCGTCGTCACCGATGAAATCAAGTTCGGCGACAACGACACCCTGGGCGCCCTGGTGGCCAACTTGATCGAGGCCGATGCGCTGGTGATCCTGACGGACCAGCACGGCCTGTTCTCGGCCGACCCGCGCAAGGACCCGAGTGCCTACCTGATCACGCAAGGCATCGCCGGCGATCCCGCCCTGGAAGCGATGGCGGGCGGCGCCGGTTCCAGCCTCGGCCGTGGCGGCATGCTGACGAAAATCCTCGCCGCCAAGCGCGCTGCCAAGTCCGGCGCTCACACCATCATCGCCTGGGGCCGCGACAGCGACGTGCTCAGCCGCCTGGCACAGGGCGAAGCGATCGGCACGCAGTTGCTGGCGCAAACGGGTCAATTGACGGCGCGTAAGCAGTGGATGGCCGATCATCTGCACACGGCCGGCGCCGTCGTGCTCGATGCGGGCGCCGTGCAAAAGCTGCGCCAGGAAGGCAAGTCGCTGCTGCCGATCGGCGTGACGGGCGTGAACGGCGAATTCGGTCGCGGCGCCGTCATCACCTGCGTCGACGTGGATGGTACCCCGGTGGCGCGCGGCCTGTCGAACTACACAAGCGGCGAAGCGCGCCGCATCATGCGCAAGCCGTCCACCGAGATCGAATCGATTCTCGGTTACATGGAAGGCCATGAGCTGATTCACCGCGACAATATGGTGTTGTTGTAGGTCGGATTAGGTGGGGCCGCCGAGGCCCGAAGGGCCGTAATCCGACACCTCCACTCCATCGGCCCATTCGGGCCGTTTTTTTTGCCTACACCACGGCCGGCATCGGCGATTTGTCCTTGTAATCGCACAGGTCGGCGATCATGCAGTTCCAGCATTGCGGCTTGCGCGCCGTGCAGGTGTAGCGGCCGTGCAGGATGAGCCAGTGGTGGGCGTCGTGCAGGAATTCCTTGGGCACGAATTTGAGCAGTTTTTGCTCGACGATATCGACATTCTTGCCCGGCGCGATGCCGGTGCGGTTCGACACGCGGAAGATATGCGTGTCGACCGCCATCGTCGGTTCGCCAAACGCCGTATTCATGACTACATTCGCCGTCTTGCGGCCCACGCCGGGCAAGGCTTCCAGCGAGGCGCGGTCGCGCGGCACTTCGCCGCCGTGCTGCTCCAGCAGGATCTGGCAGGTGGCGATGACGTTCTTGGCCTTGGTGCGGAACAGGCCGATGGTGCGGATATAGCTGGCCAGCTCGTCCACGCCCAGCGCCAGTATCTTGGCCGGGGTATTGGCGACCGGATACAGCAGGCGGGTGGCCTTGTTGACGGACACGTCGGTTGCCTGCGCCGACAGCAGTACGGCGATCAGCAGCTCGAACGGCGTCGTGTATTCGAGTTCCGTTTTCGGGGAAGGGTTGGCGGCGCGGAAGCGCGTAAAGATTTCCAGGCGTTTGGCGGCGTTCATGCGTCTTTTTTCGGGATGGTGGGGGCGGGCGGTTCGGTTTGGGCAGCGGCCTTGGCGCGCGCGCGCTCCATGGCGGCGGCGATGATGGCGCGCTTGCGCTCCTTCTCTGCCAGTTCATCTGGCGTGACGGGCACTTCCTGCGTTACTTCCTGCATCTTGGCAACGGCCTTGGCGGCCAGGCGCGCATCGTTGGCCTCGGCTTCGCGGCGCAGCCGCTGCGTGCGGAAATCGTGGCGCGCGCGCGCGTCGTCCGCCTCGGCCTGGCTCCAGGCATCCCAGCCCGTGGCGTCGCCGCTGACCGGGTACATGACGATGCAGTCGACGGGGCACGGTGCCACGCACAGGTCGCAGCCCGTGCACAGGCTGGTGACCACCGTATGCATCTGCTTGGCGGCGCCGACGATGGCGTCCACGGGACAGGCCTGGATGCACAAGGTACAGCCGATACACAGCGATTCGTCGACGTAGGCGACAGATCGCGGACGTTCGAGGCCGTTGACGGGATTGAGCGGAATGACTTTTTTGCCCAGCAAGCCGGCCAGGCGCACGATGCCCTGCGCGCCGCCCGGCGGGCACTGGTTGATGTCGGCGCTGCCGGCGGCTATCGCTTCCGCATACGGGCGGCAGCCGTTGTAGCCGCATTTGGTGCATTGCGTTTGCGGCAGCAAGTCTTCGATCTGGTCGGCAAGTGAGGGAGGGGCAGGGTGCGGCACGGTCATCTTCCACAGTAAAACGCCATTATCGACCATCCGGCGCGCGCACAAGTAAAAACCTGTTTTGTAGGAGGGGATAGCGGGTGCCGTGGCAGGCCTGTTGCAGGCGCGCCGCAATCGTATTTTATTTCCCCTGGGAATGTCAAAGTGCAAATAAACAACTTTGCAATTTCTTTTTTTTGTGGGAGCATGATTTTTATCAAGCTAGTGATAAAAAAGCCGACCGCCAGTCCTGTTGCCGCGCCTGTAATGCGCGCCAGGCCATAGGAGCAAAACATGCGTTTCCTCCGGACAGTTGGTTTGCCCTTCTGTTTCTTCATGTACTCTGCGCTTGCCCTTGCACAGCAGGCTGGCTCCGCCATGGTGCCGCCGGGCGCCGCCAGCTCGCGCATCGTGCGCTTCGCGGCGGAAGATTGGCCGCCCTTCATTTCCCGCAGCCTGCCTGCCGACGGCATGTCGGGCGCCATGGTCAGCGCCGTCTTCGAACGCATGGGCTATGTCGTCAAATATGAGTATTTTCCGTGGAAGCGCGCCATGCAGTTTGGCTTGGCCAGTCCCCGCTATGCCGGTTTCCTGGCCGTCTGGCGCACGCCCGAACGGGAAAAACTCTGCCATTTTTCTGTTCCGGTCGGCAATACGCAAGGTGTGCTGGCCTACCTGAAGGAGGATGGCGTGCCCGGCGCCACCCTGGCCGATCTGGGCCAGCTGCGCATCGGCACCGTGGCCGGTTATTCGAACGGGGAGCAGTTCGATGGCATGGTGGCGCGTGGCGAGCTGAAGACGGAAGAGGGCTTGAACGACGCGACGAATCTGAAGAAGCTGTTGATCAAGCGTTATCGCGTGATCGTCATCGAGCGCCATGTGCTGCAGCACTTGCTGATGGGACGCAACTTCAGCAAGGCCGAGCGCGAGCGCATCGCCGTCATCGATACCGTCTTCAAGGAGCGCCCCGTGCACGTATGCTTCCAGCGCGATGCCGAGGGGGCGGCGCGGCAAAAGCGCTTCAACGAGGCGGCGCGCGACATCGACACGGCCCGTCTGGAACGCGATTACTGGAAGCGGCTCGACTAGAGCCTGGCGGCGGCCACAGCCCATCCCTGACACTGCGCGCCGCTGTTGTTCGTTGCCAAAACGAAATATCTAAATACGAAACCATTCGTTCTTGTTTGTTTGTCCATCCTTTAGTCTGCAGCCACTGTGTTGACGACTTTGAAAGGATGTTTTCGTATGCTGGAATTGATTCACAAGCAAGAACCCGCCCCGCGCCGGCGCCTGCTGGCGCACGCCGTGTCGTTCGCCGTGCTCGTGCTGGCGGCGCCTGGCGCGGCCCATGCGCAAGCGCCGCTGGACGCCGTGATCGTCACGGGCGCGCGCGGCACGGGCCGCACGGTGGCCAATAGCGCCGCGCCGATCGACGTGATCAGCGCCCAGCAATTGCAGGCCACGGGCAAGTTGAACTTGCTCGACGCGCTCGATACGGCCTTGCCATCATTCAACTTGCCCGCCCGCGTACAACCCGACCTGGGCAGCATCGTGCGCGCCGGCCAGCTGCGCAACCTCGACCCGTCGCATACCCTGGTGCTGGTCAATGGCAAGCGCCGGCATACGACGGCCATCGTCAATGAGGATGGCTTTCCCGGTTCCGTCGCCACCGACCTGGCCCTGATCCCCACAGGCGCCATTGCCCGCGTGGAAATCCTGCGCGACGGCGCTTCCGCCATCTACGGTTCCGACGCCATCGCCGGCGTCATCAATATCATCCTGAAATCGGATGACAAGGGCAGCTTCAGCACGCAACTCGGCTCGACCTACGAAGGCGACGGCACGAACGGTTCCGCGCGCATTGATGGCGGTACGCGCCTGGGCGAACACGGCTTTGCCCACTTCGGCGCCGAAGTCCAGCGCCAGGGTATTACCGTGCGCAATTTCGGCTTGAATCCCGCTTATCTGTCGTATCCGGCCGTGCGCAACAGCGATGGCCAGCTGGTCAAATTGGGGCCGAACAACAGCTTGCCGGCCGGCGCCGCACCGAACCCGGCCGAAGCGACGCGCAACAGCAATCCCTGGCGCAATACGGGCGTGCCGCAAAGCACGACCGCTTCCCTCAGCGCCAACGTCGGCTATGACGTGTCGAACGAGGTGCAACTGTACGGCTTCGGTACGTATGCGCACCGCAATGCCCGCTCGGCGCAGAATTTCCGCCTGCCCAATACCATTTTCAATAACAACAAAGGCTTGCTGGCCGTATATCCCGACGGCTTCACGCCATATGAAACGACGAGCGAAAACGATTTTTCCTTGACGGGCGGCATCAAGGGCGAGACGGCGGGCTGGAGCTGGGATATCAGCAGCACCTACGGCCGCGACGATATCGACGTGGGCGTGGAAAACTCGGCCAACTACTCGCTGATTTATCCGGGTGGCAAGACGGATTTTGACATCGGCAATCAGCGCTACAGCCGCTCGACGACGAATGCGGACGCACGCCGCCCCGTGCAGCTGGGCTTGAGCGAGCCGGCTGACCTCAGCGTCGGTCTCGAGTATTCGCATGAAACGCAGCAGCGCAGTCCGGGCGAGCCCGCTTCCTGGCAGGGCAGCGGTTCGTCGGCGCTGGCCGGTTACCTGCCCGTCGATGCGTCCGACACGGCGCGACACAGCTATGCGGCGTATATCGGCCTGGGGGTGAAGCTGACGCCGCAATGGCTGCTCGACACGGCCTTGCGCGCCGAAAAGTATTCCGATTTCGGCAGCAAGACAACGGGTCGTTTGTCCGCCCGTTATGACGTGACGCCCGCCGTGGCCGTGCGCGGCACCGTCAGCAACGGTTTCCATGCGCCTAGCCTGGTGACGCAGTCGTATTCGAACACGTCGGACCATGCGGGCGTGCCCTATACCCTGGCACAGCCGAATTCGGCCGCTGCGCGGGCCCTGGGCGCGCAAGCGTTAAAACCGGAAAAATCGACGAATCTGTCGGCCGGGCTGACCTTCAACCCTACGCCGACCCTGCGCCTGGCCGTTGACGCGTATCAAATCAAGGTCAGCGACCGCCTGGGCGTGTCGTCGAACATCGGCATCGACCGCAGCTCGGGCGTGGCGCTCGATGGCAGCGGCCGGCCGCTGACGGCGGCGCAAGCGGGCGTCATTGAAAACCTGCTGCGCTCGGCGGGACTGACGGTGGGCAATGGCCTCGTCGCCCATTATTTTGCCAACGTGGGCGACACGCGCACGCGCGGCATCGACTTGACGGCCGAGGATGTGCTGCGCGTGGTCGATGGCAAGCTGCGCTGGACGGCGGCGGCGAATCTCAACCATACGAGCCTGGTGGGCAAGGCGGAACTTCCCGCCGTACTGCAAGGCTTGCCGAACATCGGCACCCTGAGCAAATCGGCTGAGTACGACTTGCTGTACCGCGCGCCGCGCGACAAGGAAATCCTTACCCTGGCATATGAAAAAGCCGGTTGGGCATTCAATGTGCGCGAGACGCGCTACGGCAAGCTCAAGCGCCTGAACGCCATCACGGGCGGCGATTACCAGCTGAAAGCAGCCTTCGTGACGGATGTCAGCGTCGGCTACGACATCAGCAAGCGCATCAACGTGACAGTGGGCGCCAACAATGTCTTCGACCAGAAGCCGAGCCAGGTGCCGCGCGAGGCGCGCAGCGCCGCCAGTCTGGCGCAGTACACGGGCGCGTATGACAACTCGGGGCCATTGGGCGTACTGGGCGGCTATTACTATGCCCGCGCCACCGTCTCGTTCTGATTTGTCCAATCCCCTACCTCTCATCAAGAACAGGAAATCCTATGTCTGAGCACAATCAACACGCCGCCATCGATCTGGAATGGGCCAATCTCCTTTCTCCGCAACGCCGCACGGTCTTGCGCGGCGGCGGCCTGGTGGCGGCGCTGGCCGCTTCCGGCCTGGCGGGGTCGGCCCTGGCGCAGGATGGCGCGGTAAAACGCGTCAAGCCGCCACCCGGTAAAAGCCCATGGGGCGAGCATACGGATACGGCGCCTACGCCGCGCCCCGTCAGCGTGCGGCCCGGCGAGGAAACCTTGCCGAGCAAGCCGCGCGCCTACACGGATATCGAGAGCTATCACGCGCATATCTATTTTGACGAAGACAGTTACCAGAAGGCGGCGCTGATACGCAAGTGGGCGGCCGAGCGCTTTCAGATCGAGCTGGGCGACTGGAACCTGGAGCCGCGCGGCCCGCACGTGACGCCGTCGTTTTACTTTGGCTTTATGAATGAGCTGTTACCGGTGATCGTGCCGTGGCTGCAGCTCAACAGCCTGGGCCTGACGATATTGATCCACCCGAACACGGAAGATCCGCGTGCCGACCACCTGTATTACGCGCTGTGGGTGAACCGCTCGCAGCCCGTGAATGGCTATGCGATGAAGAAGCCGGGCCCGGGCGAGCCGAGAGTCGAGCAGATCTTCGTCAATACGCGCCCGACGGTGAAAATCGAGCGCGCATGAGCGGCGCATAAAAGAAAACGCCACGCCAGTATGAACTGGCGTGGCGTTTCGATGGAGATGCCGTGTATCAGCCGTGTTTCTGGATGAATTCACCGATCTTCGGGCAAATGATCTCGCGCCAGCGGCGGCCCGAGAAGATGCCGTAATGGCCACATTTCGGCGCCACGAAATCTTGCTGCATGTCGGCGGGGATGCCGGAACACAAATCGTGTGCGGCTTGCGTCTGGCCGGCACCGGAAATGTCGTCCAGTTCGCCTTCCACGGTGAACAGCGCCACGTTCGTGATGTCCTGCGGACGCACCAGCTGGCCGCCCACTTTCCAGGTGCCCATCGGCAGGCTGAATTCCTGGAAAACCGTTTTAATGGTTTCCAGGTAGTACTCGGCCGGCATGTCCAGTACGGCGTTGTACTCGTTGTAGAACTGGCGGTGGCCTTCCGCCGGCTCGTCATCGCCCGTCACCAGGTGCATGTAGAACTCGCGGTGGCTTTGCGCATGGCGGCCCGGGTTCATGGCGATGAAGCCGGCGTGCTGCAGGAAGCCCGGATATACCTTGCGGCCAAAGCCCGGGTAGTTCGGCGGCACCGCGTAGATCACGGTGTTTTCAAACCACGAGAACTTCTTTTCCGTCGCCAGGTTGTTCACTTGCGTAGGCGAGCGGCGCGGGTCGATCGGGCCGCCCATCATCGTCATGGTTTTCGGCATGTGCGGATCTTTTGCCGTCGCCATCAGCGAGATGGCGGCCAGCACGGGCACGGTCGGTTGACAGACGGAAATTACGTGCAAATCAGGCGCCAGCAGGCGGATGAATTCTTGCACATAATAAATGTAGTCATCGAGGTGGAACGGGCCTTCCGTCAGCGGTACCATGCGCGCGTCCGTCCAGTCGGTGATGTAGACATCGTGCTCGGCCAGCAAGCCGCGCACGGTATCGCGCAGCAGGGTCGAGTGGTGACCGGACAGGGGGGCAACCAGCAAAACTTTGGGCTGTTGCAAGCCAGTGGCTTCTTTTTTGAAGTGGATCAGGCGGCAAAACGGTTTTGTTACGACAACGTGTTCGCGGATGTCGACGCTCTCGCCTTGGACGAGAACGGATTTGATATCGAATTGTGGTTTTTCGTAGTCTTTGCCAAGGCGGTACATCAGCTCGTAGCCGGCTGCGATGCGTTGCGAAAACGGGGTGTGGGCCAGAGGGGAAACCGGGTTGGTAAATAACTTGGAGGACATGTCTGCCCATTGCATCACCGGAGTGAGGAAAGAGCGTTGCAGTTCGTGCAGTTGGTAAAGCATATAGAGTCCTTGTTTGATTCCAAGCGCCAATATCGGCTCAAATATCATAATCCAATTTTACGATATTTGTTGAGGACAAAATGTGCTTTACCGCGCATAGGTCCACAGTTTGCGCATAGTTGTGACAGCGCGCCACAGTTACGTGGATAGACTTGCAACGATGCTTTAAAAGCAAAAAAAGCAGCGTTTCCGCTGCTTTTTGTCTGTTTTTTTTGCCGCTACGCCCTTGCGGGGAAGAGCCTCCATCCCCGCCGGAATTGCCGCCGCAGCTGCCGTGCGTTTAGCGCACCAGCATGTCGAGCTTGTCCTTGACGTCCTTGTATTGCTCCGCTTCCGGCAAGGCAGCCTTGGTCTTGGTGATCGAAGGCCAGTTACGGGCCAGATCGACGTTGATCTTGATGAAGGCTTGCTGGTCGCCCGGCACGTCCTCTTCCGCGAAAATCGCGTTCACCGGGCACTCTGCCACGCAGACGGCGCAGTCAATACATTCGTCCGGATCGATTGCCAGGAAGTTCGGGCCTTCCCGGAAACAATCTACCGGGCAGACATCGACGCAGTCGGTATAGCGACAGGCGATGCAGGATTCGGTGACAACGTGGGTCATAACAGTCCTATCAATTTTTGGGGGAGGTGCTGTAGCGCCTGCAGGAACCTCGGCGGCGCATACTAAAGCAAAGCATTGTATTTTAAGGCAATTCGCTATTTCTCACAAATCCCGCTTATATACAATACATATAAGCAAATTCATTTTTTGGCAGTGCCGGTGCCGCGCAGAGCGGGCAGTTCAGCGACTATCCGGGACGTTGCCATGAAGAACGCGGCAAGAACGCGACAGTCGCCCAACGCGGCAAGGAGCAGGGCGGCTGGTGTGCTGGCTTGCCGTGTGGCGTTTTTGTTTTACTCAAATCAAGATCGGCACAAATAAGTGCCGGAACAATCAGGCGCTGGCGCGTATTTGCGTCAGCAATTGCTGCCATCGTGCATTTTCAGCGCTGCCATCCTCGGCAAACGTGATGGTGCGGCGCGCGGTGGGCGCATCGACGGTGATCTGCCAGCGGGGAATATCGGCGCCCACCTGTTCATCCGTGGCCTGCGGATGCGTGAAAAAGCCGCTGTTGGCCAATGCCGCTTCCAGCCTGGGGCCAGCCGGATGGGCTTGCGTATCGATCTCATACTGTTCGCTCAGGCCGGCAAAGCCGCCGCTGCTGCGGGCTGAAATTTTCATGCTGCTCCTTGCTGTTGTGGGTGGTGTGGGGCGCGCCATGGCCTGCCGCTGGTGCGGCTGGCCTGAAGCGGGCGCGCCGGTGCGCTGCCTTGTACGGGACTGTTTAGCGTGGACCGTAGCTGCGGCACCAGGCGGCCAGCGCTTCGCGCTCCGCTTCGAGCAACTGGTCCGATTCGCTGTATTCCGCATGGTTCATGGTACCGCAGCAGGCGCGCCGGTCTTGCACGGCGCCATCTTCGTCGACGACATCGGGGGCGAACGTCATTTGCCCCTCCTCCGTCATGGCATTGGCCTTGAGCACTTCGCGCACGGTAAAGCTGTTGCGGATGAAGTCCAGGTAGGCGCCATTGCCATCGGCCTGGGCGATGGTCAGCATGTGGCCGGCCACGTCGGCATAGGTGGCGGCCTGGTCGGGAGATGCCAGCAACGCGCGCAGGACCAGGCTGCGCAGGTAGTCGCCGCAGCGGTGCAGCACGGCCGCGTCGTCTTCCAGCTGGGGCTGGCGTTCATGGGCAAAGATGTCGGCCAGGATGTCGTAGATGGCGCCCGTAAACACTTGCGAGATGGCATGCACTTCCGTGCCTGCTTCCGACAATTTGATGTCATTGTCGGCATTGCGCAAGCCATTCGGCCGGCCCAGGGCCAGGCCGAACTGCTCGGCCAGGTCGGCCAGGAAGGTCTTGTCGTGCAGGTCGGATTTCGTTTGCGCGATCACCGCTTCCACCTGGTCCAGCTGCGACAGGGCCAGGAAGATGGCCGTCAGGTCGCCGAACGATTCGTGCAGGCCGCCCGTTTGCGGCGGATTGTTGCTGAGCAGCCAATTCGGCTTGAGGCCATCGAGCACGGCGTGCCCCGTTTCATGCGAGACGATGTCGAGCGAGCGGCAGGTGTAGACGCGCTCGGTGGCGCCGCTGGGGATGAAATCGCCGAACTTGAGCGCCTTGTCGCTGCGGCTGTAATACGCATTCATGACATTGGGCAAGCCATGCGGGAACACGCGCAGCGGTGCCGTATTGCTGGCGCTATTCCATTGCCAGGGCAGCGGCGGCGCCGTGTCGTTGCTGGCCAGCGCGCGCTGGTACATGGTGAGCGTCATGCGCACGATGGCAAACGTGTGCACGGCGTCGAACTGGTCGGTGTTGGGCGAGACGATGAAGTCGCCGAAGGCATTCGGGCTGACTTGCGCGATGCCCGGCTCGCCAAACGTGATGCGCGCGTCGCGCGGGCCTTGCAGGATCAGGCCGGGCAGGAAGCTCTTGCGCGTGCCCAGTTCGCTGACGGACGGGTCTTGCTTCCAGATCAGCACGCGCGAGCCGACGGGCACGGCGGCCAGGTTGCGCACCGTTGCCTCGGTCAGGCGGGGCGGGCCCGGCTGCAAGGTCAGTTGCGCATTCTTGCGGTGCAGGCGGTATGGCGCCGATGGGGTAGGGACATAGCCGACGGGCAGGGACACGCATTTGGTCAGTACGGCTTCGACCGGCACGATGACTTTCTGGTCCATGGTAGTTCTCCAAGACACGCGCAGCTGGAACTGGAATAGTCGTCCCGCTTCGGCGCGTCCGGTTTGATCCCGCGCAAACGACATGCGGGAAGGACGGGTTTTTTTAGCCGTCCGGCGCCGGCTGCGGCCGTGCCTGCCGCATGGCGGCTGGTATGATGCTGGCCGTATTGCCCCCGTTTTTATAATAAAAGGATCGTTTGATGGCGGATATAAATATAGTTCAGCAACATAAGCTGACAGCAGCAAAGGCGCGCGAAGCGGCGCAGCAAGTGGCCGACAAGCTGGCCCAGGAATATGACCTGGCGTGCGCCTGGGATGGCGATGTGCTGCGCTTCGAGCGCAGCGGCGTCGATGGTTCGCTGACCCTGGAAAAAGAGCAGGCGCAACTGCAAATCAAGCTGGGCTTCATGCTCAGCGCCTTCGCCTCCACGATTGAAGGCAAGATCGCCGAGAAGATGCGCAAGGTGTTTACCGAGCCGGCGTGATGGCGTTTCACCCGCTTGTCTGGCGCCCTGTTTGGTGCTAGGGAGCGTGTCGCGGCGATGGGCGAAAAGACGATGAAAACACGTCGCTTTTCGCCTTTTTTACGTCTGACTGTACGCTGGCGAACATTGCTAGCACATTTCTATTTGGAAAGCCATTGGACTTTGATGGCTTTTTGCGTTATACTTGAGTCATATTTACAACAGCTACACCGCGTTTCACCTTCTGCTTCGCAGTACTCTCCGCTCGCTGAGTGGTGAATAATTCTTCGGGTTTTACACCCGCATCCAGTTTAAAAGTAGCTTGGTCGATTTTTTTTCGGTCAAATACATTTGGTGCCATGTATTTGCATGGCGCTAGCGTTGTTAAAAGTCCTGAACCACAGCCTCTTTTAGCACGCACACGGCACCCCGGCACCGGCTTTGGCCATCCGCTGGTCACACGCGTGTCACCCCCTGTTTCCTGTCGCTCCCGTGCGCATTGTGCGCCGTGGCGTAGCCGACGCAACAGGGTTTGCTGATTCCCGCCGCAAGCTAGCAGGCTTGCTGGGTTTCAATCCATTCGTCAAATCGAGGGAGAACCACATCGTGGCAAAACAAATCATTATCGACCATGTGTTCAAAGTGTTCGGCGACAAGCCAGAAGAAGCACTTGAACTCGTCCGTCAGGGCGCCAGCAAGCAAGACATCCTGGCCAAGACCGACTGCACCATCGGCGTCTTCGACGCCACCTTTACCATTGAAGCGGGCGAGATTTTCGTCATCATGGGCCTGTCCGGTTCGGGCAAGTCGACCCTGGTGCGCATGCTGAACCGCCTGATCGAGCCGACCGCCGGCCGCATCCTGATCGACGGCAACGACATCAATACCTTGCCGGACGCCCAGTTGCGCGCCCTGCGCCGCAAGGACATCAGCATGGTGTTCCAGTCGTTCGCGCTGCTGCCGCAAATTACCGTACTCGACAACACTGCCTTTGGCATGGAACTGGCCGGCATGCCCAAGGCCGAGCGCCATGCGCTGGCCCAGCAAGCGCTGGAGCAGGTGGGCCTGGACGGCTACGGCGCCAGCTATCCCGACGAATTGTCGGGCGGCATGCAGCAGCGCGTGGGCCTGGCCCGTGCGCTGGCCTGCGATCCATCGATTTTGCTGATGGATGAAGCGTTTTCCGCGCTCGATCCGATTATCCGTACGGAAATGCAATCGGAACTGCTGCGTTTGCAGCAGATCAAGCGCCGCACCATCGTCTTCATTTCGCATGACCTCGACGAAGCCATGCGCATCGGCGACCGCGTTGCCATCATGAAAGACGGCCACGTGGTGCAAGTGGGCACGCCGGAAGAAATCCTGCGCAAACCGGCCAACGATTATGTGCGCAACTTCGTGCGCGGCGTCGATGCGGCGGCCGTCTTCAAGGCCAGCGATATCGCCCGCAAGAGCCAGATCGTCGTGTCCGAGTCGCCGAGCCGCGGCTCGCGCGCCGCGCTGTCGATGCTGGAAGAGCAGGATCGCGCGTTTGCGTATGTCGTCAATCCGCAGCGCAAGTTCCTCGGCGTCGTCTCGGCCGATTCGCTGCGCAATGCGCTCGACGGCCATGTCGGTCCGCTGGGCCTGGCGCATGCCTATCTGCCCGACGTGCAGACCATCAATGCAGACGAGCCAGTCGCCGGCCTGTTCGGCCAGGTGGCGCAACTGCCTTACGCCGTCCCTGTGGTGGCCAATGACGGCAGCTTCCGCGGCGCCATCAGCAAGACGACCTTGCTGAAGTTCCTCGACCGCGACACGCCAGCCATTGCCGAACAACAACAGAAAGGACAAGCATGAACCCAAGCACCGTTTCCACAGTAGAAGCTGTTGTTGAACAGCCGGCCGCCCAAATCAATCCCTGGGCGCTGACGCCGCCCACCGACGCCAGCACCGCCTGGCTGGACGCCGCCGCGCCCGCCGTGCAGCCGGAACATGCGGCCGGCTTTCACCTGACGCAGATTTTCGACGGCTCGCTGCCGCTGGAAAGCTGGATCAACCAGGGCCTGGGCTGGGTCGTGGCGCATTTCCGCCCCTTCTTCCAGGCCGTGCGCGCGCCGATCGACAGCGTGCTGTCCGGCGTGGAAGGCGTGCTGCTGGCCGCTCCGTCGCTGACGGTGATCGCCATCATCGGCTTGCTGGCGTGGCAATTTACGAGCCGCACCCTGGCCATCGGCACCGTGCTGGCGCTGCTGCTCGTGTCGATGCTGGGCATCTGGCCGGAAGCCATGACGACCCTGTCGCTGGTACTGACGTCGCTGGCCTTCTGCCTGGCCATCGGCTTGCCGCTGGGTATTTTCCTTGCCAGCAGCGACCGCGCACAGAATATCCTGCGCCCCTTGCTCGACGCCATGCAGACGACGCCTGCCTTCGTCTATCTGGTGCCGGTGGTGATGCTGTTCGGTATCGGTAATGCGCCTGGCGTGATCGTGACGATCATCTTTGCCCTGCCGCCGCTGGTGCGTTTGACCAACCTCGGCATCCGCCAGGTGCGTCCGGACCTGATCGAAGCGGCCCGCGCGTATGGCGCCTCGCCGTGGCAGTTGCTGACCCGCGTGCAGTTTCCGCTGGCCATGCCGTCCATCATGGCCGGTATCAACCAGTCGCTGATGCTGTCGCTGTCGATGGTCGTGATCGCCTCGATGATCGCCGTGGGTGGCCTGGGCCAGATGGTATTGCGCGGCATCGGCCGCCTGGACATGGGCCTGGCAACGGTCGGTGGCCTCGGTATCGTGCTGCTGGCCATCACCCTGGACCGCTTGACGCAAGCGATGGGCCAGCCACGCCGCGGCGTGCGCCACTGGTACCAGACGGGTCCTGCCGGTTTCGTGCTGCGTCTGGTGCGCGGCAACACGGAGAAAAATAATGTTGAACAGCAAGCAACGCTGGCCAACGCACAATAAGAAAGGATTTACATGCATCAAATTGACAATTTTAAAGTGACGCAAAAATCGCAACGCAAGTTCCAGCTGTTTTCCGCCCTGGCGATCGCCGCCATGGCCCTGACCACCAGCCTGGCTATGGCGCAGGCGCCGGCCGCTGCCGCCGATGTGCTGCCCGGCAAGGGCGTCAAGGTGCAGCCGCTGCAAAGCTCGATCGCGGAAGAAACCTTCCAGACCATGCTGGTCGACAAGGCCCTGGAAAAGCTCGGCTACGAAGTGCAGCCGATCAAGGAAGTGGAATATCCGACCGCGCATATCGCCATCGCCAACGGCGACGCCACCTTCATGGCCGTGCACTGGGACCCGATGCACAAGGATTTCTATAACAATGCGGGCGGCGACGCCAAGCTGTTGCGCACGGGCCAGTATGCGGGTCCTGCGGCGCAAGGTTATCTGATCGACAAGGCCACGGCGGAAAAGTACAACATCACGAATATCGACCAGTTGCGCGACCCCACCCTGGCCAAGCTGTTCGACCACGATGGCGACGGCAAGGCCGACTTGACGGGTTGCAACCCCGGCTGGGGCTGCGAAGCACTGATCGAGAACCACATGGATGCGTACAAATTGCGCGAGACGGTGACGCACGTGCAGGGCAGCTATGCGGCCCTGATCGCCGATACGCTGGGCCGCTACAAGCGTGGCGAGCCTATCCTGTACTACACGTGGACGCCGTACTGGGTCAGCGGCGTGCTGGTGCCGGGCAAGGACGTGGTCTGGCTGAAAGTGCCGTTCTCGGCCAATCCCGACAAGGTGAACACCCGCCTCGACGATGGCAGCGACTACGGTTTTGCCGTCAACACGGCGCGCATCGTATCGAACAAGGCCTGGGCGGAGAAAAATCCGGCCGCGGCCAAGCTGTTCGAAGTGATGCAATTGCCCGTGGCCGACATCAATGCGCAGAACGAGCGCATGCGCCGCGGCGAAAACACGCAAGCCGATATCGCGCGCCATACAGCCGGCTGGATCAAGTACCACCAGCAAAAGTTTGACGGCTGGATCGCGCAAGCGCTGGCGGCGGCAAAAAAGTAAATTACGGCTGATACAGGCGTAAAAAAAGTGGCTACCGATTTGGTAGCCACTTTTGCGTTAACGGCCTGTTTTGGTGGTTTTTTGTGAGTTTTCAGCCGTTTTCGGCCAGTTTCAGGTGCAAAATGGGGAAAGGCTTGCCAAAGGGATCGCATTCCGAGCGGCTTTCCCCGATAAAACCCAGGTGGCGGTAAAAGCCGTGCGCTTGCGTGTTGTGCTCGTTGACGTCGACGGTCGTGGCGCCCAAGGCCGTAATGGCGTACTGGACCAGTGTGCGGCCGGCGCCGCTGCTGCGTTGATCGGGATGCACGAACAGCATCTCGATCTTGGCGTGCTCGACGCACAGGAAAGCATAGGCGGCGCCGTCATCGGCGCGCAGCACATGCAGCAGGCGTTCAGCCGTCACCCTGGCCAGCTCATCGCGGACGAAGGGCATGAGGAAAGTGATATCGCTGTCGGCGAGGAAATTGTGGGTGGCGCGTACGGACAGGTGCCAGACGTCGAACAAACGGGGCAGGTCGGCGGCATGGGCCAGGGAAATCGGTGATGGTGTCATGCGGAAATAATAACATTGCCCCGGGCTGTGCCGGGGCAGGGGGATGATCAGTCCTTCAAGTCTTCGATCAGGTCGATGTATTGTTGCTGCGCATCTTCCTTCGACGTGCCGGCCAGGGCCGCCCAGGCGTCGAACTTGGCGCGGTTGACGAAGTCGGTCATGCCAGGGCGCTCGCCCGTGGCGTCGCCGCTCGACGCTTGCTTGAACAAGGCGTAGATTTTCAACAAGGTCATATTGTCCGGACGCTCGGACAGGGTCTTGGAATCGAGCTGCGCTTGGTCGAATTGCTCTTGTAAACTCATGATGGCTCCTGTGTGCTGATGGAATCGCTGGAAAAGTGCGGCAGGCGCGGCGGAGTGGCCACCGTGCGTGCTGCAGTGCCTGACATCATAGTGAAAAAAGCGCGCCGTGCATTAGAGGACACACTCAAAACAAAAGCGCCGCCGCTGCGTGAACAGGGGCGGCGCCAGGGACAGTCGCTTGAGCGCTGTGGAGTCTTTTTTTATACGCCCAGCAGTTCGACGTCGAAAATCAGGGTGGCGTTCGGTGGAATCACGCCGCCGGCGCCGCGGGCGCCATAGCCCAGTGCTGCCGGGATGATCAGCTGGCGCTTGCCGCCCACTTTCATGCCTTGCACGCCTTCGTCCCAGCCCTGGATGACGCGGCCTGCGCCCAGCGGGAATTCGAATGGGTCGTTGCGGTCCTTGCTCGAATCAAATTTCGAACCGGCGCTGCCGTCGTCGTTTTGCAGCCAGCCCGTGTAATGCACAACAACATTGTTGCCGGCTTGCGCTTCAGCGCCTTCGCCGACGACGGTGTCGATGTATTGCAGGCCGGAAGCGGTCGTGGTGGTGGTCATGATAATCCTTGTGTAGGCGATGAAAGCTACAGATTGTAGAGCAATGAGTTGCAAAGCGCCATTCCAGGCCCGGTCGCAGGGAAAATGGGGAAATTACGGCGATGTGTGGCTGCCGCTTGTATTTAAGGGGGGAATTAACACAATAAATACAGTGTTCCACGTAAAATGCATGTTTTGTATTTAACAGTGATTTCTTCCATGTTCCGCAGTCTACGCCGCCTTGTTTTTTCCTCGCTGTGCCTGGTTTCCGCAATATCGACGGCGCAAGCCGAAGTGGTGGTGGTACTCAATTCCCGTGATGCTACGGTGCAACTGCTGGACCAGAAAACCTACGCCCCCCTGTCCGCCTTTGCCGTCGGCAAGGAACCGCACCATCTGATGGAGACGCCGGACGGCAAGTCGCTGATCGTCGCCAGCTCCGTCGGCAACGAACTGATCTTCCTCGACCCCGTGTCGGGCCAGATCCAGCGCCGCATCAGCAACATCCTCGATCCCTATCAGATCGGCTTTTCGCCGGACCAGAAGTGGTTCATCTCGAATTCGCTGCGCCTGGACCGCATCGACCTGTACCGCTACGACGGCAAGAACCTGACCCTGGCCAAGCGCATCGCGCTGCCGAAACTGCCCAGCCACATGGCCTTCACGGCCGACAGCACCATGGCTTTCATTACGCAGCAGGGCAGCAACCAGGTCAGCGCCATCGACCTGGCCACGCAGACGGTGAAATGGACCATGCCTGTCGGCCCGGCGCCGGCCGGCATCACGATGACACCCGACGGTAAATATTTGCTGGTCGGCATCATGGGCAGCGATTACGTGGAAGTGATCGACTGGCGCACGCAAAAGACCGTCAAGCGCATCAAGGCGGGCGCCGGCACGCATAATTTCCGCGCGCTGGGCGACAACCGCATGACGTTCGTGTCGAACCGCGTGTCGAACACGATCAACATCATCGACCAGCAAACCCTGGAAAACGTGGGCACCATCAACGTGCCTGGTGGCCCGGACTGCATGGAAATCACGCCTGATGGCAAGACCATGTGGGTCACCCTGCGCTGGATCAAGAAAGTGGCCGTGATCGATTTGACCACGCGCAAGGTGATCAAGACCATCCCCGTGGGCCGCTCGCCCCATGGCGTGTATTTCGCCACGCACTCGCCGCGCATGTGATGACGGGTGTGATGATGAAACGCCTGATTTCCGCGTGCCGCGTGCCCGCCATGCTGCTGTGCGCCGGCACCATGCCGACGTCCGCGCATGCCGCCGCACCTGCCGTACCTGTTCCTGTACCAGCCGCAGCTTCAGCGCCGGCCGCCTGCAAGGGCACGATCTACATGACGTTTGACACGGGCAGCCAGTCGCAAGCGCAACTGATCGCCGACGTGCTGAACAAGCGCCATATCAAAGCCACGTTCTTCCTGGCCAATGAAAAGACCACGCGCGGCGACTATTCGCTCGATCCCTCGTGGGCGCCGTACTGGAAAGCCCGGGTCGCCGAAGGCCATGCGTTCGGCACGCATACGTTCGACCACGTGTACTGGAAGAAGGATCTGGCCAACGGCTTGATCCAGGTCAAGCCCCAGTTCGGCAAGGATGGCGGCAAGCTGGCGTCATTCACCGATCAGCAGTTTTGCGAGGAATTGCGCCGCGTCGATACGCGCTTCCAGGAACTGACGGGCCGCAAGCTCGACCCGTTCTGGCGCGCGCCGGGCGGCTACACGTCGCCGCGCACCCTGGCGGCCGGCAGCGCCTGTGGCTACCAGCATGCGGGTTGGGCGCCAGCGGGGTATTCCGGCGATGAGCTGCCTAGCGACAAGTATCCGAACGCCATGCTGCTGAAAAAAGCGCTGGCGAATTTGCGCAGCGGCGACATTTTCATTTCGCACATGGGCATCTGGTCGCGCAAGGATGCGTGGGCGCCCGCTAACCTGGACGCCTTGATTTCTGGCCTGCAAGACAAGGGTTTCTGTTTTGCCACCCTGCGCGAGCATCCTGCCTACGCGCAGAAGAAGGGGCAGCCATGATGGCCGCCGACATCGTCAGTGTCGTCACCCCGGCGATCGACGCCGTGGTCGATGCGTTTGGCGTGGCGCAAGGCTGGCTGTTCCAGACCATCGTCAACCCCCTCGTCTATCACCTGGGCTTTGGCGAGTTCACGGAAGAGGCGTTCGAGGGCACGGAATGGCTGCTGATCGGCCTGTGCGAACTGGTGCTGCTGTTTCTCGTGCTGCGCCCGCTCGAAGCCCTGATTCCCGCGCAAAAGATCACGGACCCGCGCGCCCGCTGGAACGACTTCATTTACACGGTGCTGCACCGCATCGGCCTGTTTTCCGTGCTGGTCTTCTTCACGCTCGATCCGTTGATGGATGCCTTGGCGGGCGCCTTGCGTTTCGACAATATCCATCCATTGAACCTGGAATCGCTGTTGCCCGGCATCAGTCCCTTAGTCAGTTTTATCATTTATTTTGTGATACTGGACTTCGTCGACTATTGCTATCACCGTGCCTCGCACCATTTCGGCTGGTGGTGGGGCTTGCACAGCCTGCATCACAGCCAGCAAAACATGAACTTGTGGAGCGATGACCGCAACCACTTGCTCGATGACTTCCTGCGCGACGTGGTGATGGCGCTGGTGGCGCTCGGTATCGGCGTGCCGCCGGGCCAGTACGTGCTGCTGGTCTCGATTTCGCGCATCCTGCAAAGCTTGCAGCATGCGAATGTGAGGATACACTTCGGCCGCATCGGCGAGCGGCTGCTGATCTCGCCCCGTTTCCACCGCACGCATCACGCGATCGGCGTGGGGCATGAGTCGAAAGGCAAGGGCAGCATGGGTGGCTGCAACTTCGGCGTGGTGCTGCCGATTTGGGATATGCTGCTGGGCACCGCGAATTTCTCGGCCGGTTATGCGCGCACGGGCGTGCGCGACCAGCTGGCCCGCATCGATAGCAAGGGCATGGGCCGGCCGGGGCGCAACTATGGCCGCGGCTTCTGGCAGCAGCAATGGCTGGGCTTGCGCCGCATGGTCGAATTTGCAAGATTGAAACGAAAAGGACGCCGTTGATGCGTAATGTGCTGAATTCATATGGGCGTGCTTTCCTGTCGCAATTGCACGGCAGGATATTGCTGCTGAGCATAGCGCCGTTCATCCTGTCACTGATCCTGTGGGGCGCCCTGCTGTATGTGGGTTTGCAGCCGCTGATCGACAGCCTGCATGCGCTGTTTACGCAATATGACTTCTTCCGCACCAGCGGGCAGGTGCTGGCCACCTTCGGCCTGGGCATGCTGAAAGCGGTGATCGTGCCCCTGATCGCCATGTTCATGCTGCTGCCGCTGATGATCTTGACGGCCTTGATCTTCATGGGCCTGTTCGCCATGCCGGCCATCGGCCGCCACATCGGCGGGCGGCACTTTCCGCAGCTGGAAAAGAAGCATGGCGGGAGCCTGCTGGGCAGCGTCGCCACTTCGCTGGCCACGTTCTTGCTGTTCATCATCGTCTGGGTGCTGATGCTGCCCTTGTACGCGTTTCCGCCGGCCGCACTGGTGGGGCAAGCCGTGCTGTGGGGCTGGCTGACCTACCGCGTGATGGCGTATGACGCCATGGCCGACTACGCCAGCGCGGAAGAGCGCCGCGCCATCATGCGCACGCAGCGCTGGCCGCTGCTGGCCATCGGCATGGTTTCCGGCGCGGCCGGCGCCGTGCCGGGCATGCTGTGGATGGGCGGCGTGATGTCGGTGGTGTTCTTCCCCTTCCTGGCGGCGTTCGCCATCTGGCTGTATGTGCTGATCTTTATTTTTACGGGTCTGTGGTTCCAGTATTACTGCCTGGAAGCACTGGCGCGTTTGCGGGGCGTACGCGGCATGACCGACGTGGCGCCCGCGGACGCCTGACCATTTTTATTGCATTCTACGAGGGAGCTTCATGGCTATCGGATTGATCATCATTGGCGACGAAATCCTGTCGGGCAAGCGCACTGACCAGCATTTCCCGAAAGTCGTGAGCATGCTCAAGGCACGCGGCTTGCAGCTGAGCTGGGCGGAATACGTGGGCGACGAGCCGGCCCGCCTGGTCGCCTTGCTCAAGCGCAGCTTTGCCAGCGGCGACATCGTCTTCAGCTTTGGCGGCATCGGCGCCACGCCGGACGACCATACGCGCCAGGCGGCGGCCGATGCGCTGGGCTTGCCGCTGGTGCTGCATCCGCAGGGCAAGCTCAATATCCAGCAACGAATCACGGAAATGGGAGAAGAGGCGGGCGTGCCGGCCGATTTGAACTCGCCGGAAAACCTGCACCGCCTGAAAATGGCGGAATTTGTCGAAGGCGCCGAGCTGATTCCGAATCCGTACAACAAGATTGCCGGCTTTGCCGTGCGCGAACATTATTTCGTGCCCGGCTTTCCCGTCATGTCCTGGCCCATGATCGAATGGGTGCTCGACACGCATTACGCTCACCTGTTCAACCAGGTGCCGCACGCGGAACATGCCTTGCTCGTGTACGAAACGGCCGAATCGCTGCTCACGCCGCTGATGGTGCGCCTGGAAGCGGAGTTTCCGCTGATTAAGGTATTCAGCCTGCCCAGCGTGGGCGATGCGCAGACGCGCCGGCATATCGAACTGGGCGTCAAGGGCGAGCCCGCGCAGGCGGCAGCTGCCTTTGCCGAGATGTGCGCCGCCCTCGATACCTTGCAGGCGGAATACACCACCATCTGACATGCCGCCAGCCCGGCGCCGGCGGCTTTTTCGCTGGCGTCCAGCCCGCTATGCATCTATGTACGCAAGCGTACATTCCAAGACGTTGTTTTTTTGCGAAAATCTTCAATGAAGCAAGATTTTTGTGCGCGCTCGTCAGTCGTTCTCATGCCGATGTGGTGGAATGGTGAACCGGGGCCTTGCGTGTCGCACGCGGGGTCGCCTGCCTGTGCAGTAGCGTGTTTTTTTGATTCACCGGTATGGACATCATGTTAAGCAAGCTTTGTTGTGACCGGCTCCTGCCGGCCCTCGTCTTATCCTGCGCGGAGCGGCATCGCTGCCGCCTTTTCCGCGCCGTCCAAAACCAACCTTACCCCAGCATCCCATGAAAGACACAGGCGTCAATCTGGCCGCGCAAGAGCGGCCCCCTTCTGATCCAGCTCCCGAGGCGCCGCCGCCGGCGAGCCCGCCGAAGAAGCGCCGTTCGCGCATCTGGCCGATCTTTGCCATCATCGTGCTGGCGCTGATCGCCGGCGTGGCGTGGTTCGTCATGCGCGAAGTGCGCACCTCGGCCCTGCAGGCGGAGTTTTTCACGCGCCTGGACCGCCAGCTGGCGTTCAAGGTCGAGCCTGGCCCCGCACCGGCGGGCGCCATCCGCTATCCGCAGCACGGCCCGTATGACGAGCGGCTCGGCTATGCCAGCCTGCCCGACTTCATCACCAAGCTGAATGCGCGCGACTATGCCGTCACGGCGCAGGCGCGCATGTCGCCGAAAATGGTGCAACTGGTCGACCGGGGCATCTTTGCCACGTATCACGAGAAAAACCGCGCCGGGCTGACCATCCTCGATTGCCGCGCCGCACCGCTGTTCGCGGCCAGCTATCCCGAGCGCATGTTCGACGGCTTTGCCGAAGCGCCGCCCGCGCTCGTGCAAAGCCTGCTGTTCATCGAAAACCGCGAATTGCTCGATCCGGGCACGCCCAAGCGCAATCCCGCCGTGGAATGGGACCGCCTGAGCAAGGCCATCCTCGACAAGGCGCTGAACCTGTTCGGCGGCCACCGCGGTGGCGGCGGCAGCACGCTGGCCACGCAGATCGAAAAATACCGGCATTCCGAAGACGGACGCACCAGTTCCATGCAGGACAAGCTGCTGCAGATGATTTCGGCCAGCCTGCGCTCATACCAGGATGGCGAAAACACCATGGAAGCGCGGCGCAAGATCGTCGTCAATTACTTGAATACCGTGCCGCTGTCGGCAAAGAGCGGCTTTGGCGAAGTCAACGGCATCGGCGACGGCATGTGGGTCTGGTATGGCCGTCCATTTGCTGAAGTGAAAACATTACTCAGTGGGAAAATGGATCAGCCCGGCAGCGCGCTGGCCTACAAGCAGGCGCTGAGCCTCTTGATCGCGCAGCGCCGTCCCTCGCATTACCTGGTGGCCGGCGGCGCCGACCTGGAAGTGCTGACCAACAGCCATCTGCGCTTGCTGGCGCAGGCGGGCGTGATCTCGGCGCAGCTGCGCGATACGGCTATCGCCGAGAAGCTGCGTCCGTCGACGGCGTCCGGCGTGCAATCGGAAGCGTCGACCTCGTTCGTCACGCGCAAGGCCTCGAATGCCGTGCGCAACCACCTGGCCAGCATGCTCGGCGATCCGCGCTTGTACAACCTCGACCGCCTCGACCTGAAAGTGGTCAGCACGCTCGATGCGCAGGCGCAAAACGCCGTCACCAAGGTCTTGCGCGAGCTGCGCGACCCGGAAGTGGCGAAAGCGGCGGGCCTGACGGGCAAGGGTATGCTGGGCAATGGCGATCCCGCCAACGTGGTCTACAGCTTTACCTTGCTGCAAAAGGGCGAGCAGGCCAACTTGCTGCGCGTGCAAACGGATAATTTCGACCAGCCGCTCGACATCAACGAAGGCGCCAAGCTGGACCTCGGTTCCACGGCCAAGCTGCGCACCCTGGTGACGTACCTGGACATCATCGACCAGCTGCACCAGCGCTACAGCGGCATGGGCGCGGCCGAACTGGGCAAGATTGCCGTCGATCCGAAGGACATGCTGTCGCAGTGGGCCATTGCCTATCTGAAACCATTGCCGCTCGGCGAGGCGCGCAATCTGCCGGCCATGCTGGCGGCCGCCATGGAACGCAAATATTCGGGCAACCCGGGCGAAGGCTTCTTCACGGGCGGCGGCTTGCACCATTTCGGCAACTTCTCCAAGCTCGACGACAGCCGCATCATGACGGTGCAGCAGGCGCTGCGCCAGTCGACCAACTTGGTGTTCGTGCGCCTGATGCGCGACGTGGCCCGCTACTACATGTTCTCGCGTCCCGATTCCTCGGCCTCGCTGCTGGCGGACGCCGATGATCCGCGCCGCGCCCAGTACCTGAGCCGTTTTGCCGACAAGGAAGGGCGCGAATTCCTGCACCGTTTCTACCAGAAGTACCGCGGCAAGAGCGTCGACGAGCAGGAAAAGATTTTGTTGGCCAGCATCCGCCCGACGCCCGTGCGTCTGGCGAATATCTTCCGCACCATCAATCCCAAGGGCACGGTGGCGGAATTCGGCGATTTCCTCAATGCCAACTTGCCGTCGCAAAACGAAGTGCCGCCCGAGCGCGTCGCCAAGATGTACGAGCAGTACGCGATGGAAAACTGGTCCTTGGCCGACCGCGGTTATCTCGCCAATGTGCATCCGCTGGAACTGTGGATGGTGGCGTACCTGCGCCAGCATGAAGGTTCCACCCTGACGCAGATGGTGGCGGCCAGCGAAAAGGAACGCCAGGAAGTCTACAAATGGCTGTTCAACACGCACCGCAAGCATGCGCAGGACCGCCGCATCGCCAATTTGCTGGAAGTGGAAGGCTTCCTGGAAATCCACCGCCAGTGGAAGAAGATGGGCTACCCCTTCGATTCGCTGGTGCCGTCATATGCGACCACCCTGGGCGCGTCGGCTGACCGTCCCGCCGCGCTGGCCGAATTGATGGGCATCATCATCAACGATGGCGTGCGCAAGCCGAGCGTGCGCATCGATTCCATGCATTTCGCCGCCAACACGCCGTACGACACCATGGTCAAGCGGGGCAGCAAGGTGGCAGCGGAGCAAGTGTTGTCGCCGGACGTGGCCAAGGCCGTCGCCAAGGCCATCCGCGAAGTGGTGTCGGACGGAACGGCCAAGCGGGCGAAGACGGCGTTTGTCGGCGCCGATGGCGTGCCGATCCCGATGGGCGGCAAGACGGGGACGGGCGACCAGCGCTTCGACGTGTATGGTGCCGGCGGCCGCCTGATCGAGTCGCGCTATGTGAACCGTTCGGCCACGTTCGTGTTCAATATCGGCGAGCGCTTCTATGGCAGCATGACGGCGTATGTGGGCGGGCCGGAGTCAAAGAACTACGATTTCACCAGCGCCTTGCCCGTGCAACTGCTCGTGTCGCTGGCGCCGAGCCTGATGCCGCTGATCGAGCCGCCCGCGCCGGCCGAGGGCGTGGCCAGGCAGTGCACGAATTAACCGGCAGTATGCGGATTGAGCAAAACGCCAGCTTCCATGCTGGCGTTTTTTCTTGCTAGCCAGCAAACGCGGCCGTTTTATCTTCCAGGCGCGCGTGATAGGCGGCGATGGCGGGATACTCGGGGCGCTGCATGGGCGCCATCAGCCAGCGCTTGACGGACAGGCCCAGCACGATATCGGCCAAGGTGAACGCTTCGCCGCAGACGAAGGCGCCCGTGCGCTGCAGCTGCTGCTCCAGCACGCCCATCATCTTGTTCCACCCGGCAATACCGGCCGCCAGTTGCGCCGCATCCTGGTGCGCGGGGCTGTGGCGCACCAGCGACATGAAGGCGTAGCGCCAGCTGTTGTTCAAATCGCCCATCTGCCAATCCATCCATTTTTCCACTTCCGCGCGGGCGCGGGGCGTGCTTGGCAGCAAGTCGTCGCGGCCCGCCTGCGCGCACAGGTAGCGGCAGATCGTGTTCGATTCCCACAGCACCAGGTCGCCGTCCACCAGCACGGGCACCATGGCGTTCGGGTTCAGGGCCAGAAAGGCCGGGTCGTCGGTGGCGCGAAAGCCGCTGCCCCAGTCTTCGCGTTCGTACGGCAGGTCGAGTTCCTCGCACGTCCACAAGACTTTGCGGACATTGATCGAGGCGGCTTTTCCAAGAATTTTCAGCATGCGGGGCTCCAGAGGGCAGGTGGTTGATCTGCCACTGTAGCGGATTTGGCCACGTCGCGCATGTGAAAGTGCCTTGCATAGTTGAGGTTTTCTTGGCATCGTAGCCACCCATGAAACCTATGCGCCACCACATGTCCAAAATCCTCGCGTTCAGCCGCTTCTCCGTGCGCGATTTCCTCGCCACCGCCGGTCCCACCTTGCTGCTCGTCGGCGCGTTTTGCGCGCTCGCTTACTGGCTGGTCGACCCGGCCCCGCCGCGCCAGGTGAGCCTGTCGACGGGGCAGGACAATAGCGCGTATGAAGAGTTCGGCAAGAAATACGCGGCTACCTTGGCCAAGCACGGCATCAAGGTGACCTTGCAGCCATCGCTGGGTTCGCAGGAAAACTTGCAGCGCCTGAACGCGGGCAAGACCGATATCGCCTTCGTGCAAAGCGGCTCGACGGAGCACGCCGATGCCGAGCGCCATGGCCTCATATCCCTGGGCAGCCTGTTTACGGAACCCGTCTGGCTGTTCCTGCGCGAAGACAAGGCGGTGACGGAACTGACGCAATTGAAGGGCATGAAGATTAACCTGGGACCGGAAGGCACGGGTGTGCCCAGCCTGTTCCGGCAGTTGCTGTCCGTGAATGGCGTCGAAGCGAATGAGCTGACCGTCAGTGCCTTGCAAAACACGCCCGCCACGGTGGAGCTGCTGGAAGGGCGCATCGACGGTCTCGTGTTCAGCTCGGCGCCGGAAGCGCCGCTGATCCAGATGTTGCTGCAAACGCCGGGCATCAAGCTGTTTGATTTTTCGCAGGCGGAAGCGTACACGCGGCGATTGCCTTTCCTCACGCATGTCGTCTTGCCGCGCGGCATAGTCGACCTGGGAAAAAATATCCCGGCGCAGGATTATCACCTGATCGCGCCGACCGCCACGTTGGTCGCGCGCGAAGACTTGCATCCGGCCCTCGTCGACCTGTTCGTGCAGGCGGCGGCCGGCATCCATGGCGGCACGGGCTGGTTCCAGCAGCAGGGGCAGTTCCCGTCCGCGCGCTACACGGAAATTCCTGTCGCGCCCGAAGCGCTGAAATTCTACAAGGATGGCGCGCCCGTGCTGCAGCGCTATATGAGTTTCTGGCTGGCTAATTTCTTCGACCGCATGTGGGTGCTGGTAGTGGCGCTCGGTGCCTTGATATTGCCCCTGTCGCGCGTGGTGCCTCCTCTGTACGTGTGGCGCATCCGCTCGCGCGTGTACCGCTGGTATGGCCAGCTGCGCACGGTGGAGCAGGCGCTGGAAGACGTGCCGCAGGAGCAGCGCGCGCAAGTGTATGCGGAGCAATTGAAGCGGCTGGACCAGATCGAGGACATGGTCAACCAGATCTCGATTCCCCTGTCGTTTGCCGATGGCCTGTATGGCTTGCGCAGCCATATCAATTTCGTGCGCAAGCGCATATTGACCCTGATGGGCGAGCACCCCGAGGCAGGCGAGGCGGCCTGAGCGCTTAACTCGCTTAAACGAGGGTGACCGACAGCTTGCGTCCAAGCAGCGCGGCGGCCCGCTCCAGGGTGGAGAGCGTCACATCGCTGCTGGGGTCGAGCAGGCGGTCGAGCTGCGAGCGGCTCGTCTGCAACAGGTCCGCCATGCGCGTCTTCGACAGCGATTGCTCCTGCATCGCCTGCGTCAGTTGCCAGGCGATCACTTCCTTGATGGCGCGGGTTTGCGTTTGCTCGAAGATGCCTTCTTCCTTGAGGAAATCGTCGAGGCTGCTGCCGAGATGGGGAGCGGTGGCATTCATGTCAGTTCCTTGTAGCGTTTGCGGGCCAGCGCCAGGTCGTCTTCCGGCGTCGTCCGGGTTTTCTTGATAAAGCCGTGCAGCGCCACCAGGCAATCGCCATGATGGCAGATCAGCACGCGCGCAATGCGGTTGCCGGGCAAGCTGCTGCGCACTTCCGACAAGCCGTGCCCGAGATGCCGGCACAGCGGCATGCCCACGGGCCAGCGCCATTGCGCATGCATCAAGTCTTGCCCGATCACATGGCGCTCTTCAAGCGGCAAGGACTTGAGCCAGTCGCGCACGGGTTCGCCGCCATTGCCGTTCGCATAGAACAGCAGGGTAATCTGCCGCAAGCCGGAAGCATCCATGACGCACCTCTACGTTGTACTATATAAGGTACATGTTCGCAAGGAGAATTTGCGCCGCAATGAAAGAAAACGGGCGCGCATGGATGGTTGTAGCCGATGGCGGGCCATCGCGTGGCCCGCCAGATCAAACACTGTTCAGATAGTCAGGCGGCCAGCGTCAGGCGCCCAGCCACGGCAGCCCGGCCTTGCACCAGCCGCCGATCTGTTTGCGGTGGCCGTCCGCATCCTTGTCGCCTTCAAACCCTTCAAGGATGTCGAAGCAGTTGATATAGCCGTGCTCGGTCGCCAGCTTGGCGGCATGGCGCGAGCGCACGCCGGAGCGGCACAGGAACAGCAGCACCTCGTCCTTGCCGGCCTGGGCGGCCAGTTGCGCGAGGAAATCGGGATTCGGCACGCCGCCCGGGTAGGTGGCCCACTGCACCGCACCATGCTGGGTATCGGCGATGTCGACCCGGCCGACCCAGTCGCGCTCGGCATTCGTGCGCACGTCGATGAGCTTGGCGGCTGCGTCCAGCTGCAGCAGCTCGTACGCTTCCTGCGGCGTCACGGCGCCGGCATACGGCGTACCTTCATTGGCCCGGCTGCGGGCGGTGGTCAGGATGTCGGCGGCGGTAGTCATGGCGTCCTCGATGAAAGTGGGATGGTGTGTACGATTATAGTGCGCCGTCCGCGCCCCGCAAACGGGAAACCACGGTGCACGGCGCATGCACCACAACGAGGCATTTTTCAAGAATGCGCACAAAATGCACGATAATGGTGCGTTATGCGTTTTTTGCACTTGCATAGTGCATTCTTGATTTGACGCAAACTCAGCAGGAAAATCGCGGGCAGGAAAACTTTCACAGGGATGGCAGTCATTTTGCCGCCGGCGCCAGGTCGCTCCAGAAGCTGGCATGGAATCTGCTATGATCCTTATGAGTTTTGGTGGCACGCAATGTTTGCTTCGCTTCATCAGCCCAGACGCACTAAGGTCGGCTCACCCCACATTCATTTAGGAGATACGCATGGCAATGACAGCCGCAGAAGTCTTGAAGATGGTAGAAGAAAACGAAGTCAAATTCGTTGATTTCCGCTTTGCTGATACCCGTGGTAAAGAGCAGCACGTGACGGTTCCCGTGTCGCACTTCGACATGGACAAATTCGAGTCGGGCCATGCCTTTGACGGTTCTTCGATCGCTGGCTGGAAAGGCATTGAAGCGTCCGACATGATCTTGCTGCCGGATCCAAACACGGCCAATATCGACCCATTCATGGAAGAAACGACCCTGTTCATGCAGTGCGACGTGATCGAACCGTCGGACGGCAAGGGCTACGACCGCGACCCGCGCTCGATCGCGAAACGCGCCGAAGCCTACCTGAAATCGTCGGGCATGGGCGACACCGCCTACTTTGGCCCTGAGCCGGAATTCTTCATCTTCGACAGCGTGCGCTGGAAGATCGACATGTCGGGCTGCTTCGTCAAGATCGGTTCGGACGAAGGTTCGTGGTCGACCGGCAAGGATATCGAAGGCGGCAACAGCGGCCACCGTCCTACCGTCAAGGGCGGCTACTTCCCCGTGCCACCAGTGGACAGCTTCCAGGACATGCGTTCGGAAATGTGCCTGATCCTGGAATCGCTGGGCATCCCGGTTGAAGTACATCATCACGAAGTGGCAGGCGCCGGCCAGAATGAAATCGGCACCAAGTTCTCGACCCTGGTCGAGCGCGCCGACTGGACGCAAAACCTGAAATACGTGGTGTGGAACGTGGCGCACAGCTATGGCAAGACCGCCACCTTCATGCCAAAACCTATCGTTGGCGACAACGGTTCGGGCATGCACGTGCATCAATCCGTATGGAAAGATGGCAAAAACCTGTTCGCTGGCGACGGCTATGCCGGCCTGTCCGATTTTGCCCTGTACTACATCGGCGGCATCATCAAGCACGCCAAGGCACTGAATGCGATCACCAACCCGGGTACCAACTCGTACAAGCGTCTGGTACCAGGCTACGAAGCTCCAGTGAAACTGGCGTACTCGGCGAAAAACCGTTCCGCCTCGATCCGTATCCCGCACGTGGCCAATCCAAAAGGCCGCCGCGTCGAAGCGCGCTTCCCGGATCCACTGGCGAACCCGTACCTGTGCTTCGCCGCACTGCTGATGGCTGGCCTGGACGGCGTTGCCAACAAGATCCATCCGGGCGAAGCCGCCTCGAAAGATCTGTACCATCTGCCGCCGGAAGAAGACGCACTGATCCCTACCGTGTGCGCTTCGCTGGAAGAAGCACTGGAAGCCCTGGACAAGGACCGCGAGTTCCTGACCCGCGGCGGCGTGTTCAGCGATTCCATGATCGATGCTTACCTGGAACTGAAAATGCAGGACGTGCAGCGCATGCGCATGACCACGCATCCTGCCGAGTTCGACATGTACTACTCGCTGTAATGGCGCCATGCCGGCAACGTGCCGGTAGTGAATAAAAAACGCGGGTGAGGCGATCGGTCTTGCCCGCGTTTTTTTATGCTTTGCGCCAATGCGGCGCCGGTGCGGTGTTGTATAGTCGGCCCAGGAACGATGCGGCATGTGCCGACAGGAGTGAAGATTGACCAAGCATTACAGAATGGCGCTGATGGCAGGATTGCTGGGCGCGGCGGCACAGGTGCACGGGCAGCTGTATGTGTGCGCCGATGCGCAGGGACACAAGACGTACACGGACAAGCGCGCAGGTGCGCATTGCCAACTGCTCGATTTGCCGGGCGCCATGACGGAGCCGCCCCGCAAGACGGCGCCGCTGGCCGGCGCGCCTGTCCGGCCCGCCATGCAGGCGGCCGGGACACCGGCGCCTGCCGCCGGGGCATTTCCCAAGGTCGATGGCGCCGAGCAGCGCGCGCGCGACCTGGGCCGGCGCCAGATCCTGCAGGACGAATTGCGCAGCGAAGAGCAGAAACTGGCGGCGCAGCGCCTGGAATTCAACGAGGGCCAGCCCGAGCGTCAGGGCAATGAGCGCAACTATGCGAAATACCAGGAACGGGTGGCGCAGTTAAAGGACAACATCAGCCGCACGCAGCAAAATATAGACGCCCTGAAACGCGAGATCGCGAATATTCGGTAAAGCACATGACACTAGACAACCATTCCAGCCGCCCGGCGCATCTGGCCGGCCTTGATCTGCTCGCTTCAGCCGTGATTCTGCTCGACGGTGACGGCCGCATCAGCTATGCCAACGCGGCGGCGGAAAATCTGCTGGAAAGTTCGCTGAAAGCCCTGTCGCGGCAAAAGCTGACGGCGCTGTTCCTGAATCCCGAGGAACTGGCCGGCATCTGCGCGCAGGCGCTCGAACACAAATTTTCCGACTTGCGCCAGGACCTGAGCCTGGAACGGCTGGGGCGCGAGCCGCTGCGCGTGCACAGCATCGTCAGCGCGCTCGATGCGCCAAGCGACGGCGTGCTGATCGAACTGCGCGAGAACGTGCAGCAATTAAAACTCGACCGCGAGGAGCGCATCCTCGACCAGAGCCAGGTCAACAAGGAGCTGATCCGCAACCTGGCGCATGAAATCAAGAACCCGCTGGGCGGCATCCGCGGCGCCGCCCAGCTGCTGGAGCTGGAATTGCCGGCCTTGCACCTGAGCGAGCTGCGCGAATACACGCAAGTCATCATCAAGGAAGCGGACCGCCTGCAGACGCTGGTCGACCGCCTGCTGGCGCCGCACCGCCGCCCGCATATCGTGGGCGACGTGAATATCCATGAAGTGTGCGAAAGGGTGCGCAGCCTGATCCTGGCTGAATTCCCCAGCGGACTGACCATTTCGCGCGATTACGACGCTTCGATTCCCGAGTTTCGCGGCGATAAGGAACAATTGATACAGACCGTGCTCAACATTGCGCACAACGCGGCGCAAGCGCTGGCCGAGCGCATCGAGGCGGGCGACGCGGAGCTGATTTTCAAGACGCGCGTGGCGCGCCAGGTGACTCTGGCCAAGGTCCGCTACAACCTGGCATTAGACTTGCATATCATTGACAATGGACCGGGCATCGCACCTCAGATCCGCGACCGGATTTTCTACCCGCTGGTGTCGGGCAGGGAAGGCGGCAGCGGTCTGGGACTGACCTTGGCGCAAACCTTCGTGCAACAGCACCTGGGCGTGATCGAGTGCGAAAGCCGGCCTGGATACACCGATTTCAGGATCGTTCTCCCCTTGCCATAAGCGAGGAAGTATCCCACCCATGAAATCCATTGCGGGACGCACACACTAATGAAGCCAATCTGGATAGTTGACGACGACGAATCAATCCGCTGGGTGCTGGAAAAAGCCCTGGCGCGGGAAAATCTCGCCACCAAGAGTTTTGCCAATGCGCGCGACGCCATCGCCGCACTGGAATTTGACACGCCGCAAGTGCTCGTGTCCGATATCCGCATGCCGGGCGCGTCCGGCCTGGAATTGTTGCAGACGGTCAAATCGCGCTTTCCCGGCTTGCCGGTCATTATTATTACCGCCTTTTCCGACCTCGATTCGGCCGTCGCGGCCTTCCAGGGCGGCGCTTTCGAATACCTGGCCAAGCCCTTCGACATCGACAAGGCCGTCGAGCTGATCCGCCGCGCGCTGGAAGAAAGCCTGCGCGAGACCAGCGTCGAGTCGGGCCCGTCGGAAACGCCGGAAATCCTCGGCCAGGCGCCGGCCATGCAGGAAGTCTTCCGTGCCATCGGCCGCCTGTCGCAATCGAATGTGACGGTGCTTATCACGGGCGAATCCGGTTCCGGCAAGGAACTCGTGGCGCGCGCGCTGCACAAGCACAGCCCGCGTGCGGCGCAGCCGTTCATCGCCCTGAACACGGCGGCGATCCCCAAGGATCTGCTGGAGTCCGAACTGTTCGGCCATGAGCGGGGTGCATTTACCGGTGCGCAAACGACCCGCCGGGGCCGCTTCGAGCAGGCCGAGAATGGCACTTTGTTCCTCGATGAAATCGGCGATATGCCGTTTGACCTGCAGACGCGCTTGCTGCGCGTGCTGTCCGACGGGCATTTTTATCGTGTCGGCGGGCACCAGCCCATGAAGGCCAACGTGCGCGTCATTACGGCCACGCACCAGAACCTCGAGCAGCGCGTGCGCGACGGCCTGTTCCGCGAAGACTTGTATCACCGCCTGAACGTGATTCGCCTGCGCCTGCCCAGTTTGCGGGAGCGGCGCGAGGATATCCCCATTCTGGTGCGCCACTTCTTGGTGCAAAGCGCGCGCCAGTTGGGCGTGGAAGCCAAGCGTATGAGCGAACCGACGATGCAGTTCCTGAGCGGCCTCGATTTGCCCGGCAATGTGCGCCAGTTGGAAAACCTGTGCAACTGGATCACCGTCATGGCGCCGGGCCAGACGGTGGAAATCAAGGACTTGCCGCTGGAATTGACGCAGGGGCAGGGCGATGGCGCCGCCACGGCGGCGTCCGCTGACGTGGCGCCAGCGAATGTTGCTCACCCGCAGGGCGGCCAGGTCTTCGAAGCGGCCGCGCCCGCCAACGGCGCACCGCCGGGCTGGATCGGCTTGCTGGAATTGCAGGCAGCCGGCATGCTGGGCGCGGGACAGCAGGAAGTCATGGCCGTGCTGGGCCGGCAATTCGAGTCGGCCCTGATCAAGACGGCGCTCAAGCATACGCATGGGCGCAAGAACGACGCCGCCGTGCGCCTGGGCATCGGCCGCAACACCATCACCCGCAAGATCTCCGAACTGGGCATCGACGGCGCCAAGGACGATTGACGCCTTGCCGGACGGGGACTCCCCCGTCCGTTTTTTCTTGCGGTGTTCCTTGCACGCCACAACACCCACAGCAGGCGATAAGGTAAGCTGACGCCTGCCGGACTGTTTCGTCCGGTCTTCATTTGATTGTGGAACTGTATGCTTATAAACTGCGTGGCCTACCAGGATGGCAAAAAACTGGCCGACTTGCCGATCGACGATATCAGCGATTACGTCGAGCGCCCCGATTGCTTCGTCTGGGTGGCCCTGCTCGACGCCACGCCGGACGAGCTGAAACAGATGCAGCACGAGTTTTGCCTGCACGAACTGGCGGTGGAAGACGCGCAGCGGGGCCACCAGCGTCCGAAGATCGAGGAATATGGCGATTCCCTGTTTGCCGTGGTGAAAACCGTGGAAATGGTCGAGAACGAACTGGTACTGGGCGAAGTCGACATTTTCGTTGGCGCCAATTACGTGCTGTCGTCGCGCAGCAATAGCTCGCAAGGTTTCCTTGGCGTCCGTGCGCGTGCCGAGCGCGAACCGCATCTGCTGCGCCAGGGCTCCGCCTTCGTGCTGTACGCGCTGATGGACGCCGTTGTCGACCGTTACTTTCCCGTGCTCGACGCGCTGGAATCGGAGCTGGAACTGATCGAGGACCGCATCTTCGACCGTGGCACCGAGCGCGACAATATCGAACGGCTGTATCAATTGAAACGCAAGGTCATGGTCTTGCGCCACGTGGTGGCGCCCCTGATGGAAGCGGTGGGCAAGCTGCACGGCGGGCGGGTGCCGCCGCTGTGCCACGATACCCAGGAGTATTTCCGTGACGTGCACGACCACCTGGCGCGCATCAACGGCACGCTCGATACCATCCGCGATACGATCAGCACGGCCATCCAGGTCAATCTGTCGATGGTGGCCATCGACGAGAGCGAAGTGAACAAGCAGCTGGCGGCCTGGGCCGCCATCTTTGCCGTGTTTACCGCGTTTGCCGGCATCTGGGGCATGAACTTCAAGTTCATGCCGGAACTGGACTGGCATTATGGCTATCCGGCCGCCGTGGCAGTGATGAGCTGTGTCTGCGGTTATATGTATTACTTGTTCAAGCGTTCCGGCTGGCTATAAAAATTTCCTGTGTATCTGTATTATTAAACAATAGCCAGGGGTACAATCGCGGCAAGTCCGTTGACTCGGGCCTTTGCTGAGGATCGCCGCGCCGGCAGCTTTGCCTGCGCTTTCCGTGCCGCGCAGGAGCATTCATGAGTATTCCGTTGTTCGATGTGAATTCGCAAGAACCCCTGTTCGATCCCGAGCAGCGGCGCACCCTGGCGGAGGCGGCCCTGCGTTCGATCACCGCCTCGACGGCGCACGCCCGTGGCGACGACTTCCTGCGCATCCTCGTCAAGGACCTGGCCGAAGCGCTCGACGTGCACTATGTGATCGCCGGGCGCCTGGTGCGCATGGACGATGGCAGCGAAGGCATCCGCACCCTGGCCCTGTGGGGCGGCGACGGCTACCAGCCGAACATCGAATACAGCCTGCAGCATACGCCTTGCCAGGACGTGACCTGCCAGAGCATGTGTTTTCACGGCAGCGATATCCAGCGTCGCTTTCCACTCGATACCCTCCTGGTCGACATGCATGCGGAAAGCTATGTCGGCATGCCGCTGATCGATACCGATGGCAAGACCCTGGGCATTCTGTCGGCCATCGACACGCGTCCCATCGATGAAAACAAGCGCTTGCTGGCGCTGTTGCTGCTGTCGATCTTCTCGGCGCGCGGCGCGGCCGAGCTGCAGCATCAGGAGCGTACCCAGCAGCTGGAGGAAATCGTGCGCGTGCGCACCGAGTCGCTGCTGGCGGCGCAGGCCAACCTGATCGAGCAGGAGCAGATGGCGGCCCTCGGTTCGCTGGTGGCGGGCGTGTCGCATGAAGTCAATACGCCCATCGGCGTGGCGCTGACGGCCGCGTCGAGCATGGGCAGCTATGCCGACCAGCTGGTGCAGCTGCTGGGCGGCGCCAAGGTCAGCCGCGCCGAACTGATCGACATTGCCGAATCCCTCAAAGGCGCGGCGGCCTTGATCGAGCGCAACCTCGCGCGCGCCGCCGACCTGATCGGCAATTTCAAACAACTGGCCGTAGACCAGGTCAGCGAATACGTGGCCGACCTGGCGCTGCACGACTACGTGCACGGCCTGGTATCGGCGCACAGTCCGGAACTGCGCAAGGCGGCGCTGGGCGTGGAACTCGATATCGCGCCCGATTGCCAGGTGCGCCTGGCGGCCGGCAAGCTGTCGCAAATCCTGTCGAATCTGCTGATGAACAGCGCCCGCCACGGCTATCCGCAAGGCGGCCCGGGACGCATCACGATACGCGCGCGCATCGAGGCGGACGAGGATGACGCGGCCTTGCGCTGGCTGCTGCTGGAATTTTCCGACGACGGTATCGGCCTGGCGCCGGCCGTGCGCGAACACATGTTTGAACCGTTCTTCACCACCAAGCGGGGCCAGGGCGGCTCCGGCCTGGGCATGCACATCGTCTACACCATCGTGCAGCAACTGGGTGGCCAGGTGTGCGCCATCGACTGCACTCCCGGCTGTCATATACAGATCAGGCTGCCACTGGCAGACTGACCGCGCCTGCGTTTGCGCCATCGTTGGCGGCATGCGTAGCCCGACTTCTATTTTTTTCACAATGTTGTATGCATGCCATACGCGTCGTGAGTTCTGTTGACATTAAGAATGTCCCCGTGATTCTATGTAGTTGTCTAGCTAACTTCAGTTGGCTGGCCTCGGCTATTGTGCCGACATCGTGGTACGCCTTCCCGGATGCGGGGGCGGGGCTGGCGTTCTGTCAAACGTGCGGCGCACGAGAGTGCCTTAGGGGAATGGTTGCAGTCCGGATAGCAGCTTTGTTGCTTACATAATGAAAAAATGAAAAGGGTTCGTCATGATTAATGAAACCGTCATCTCCCGTGCCGTTCGCATCGTCTGCGCCGGTGGCATGGCAGCAGCCTTGTCCGTTGCCTCGCAGTCTGCGGTGGCCCAAGATGCGCAGGGCGCCGATGCGCAGATACAGCGCGTGGAAGTCACCGGCTCGTCGATCAAGCGTATCGCCGCAGAAGGTGCCTTGCCGGTCACCGTCCTGACCGCCGAAGCTATCCGCACCTCGGGCGCCACCTCGGTCACCGATCTGGTCAAGAAACTCTCTTCCGCCCAAGGCGCCACCAGCGAAAGTTCCTCGGTCGGCGGCAGCACCTTCGGCTTCTCCGGTATTTCCGTGCATAACGTGGGTGAGACGCGTACGCTCGTCTTGCTGAATGGCAAGCGCCTGGCCCAGTTCGGCGGCCAGACGCTGACCGGTTTCGCCGCCGGTTTCGACTTGAATTCGATTCCCATCTCGGCAATCGAACGGGTGGAACTGCTGACCGATGGCGCATCCGCCCTGTACGGCGCCGACGCCATCGCCGGCGTGGTCAACTTCATTACCAAACACGATACAACGATGGGTGACGTGAGCATCGGCTATTCCGCGCCCAAAAACGGTGCGCGTGAGAAACGTATCAGCGCCACCAAGGGCTTCGGCAATCTGGACGAGGATGGCTACAACGTGGTGCTGACCTTTGGCCACGACGAGCGCGACAAGCTCGCTTCGGTTGACCGCTCGTTCGCCAGCACGGGCAAGGTGCAATTCTCCGCCAACGGCAAGCGATATCAGAAGCAGCAATTCTCGGCCAGCCCGATTCCGGCCAACGCCACCGATGACAATGGCCAGCTGATCAGCCCTTACCAGAAGACAAACGGCTCCTGCCCCGACAAGACGTTCCGCGTGATCGAACCGTATAACGATGGCAGCGGCCTTGTCGATGACTACTGCGGTTACGACTTCACGAAGGACTTGGAAATCTATCCAGAGCGCAAACGCGACAACTTCATGGCCTCAGGCACCTTCAAGGTTGCCGGCCATGAAGTGTATGCGGACGTGCTGTTGTCGCGCACCAAGCAAACCTCGCGTATCGCCCCCGTGCCCGGCGCCATTGCCGTCGATGCGGGCACGCCGCTGCATAACAAGTATTTATTGCCAATCGGCATTACTGGCGACAGCACGGCTTTTTACCGCCTGTTCGACATGGGCCAGCGTACCTCGAAAGATACGGCCGACTTCGCCAGCGTGGTGGTCGGTACGCGCGGCATCGCTGCCGGCTGGGATTACAATGCCTCGTATAACTTCTCGGAAAGCCGCGTAAAAGGCAGTATTTCCGGCTATCCTGGTGCGATTGCCGTCAATAACCTCACGTCAAGCGGCTTGCTCGACCCCTTCGTCGGTCCGGGCAAACAGTCCACTGCGGCACAGGAGGCCATCAAGAACGCCACTTTCTCCGGCTACTGGGATGGCGGTACCTCGCGCCTGCAAACCATCAATTTGAATGGGTCGACGGAATTGCGGCGCCTGGCGGGCGGCGCCATGATGCTGGGCATGGGCGCCAACATCAATCGCGAGGAATTCTCGGCCAAACCGAGCCCGTTTGCGCAAGGCATCCTGGCCGACCCGGTAAAAGGCACCTTGTGCGGCGGCACGACGGGCCTGGAATGCGATCAGCGTTTCGGCGACGCGGCCAGCAGCCAGCCATATAGCGCCAGCCGCACGTCGAAGGGCATCTTTGGCGAAGTCATCGCTCCCGTGCTGAAAGAGCTGGAATTGGGCGCCGCCTTGCGTTTCGATGAATTCTCGGACTTCGGTGGCGCCACCACGGCCAAGGCCAGCTTCAAGTGGACGCCGGCCCCCACCTTGCTGATCCGCGGTTCTGTCGGTAATGGTTTCCACGCGCCGACAGTGCCGCAAGTCAACGCCCTGCAGCGCGGCTATGGCGTGACCAGCGAGAAGTACACGTGCACGCCGGCACTGCAGGCGATCGCCACGCGTCTGAATGCACAATGCCAGCCAGGTAACCGCCAGTACGACCAGCTGGCCGGCGGCAACCGCGACTTGCAGCCTGAGAAATCGAAACAGGCGACCATCGGCTTCCGTTACGAGCCGATCAGCGCCATCACCCTGGGCGCCGACCTGTGGCATGTGCAGATCCGCGATTCCTTCGGCCAATTGACGGAACAGCTGGTATTCGCCAATCCGGCCAATTTCCCGAAATCCTGGGGCGTCAACAAGGACGTGGGCACGGGCACGACCTACCTGGCCTTCCTGGCCGATAACCAGAACTTGGGCAAGTCGTTTGCTACCGGCGTCGATATCGATATCAGCGCCCGTTACCGCTCCGGTATCGGCCTGTTCACGTCGCAGCTGAACGCGACGCAGATGCTGCGCGAGGATGTGCAGCTGGAACGCGACGGCAAGTATTATTCGGCGCTGGGCAACTTCGCCGATCTGGGCACGGTGACTTTCCGCACGCGCGGCCAGTGGACGAATACCCTGAAAACGGGCAACTGGGCCAATTCGCTGACGGTCAACTTCCTGTCCGGCTACAAGGACCAGGAAACGTCGGTCGACGTGCTTGATGCCTCCGGCGCCGTGACGGGCCAGGAAAAGATCCGCATGCAGGTGGGTTTCTATTCGACCCTCGACTGGCAAACGGTGTGGACGCCAAGCAAGAGCTGGGTCCTCACCGCCGGCGTGCTGAACCTGACCGACAAGAGCCCGCCATTCGTGCCATCGACGTCCGGCGCGAACCGTGGCCAGCAATTTGGCTATGACGACCGCTACTATGACCCACGTGGCCGTACCGGCTACCTGAATGCCTCGTACAAGTTTTAAGTAGAGGCAGCAGGCATAAAAAAACCGGCACTCAGTGCCGGTTTTTTTTTCGTCCCGCCGCAGGGCGGGGAGGGCACGCCCTAGCGGCGCGCCGCCATCGACAGGGCCACCGCTTCTGCCACCTTGATGCCGTCGACGGCCGCTGACAGGATGCCGCCCGCATAGCCGGCGCCTTCGCCGGCGGGGAACAGTCCCCGTGTATTCAGGCTTTGCAGGTCATCGTCGCGGCGCTTGATGCGGATCGGCGACGAGGTGCGCGTTTCCACGCCCGTCAGCACGGCGTCGGCCTTGTAGTAGCCCTTGATCTGCTTGTTGAACGCCGGGAAGGCTTCGCGCAGGGCCGTGATCGCGTATTCGGGCAAGGATGGCGCCAGGTCGGTCAGGTGCACGGCCGGCTTGTAGGATGGCACGACGCTGCCGAATTCCGTCGAGGCGCGGCCAGCCACGAAGTCGCCGACCAATTGTCCTGGTGCATCGTAGTTGCCGCCGCCCAGGACGAACGCGCGCTCTTCCAGTTCGCGCTGCAGGGCGATGCCGGCCAGCGGGTCGCCCGGGTAGTCGGCGGGCGTGATGCCGACCACGATGGCGCTGTTGGCGTTGCGCTCGTTGCGCGAGTACTGGCTCATGCCGTTCGTCACCAGGCGCCCCGGTTCCGAGGCGGCAGCCACCACCGTGCCGCCCGGGCACATGCAGAAGCTGTAGACGGAGCGGCCATTGCTGGCGTGGTGCACGAGCTTGTAGTCGGCCGCGCCCAGGATCGGGTGGCCGGCGCTGGGGCCGAAGCGGCAGCTGTCGATCAACGATTGCGGGTGTTCCACGCGGAAACCGATCGAGAAGGGCTTGGCTTCGATGTACACGCCGCGCTTGTGCAGCATCTCGAAGGTGTCGCGCGCGCTGTGGCCGATGGCCAGCACGACGTGGTTGCTGGCGATGGTTTCGCCATTGTCCAGCACCACGCCGCGCACCTGGCCGCCGTCGGCGCCCGGCACGATGTCGAGATCGACCACCTTGCTGCTGAAGCGGTATTCGCCGCCCAGCTGTTCGATATTGGCGCGCATCTCTTCCACCATCTTGACGAGGCGGAAGGTGCCGATATGCGGCTTGCTGACATACATGATTTCCTCGGGCGCGCCGGCCTTGACGAATTCCGTCAGCACCTTGCGGCCGTAGTGCTTGGGGTCCTTGATCTGGCTGTACAGTTTGCCGTCCGAAAAAGTGCCGGCGCCGCCTTCGCCGAACTGCACGTTCGATTCCGGGTTCAGTTCGCGCTTGCGCCAGAAGCCGAAGGTGTCGACCGTGCGTTCGCGTACCTGCTTGCCCCGTTCCAGGATGAGGGGGCGCAAGCCCATCTGCGCCAGGATCAGCGCCACGAACAGGCCGCAGGGGCCCGTGCCGATGACGATGGGGCGCGGTTCATTGGTATGGCCGGCCAACTGCTCGCCGCCGGCGACGAATTTATAGTCGGTGTCGGGCGCGGGCATCAGGTGGATATCGTGGCCCAGGCGCGCCAGCACGGCCGCTTCATTCTTGACGTCCACATGCAGCGAGTAAATCAACACCACGGCGCTGCGCTTGCGCGCGTCGTAGCTGCGCTTGAAGACGGTAAAACCCAGCAGGTCGGCGGCATCAATGCCGAGACGGGCCAGGATGGCGGCGGGCAGAGCCGCCTCGTCGTGTTCGAGGGGGAGTTTTACTTCGTTGAGTCGCAACATGGTGTGTATTTTTAGAAATTGCCGGGCTCCGTATCTAGCGGAGAGTGTGTGGTGCCGCGTGCGGGCAGCCGGGCGCTATTTTACCTCCACATCGCTTGCCGCTTCATTTGCCGGGACTTTTTTTGGGGGGCGGGCGTCTGCGCACCTTGTCGCCGCAGTGCCGTGCCGCGATCTGGCGGTGTTTTCCGGCTGCCACAAACTGGTGCGAACCGGCGCCCTTCCGGTGCATTCTCCGCCCCTTGTTGGGGCACGCAAATCCTCCCCTTATTTTTGAGGCAGATTTGTGTTGCTTTTTTGTTGTGGTCGCTTGATTTTGTTGACGCCTTGCCATTGCGTGTGATTTGATAGTGTTTTGTTTCTTGCAGGCGCAATTCTGTATCTTTGTTCCGCTCGCATTCCAGGAAATGAGCAGCGCTGAATCTTGCCGCTGCCGCTTTCTCAATGGAGAGCGGGATTTTGTTTTTAGATTATGGCGAGGAATTTATTTTATATAGATCCATTCATAAAAAAGTCTGATTGATCTATTGCGGAGTGGCTTCGTAATATATTCCGCCTCGTCTCGAAAAAATAATGACGTCCTGTGCGTCATTTATTTTTCGAGATCTTTTATATTCATCTTTTTTAGAACGAGTTCTTCCGGCAGTTTTCTAATTCCATTGGCGCAAAGCCACTGTTTGCAGGCATTCCAAGTAAATTTGATTGCCGTCCGCGAATGTTTTCATTCAGCCTGGACGCGTTTCCGCTCGCCTATTTCCCGGATAAATTGAAGTGTTGCGTCAACAGAACAGTTTTCCTAATTTTATTGACCAGTCTGTTTCAATATGTTCCGATGTGTCATTCTGTTTTATTTTGCATATGCAAAATGGACCGAGAGGATGTCTTGTGTGGCGGGATAGCAAGGCGATGAGAGTAAAAAGCGTTCAAAAACGCATAAGCGTGAGTGAAAAACTCCTTTACCAAAGCAGTAATACTGCGCTCATATAAATAATAGGGAATGACATGTTGAGAAAAACTGTAATAGCACGTGCATTAACGATCGCGTTCAGCGCATCGGTATTGAGCGTTGCGATTGTTCCAGCGGTAATGGCACAGTCGAATGCCACGGGCAACATCATCGGCAAGATTGCGCCAGATGCCAGCGCGTCGGTGCAGATCGTCGGTGTTGACAACGGCTTCAAGCGGACTATTTCACCCGATGCCAGCGGTACTTTCCGCATCACTTCCCTGCCAGTTGGTAACTACAAAGTCACGCTGCTGAAAGGCTCTTCCGTCGTCAGCACGCAGGATGTGGAAGTGCGTATCGGCCAGGAAAGCGAAGTAGCGCTGCAGCAAGTACAAACCGTGAACGTGACGAGCCGCCGCCGCGCGATCGATGTCACCAGTTCCAATTCCGGTTCTTCCTTCAATTCGCGCGAACTGGCTACCCTGCCGCTGGCGCCAACGGTCGCCAACATCGTGCAATTGGCAGGCGGCACCACGCGCGCCGACTCGCGCTACGGCAACAATGCCGCCAGCTTCGGCGGTTCCAGCGCATCGGAAAATGCGGCGTACATCAACGGTTTCCCCGTCACCAACAGCCTGTACCAGGTTGGCTACTCTTCCCTGCCTTTCGGCTCGATTGCTGAAGCGCAAATCATCACCGGCGGCTACGGCGCGGAATTCGGACGTTCAACGGGTGGCGTGGTCAACATCACCACCAAGAGCGGTACGAATAACTGGGAATTCGGTGCCGGCTTCACCTACGCGCCTGATTCGCTGCGCGGCAAGGCCAAGAACATCATGTTCCCGAATACGGGCGCCAATCCCAAGACGGATGGCAAGATCTACAACTACCGCGAAGGCGACAAGCTGACCGAGAAGGTCTACAACGCCTATGTCAGCGGCCCGTTGATCAAGGACAAGCTGTTCATCTATCTGGGTGGTGAGTTTACCAAGATGGACCGCGAAACGGCGCGCCTGGCATCGACCAGCACGGTGAACAACCAGACCGGCTGGCTGGTACAGAAATCCGAGGTGCCGCGCTACATCGCCAAGATCGACTGGAATATCACCGACAACAACCGTCTCGAATACACGCATATTTCGGACGAGTCGAATGTTAACGATCAATACTACGGCTTCAACTACGACACCAAGCAGCGCGGCTATGTGCAGAACGGCGGCGCCCGCTTCAAGAACTATTCGGCAGGCGTGCTGTTCCTGAATGCCACCGGCGCTGCGCTGGCGGCAGCCCAGGGTTCCAACATCGACATCCTCAAGCTGACCAGCTATGTGACCGACGATCTGACCGTGCAGGCCCTGATCGGCCAGGCCAAGACGCAACGCGAGCAAAATCCGTTCGGCTACATTCCAGGCTTGCGTCCTGTCGTTGCTTCCCCGGACAACCAGGTGCCAGGCGTGAATTACCAGCCTAGCCAGGTGCAGGGTTTCAGCTCGGCCCTGTTGCGCGACGGTGCGCAAGACACCAACCGCGGTTATCGCCTTGACCTGGAATACAAACTGGCCAAGCAGCATACGATACGCGGCGGTCTTGACCACAACAAGATCAATGCCCTGAACGGCACGGAAGCGGCTGGCGGCGGTACCTGGACGTACCTGAAAACCAACCCGAACACGGTGTTGTCTGGCCACAATATGTCGCCGGCAGCTGGCGGCGGTTACGGCACCCAAGGTTACTACGTGCGTGAAAACCTGCAGCGCGGCGGCTCCACTCCGACCGTCGAGCAGTCGGCGCAGTACATCGAGGACCGCTATCAAGCCACCGAAAACCTGGTCGTGACCCTGGGCTTGCGCAATGAATCGTTCAAGAACATGAACGGTATCGGCGAAACCTTCGTGGAACAGAAAAACATGCTGGCACCGCGCCTGAATGCGGCCTGGAATGTGTATGGCGACGGTTCCCTGAAAGTCTTCGGTACGGCTGGCCGCTACTTCATGCAATTGCCTGCCAACATGGCCGTACGTTTTGCTGGCGCTTCGCTGAACACCGACCGCTTCTACACCTATACCGGCGTCAATCCAACCACCGGTGCGCCGCTGGGCTTGAACCCGATCAGCAATGTCGTGTCGGCTAACAATGAGTTTGGCCAGGAAAAACGCGCCAATGAACTGGCATCGACCAACTTGAAGGCCCACTTCCAGGACGAGATCAACCTGGGCTTCGAGAAGGCGCTGACGCCTGACTTCAACGGCGGTATCAAGTTCACCTATCGCAAGCTGAAAAACACGATCGATGACTACTCGGATCCACGTGCCATTTCGGCCAAGCTGACGGGCGCTGAAAAAGAGTACTTCGACGACCATGGCTGGAACGGCGCCCTGTTCAATCCAGGCAAGGACAACACCTTCATGATCCCGGTGGGACCAAACGGTGCGCAACGCGCGGTGACGATTACGGCTGCCGATGCTGGCTTCCCGGAACAAGCCAAGCGTACGTACACGGCGCTGGAATTCATGCTGGAACATCCGATGCGCAACGGCTGGTATGGCAAGATGAACTACACCTGGTCGCGCAGCGAAGGCAATCAGGAAGGCCAGACCAAGTCGGATAACGGCCAGGCCGACGTGGGCTTCAGCTCGGGATGGGATTTCCCTGAAACGATGATCAACGGCAGCGGCTTGTTGCCGAACAACCGTACGCATCAGTTGAAAACCTACGGCTACTATGAGTTCACGAGCCAGTTTGGCGTCGGTGGCAACTTGCTGGTAGCAACGGGCCGTCCGATGTCGCGTACTTGCAATATCCCAGCTGCCATGGATCAACAGGGCTTGGGCTTGTCGCAATACGGCTCGATCTTCTTCCTGTGCCCAACGGGCCCGAACGGCCGTGGCGCTTACGGCACGCTGCCAACGGAAATGCGTCTGGACTTGAACTTCATCTACAAGCCAGAGCAAATCAAAGGCATCGTGTTGAAAGTCGACGTGCTGAACGCAACCAACCGTCAAGTGGCGCAATCCATTGACGAGGCCTACAACACCAGCGCCGCCGGTACTGCCGTCAGCCCTACCGCCGGCATGGTCAATGCGTATTCGAACCCGCGCACCGTGCGCTTGTCGGCCCAGTACAGCCACAAGTTCTGATGTGATTCCCTCCTTGCTGGTTGACAGTCGTCAGCCAGCGGAGGCCGGGATGCATAGAAGGATATAGCAAAGGCATGGTCAGTCATGCCAGTAAAATGCCCCGCAAGCTGCAAAGCTTGCGGGGCATTTGTTTTGGCGGCACGCTCGGTGCCCGGCCGTCGTACGCTGGCTTACATCCCGCCCCACAAGGCGGCCAGGGTGGCCAGCGCCGTCAGGCCTGCCGTTTCCGTGCGCAGGATGCGCGGGCCCATGGACAGGCCGATGGCGCCGGCGGCCAGGGCCGCTTTTTCTTCCGCATCCGAAAACCCGCCTTCCGGTCCCACCATCACGGTGATCGCCTGCGGCGGCTGGTGACGCGCCCAGTCGGCCAGCGACTGCTCCGCGCGCGGCGTCAAGATGATGCGTTTATGTAAATCTTGCTGACTGCTCCAGCTATTGAAATCCTGCAATGGCGCCAGCTGCGCCAGGCGGTTGCGTCCGCATTGTTCCGATGCGGACACGATGATCGCTTGCCAATGCGCGAGTTTCTTCTCGGCCCGCTCGGCGGACAGGCGCACGACGCAGCGCTGGGCCGCCAGCGGCACGATGCCGGCCGCGCCCAGCTCGATGGCTTTTTCGATGATCCAGTCCATTTTCGACGCTTCCGGCAACGCCTGCGCCAGGGTCACGGCATACGGCAGTTCCGCCTCGCGCGCCACGTGCGCCTGGATTTGCGCCGTCACGCTGCGCTTGGCGACCGCCACCAGGCTCGCCTGCACTTCGCCGCCTTCGCCATTGAACAGGGTGATGACGTCGCCCGGCGCCAGGCGCACGACCTGGATATGGTGGGCGACAGCCTCCGGCAGGGAGACGGTGGCGCCGGCGACGAGCGGCTGGGGGCAGAAAAAACGCGGCATGCAAATCCTCAACGGGGGGTAAGTGGGGTGGAAAGACGTCAAAGTATAGCCATTTGGCGGGCCAGTACGCCGCAATTCTAATTTGCAGCCCCCCAGTCTGGTAAAATAGTTGACTACAGAAAGCAGCCGGCTTCCCTGTCCGCGCTGTTGCAAACGAATCCCAAACTCGCGACTGACCCACACCATCATGACAACTACGCTCCCGACTACCAAAATGGCCAATGCGATCCGCGCACTGGCAATGGACGCTGTACAAAAGGCCAATTCCGGCCATCCAGGCATGCCGATGGGCATGGCCGAGATCGCAGTTGCCCTGTGGAGCGGTCACTATCGCCACAATCCCGCGAACCCCAAATGGCAGAACCGCGACCGTTTCCTGTTGTCGAACGGCCACGGTTCGATGCTGCACTACGCGCTGCTGCACCTGACGGGCTACGATCTGTCGATGGAGGACATCAAGGCCTTCCGCCAGATGCATTCGAAAACCCCGGGCCACCCGGAAGTCGACATCACGCCAGGCGTGGAAACGACCACCGGCCCGCTGGGCCAGGGCATCGCCAACGCCGTCGGCATGGCCTTGTCGGAGCAGTTGCTGGCCGCTGAATTCAACAAGCCTGGCCACGACATCGTCAATCACTACACCTACGCCTTCGTCGGCGATGGTTGCCTGATGGAAGGTATTTCGCACGAAGTGTGCGCGCTGGCCGGCACCCTGGGCCTGAATAAACTGATCGCCCTGTACGACGACAACGGCATTTCCATCGACGGCAAGGTCGAAGGCTGGTTCACGGACGACACCCCGGCCCGCTTCGAAGCGTACGGCTGGAACGTCATCCGCGCCGTCGACGGTCACGATGTGGCCGCCGTCGCTGCCGCCATCGCCGCCGCCAAGACCGCATCGAAGCCAACCCTGATCTGCTGCAAGACCATCATCGGCAAGGGTTCGCCGAACCTGCAAGGCGGCGACAAGGTCCATGGCGCCGCGCTGGGCGACAAGGAAATCGCTGCCGTGCGCGAATACATCGGCTGGGATGCCGCCCCGTTCGAGATGCCGGCCGACGTGTACGCGGCCTGGGATGCCAAGCAACAAGGCGCCCTGCTGGAAGCGGACTGGAACGAGCGCTTCGCCGCCTACAGCCGCGAATTCCCGCAGCAAGCCGCTGAACTGACCCGCCGCATGCAAGGCGAACTGCCACAGGCATTCGAAGCGGCCCTGAGCGCTGCCATCGCGTCCTGTGTCGAGAAGAAAGAAAACATCGCCACCCGCAAGGCCAGCCAGAACGCCATCCAGGCGCTGGCCTCGTCCTTGCCGGAATTCCTGGGCGGCTCGGCCGACCTGACCGGTTCGAACCTGACCAACTGGAAAGAGTGCGTGGCCGTGCGTTCGGGCCAGCCTGGCAACCACATCAACTACGGCGTGCGCGAATTCGGCATGAGCGCCATCATGAACGGCATCACCCTGCACGGCGGCTACATCCCGTTCGGCGCCACGTTCCTGACGTTCTCCGACTACAGCCGCAATGCGCTGCGCATGGCCGCCCTGATGAAACTGCGTTCGATCTTCGTGTTTACCCACGATTCGATCGGCCTGGGCGAAGACGGCCCGACGCACCAATCGGTCGAGCACGTCTCGTCGATGCGTCTGATCCCGAACCTGGACAACTGGCGTCCGTGCGACACCGTCGAGTCGGCTGCCGCCTGGGGCGCCGCCGTGCGCCGCAAGGATGGCCCGTCGACCCTGATCTTCTCGCGCCAGAACCTGCCGTACCAGGAGCGTAGCGCCGAACAGATCGAGAACATCTACCGCGGCGGCTATGTGCTCAACGACGTGGCCGATGCCAAGGCGATCCTGATCGCCACCGGTTCCGAAGTGGAACTGGCCGTCGCCGCCGCCAGCGCGCTGGCCTCGGAAGGCATCAATGTGCGCGTCGTGTCGATGCCGTCGACCGACGTGTATGACCGCCAGGACGCCGCCTACAAGGCCAGCGTGCTGACGAAGGGCGTGCCGCGCGTGGCCATCGAAGCGGGCGTGACCAGCTTCTGGTACAAATACGTGGGCCTGGAAGGCGCCGTGGTCGGTATCGACACGTTCGGCGAATCGGCGCCGGCTGGCGTGCTGTTCAAGCACTTCGGCTTCACGGTCGAGAACGTCGTCGCCAAGGTGAAAGCCGTTATCGCTGGCTAATATTGATTTTTAACGGTCCTGGCGATGTTGTCGCCGGGGGCGTGCATGTACCTTCTTTTTTAATCAGGAGCAGAGTATGACGATCAAAGTTGCAATCAATGGCTACGGCCGCATCGGCCGTAATGTGTTGCGCGCTTTCTACGAAGGCGGCAAGAAACAGGATATCCAGATCGTTGCCATCAACGACTTGGGCGATGCCAAATCGAACGCCCACCTGACCCGCTACGACACGGCGCACGGCAAGTTCCCGGGCACGGTCACCGTCGAAGGCGACAACATGATCGTCAATGGCGATCCGATCCGCGTGTTCGCACAGCGCAACCCGGCTGAAATCCCATGGGGCGAGCTGGGCGTGGACGTCGTGCTGGAATGCACGGGTTTCTTCACCACCAAAGAGAAAGCTTCGGCTCACTTGAAGGGCGGCGCGAAAAAAGTCATCATCTCGGCACCAGGCGGCAAGGACGTCGATGCAACCGTCGTGTTCGGCGTAAACCACTCGGTACTGAAATCGACCGATACCGTCATCTCGAACGCATCGTGCACCACCAACTGCCTGGCACCGCTGGTCAAGCCGCTCAACGACGCCATCGGCATCGAAACGGGCCTGATGACCACCGTGCACGCCTACACCAACGACCAGGTGCTGTCCGACGTGATGCATGAAGACCTGCGCCGCGCCCGTTCGGCCACCATGAGCATGATCCCGACCAAGACGGGCGCTGCCGCCGCCGTGGGCCTGGTCTTGCCTGAGCTGAATGGCAAGCTGGACGGCTTCGCCATCCGCGTGCCGACCATCAACGTGTCGCTGGTCGACCTGTCGTTCATCGCCAAGCGCGACACCACCGTGGAAGAAGTCAACGCGCTGATGAAAGCCGCGTCGGAAGGCGCCCTGGAAGGCATCCTGACGTACCAGACCGAACCGCTGGTCTCGATCGACTTCAACCACAACCCGGCCTCGTCGAACTTCGATTCGACCCTGACCAAGGTGTCGGGCCGTCTGGTGAAAGTATCGTCGTGGTACGACAACGAGTGGGGTTTCTCGAACCGCATGCTCGACACCACCGTAGCACTGATGTCGGCCAAGTAATTTTTTGACCGCATAAGAAAAAACGCCCAGGTAGTTGCCTGGGCGTTTTTTTTCGTCTGTTGCCTGCGCTTACTCTTTCGGTTCGCACTGGTTGCGCCACTGTTCGCACGATGCCTCGACACCCTGGTAGCACATGTTGAGGATGTAGTCGCAGTTTTCCGACGGAATCCACGCGCGCACGGCGGCCGTGCTGGAGAACGAGGCGGCGATGCCGACGGCGGCGGCAAAGACAAACAGGGCTTTTTTAATGGAAATCATTTTTCTCGCTTTCAGAATGGGACAACGGTAGGGTGTCGTATCAAAAGGCCGCCACGGCAGGCATGGTGAACCGGCCAGGCGCAGAAAAATATTAGCATTAAAATCAGTAATTTATTGCCTTAAAGAAAAATATTCCCGCTAACGCCAGGCGTGCAGGCGGCGCCGGTAAAAGCGCCACAGCAGGCGCAAGTCGCGCAGCACGGGCACGCCCGACAGTAAAGTCAGCACGCCGGCGAGGACGATGGTGGCGGCGGGAAAGCCGATGTGCTTGAAGGCCAATGCGCCGCTGACGCCGCCGATGAAGAAGCAGCTGATCAGCAGGCTGTGCGTTCGCAGCTTGCCCCGGTTGACCTTCACCACGCGATCCGGCAATTTCCTGCGGTTGTAATACGCCATCTTGCCCAGTTCGATACCGATGTCGGTCGACAGCCCCGTCACGTGCGTGGTGCGGATGACGGCGCCCGAAATCTTGGTGATGATGGCGTTTTGCAAACCCATGACAAAGCACAGCAGCAGGATGGTGACGGGACCCAGCACGTCGGGCATGGCCGCCAGGTAGTTGCCCGCCAGGCCGAACAGCAGCAATAGCGCCGCCTCCAGCAGCAGGCTGGCGGCAAACTGGCTGTGCAGCCGGCGCCGCTTGCCCCAGTTCACCATGATGGCCGTGACGGCCGCGCCGCTGACAAAGGCCAGCCAGGCGCCCAGCGCGCCCAGGGCCACCGTAATGTTGCCCAGCGCCAGGTCGTCCGCCATGCCCGAGACGATGCCCGTCATGTGCGAGGTATAGCCGCCGATGGCGAGAAAGCCGCCCGCATTCACGGCGCCGGCCACCAGCGCCAGCACGCAGCCCAGCTGCAGATTGGCTTGCGTATCGCGCGCCGATCCGCTTAGGCGCGACAGGTAATGGAGCGGCATGTCCGGGCCGGCCTCAGGCTGCGGCGCCGAAGATGGCTTGCCACAGGCGCATGACATTGTCCGCATGCACGCGCACGCGCTCCGGCTCCACCCGGGCCAGGTCCTGCCCCTGCAGGCGCAGCTGGTGCTGCAGCTTGCGCAGCGCGCGGTAGGCGTCGGCGACGGAAGCGGCCAGACCGGCGTCGATCAGCCCCAGTTCGCCGCACAGGCGCAGCAGGGCGATATTGCCCGAATTGGCCGTCAGTTGCGGATACTGCGCCGCATGCTGCAGCACCAGGTATTGCACCATGAATTCGATGTCGATCATGCCGCCCGGATCCTGTTTCAGATCAAAGCTGCCGGGACGGGGCGGGTGGGCATCGAGCATTTTCTTGCGCATGGCCACCACTTCGCCCTTGAGCGGGCCGTTTTCCGGCCTTTCCTTGCGCAAGATCGTGTCGCGGATGCGTTCGAAATGCTTGCCGATGCTGACGTCGCCGGCGCAGAAACGTGCGCGCGTGAGCGCCTGGTGTTCCCACACCCAGGCCGCGCTGCTCTGGTAGCGCTCGAACGCCTGCACGCTGGAGACCAGCATGCCCGAGGCGCCGTCGGGGCGCAGGGCGATGTCGATGTCAAACAAAATGCCGGCCGAGGTGTGCGAGGTCATCCAGGTAATAAAACGCTGCGCCAGCTTGGCGTACAGGCCGGGCGCGTCCTGGTCATCGTCATCGAACAGGAAGATGACGTCGAGGTCCGAGACATAGCCCAGTTCCTTGCCGCCCAGCTTGCCATACGCGATGACGGCGAATTTCGGCACCTCGCGGTGGCGTGTAGGCAAGGTTTGCCAGACGGCTTGCACGGTGGCCGCGACGATGATATCGGCCAGCTGCGACAGGTAGTCGGCCAGTTTTTCCACGCTCAGGTCGCCCGCCAGGTCTTGCGCCAGGCACTGGAACAGCTGCGCGTGGTGCATTTCGCGCAGGATATCCATCTGCCGCTCCGTGTCGCCAGGGGCGTCGTCGAGCTGGCGCTGCAGGTCCAGCGCCAGCGCGGCCGGATCGGGCACCGTGTTGCGGATGCGCTCGTCTAACAGTTCATCGAGCAAAATCGGGTGCTGCGTGAGGAAGGTGGCGGCCCAGCCGCTGGCGCACACCATGCGCACCACGCGTTCCAGCGTGTGGGGATACTCTGTCAACAATGACAGGTAGGCCGAGCGGCGCGCGATGGCCTCTAAAAAATCGAGCAGCCGGCCCAGGGTGGCCAGCTGGCTGGCGTTACCGTTGGAAACGGAGCAATCGGTGATCAGGGGCAGGGCGGAATTGACGAGGGCCACCAAACGCGTGCGGCTCGCCTCGGGCAGGGACTGCAAACGGGGTGCCTGCCACGTGGCCAGCAAACGGCGCGCGCAGGCGGTGGGTTCATGGAAACCCAGGGCGGCAAAGCGCGCCTCGATGGCTTCCTGCTGGTCCGAGGCGGCGCAGTCGTTCGACGTCTGCGGGTCGATGCCCGTGTCGGCCGGCGGCGTGCCGCTGCTCTTGTCGCTGAACATTTCGTCGAACTGGCCGGCGACAAACACGCGGTGCGCTTCCAGCTGGGCCAGCAGGGTAGCGACGTCGGGCAGGCCCATCATCTGCGCCACCACTAGGCGGTCGGCGTCATTCGCGGGCAGGGTGTGTGTCTGTGCATCGTCAAGATACTGCAGCCGGTGTTCGAGGTTGCGCAGGAAAGTGTAGGAACCAAGCAACTGTTCCACGATGGCCGGTTCCAGCAAGCCCTTGTCCGCCACCGTACGCAGGGTGGCGCGCGTGGAACGCTCGCGCAGCTCGGCGTCGCGCCCGCCGCGTATCAATTGGAATACTTGCGCGAGGAATTCGATTTCGCGGATACCGCCACGGCCCAGCTTGACGTTGTTGCTGCGGTCCGGATGCAGCCGCTCCTGGCGGTTGACCTCGGCGCGGATCTGGCCGTGCATGGTGCGGATGGCGTCGATGACGCCGAAATCGAGGTAGCGGCGGAAGACGAAGGGCCGCACGATGGCGTCGAGCGCGGCGATGTCCTCGGGCTTGCCCGTCACGGCGCGCGCCTTGACCCAGGCGTAGCGCTCCCATTCGCGTCCCTGCACAATCAGGTATTGCTCGACCATGCCCAGGCTGGCGGCCAGCGGACCCGAGTTGCCGTTCGGACGCAAGGCCATGTCCACGCGGAAAGTAAATCCGTCCTGTGTGATCTCGGCCAGGGCGGCGATCAGTTTCTTGCCCATGCGAATGAAAAACTCGTGGTTGGACAGGCTGCGCTGGCCCGGCAAGGTTGCTTGCGTGTCGCCATCTTCCGGGTAGACAAAGATCAGGTCGATATCCGACGAGACGTTGAGTTCGCCGCCGCCCTGCTTGCCCATCGCCAGCACCATCAAGGCCTGCTCCTCGCCCGATTCCTCGCCCACGGGCATGCCGTGCAGGGCCACCATCTCGGCCATGATGGCGTCCACATGCGTGCGGATGGCGAAATCGGCAAAGCCCGTCATGGCCGTGACGACTTCATGCAAGTCCGCCTGGCCGCCAAGATCGCGCGCGATCAGGCCGCAGACGAGCAGGTTGCGCAGGCGGCGCATGGCCCGCTCGGGCGGCAGCGGCGGCGTGGCGGCGTTCGCCTGCCCGGCCAGCGCGGCGGCAAAGTCGAGCCCGTCCAGCGGCGCGCGCACCAGTTGCGCTACCTGCGCGGCGCGCTCGGGGGCGGCGTCCAGCCAGCGCTGGTAGAAACGGGAGGCGGAGATCAAAGGCTGTGTGCTCATGGTATCGGTAAGGGTCTCGTGGATGCTGCGTGCATGTTCTTGTTTAACTTGGCTGCGAACGGCGGGGGATGCGGTAAAATTGTGCCGCTGGCGCTAAGCCGCCGGCAGTGCGTGCTCTTCCGAACGATGGTAAGGGAGGCTTTGCTCAGACGCAAGCGCAAGGATGCAGGCGCGCACCACGAATGCAGACGATTTTTGCCATTATTTGACGCCGGGCCAGTTTATTAGCTTATTGATGCAAAAACCGCCAGAAGCAAGCGTGACAGAACATATGCCGTTGGCTCTGCGCTGGCAGCGGCTGCGTGCCGCCTATCGCATGGCCAACCTGGCCACCCATCATGTGCTGGGTTTTACCATCAAACTGGTGCTGCTCGCGTATTTCGCCTTCGCCGTGCTGTTTTTATTCCTGCGCTATGCGATCCTGCCGAATATCGATTATTACAAAGGCGATATCGAGCGGGCGGCCAGCCGCGCGCTGGGCAACCCTGTCAGCATCGCGCGTATTTATGCCTCCTGGCACGGCGTGCGGCCCAATCTCTTCCTCGGCGACGTGACCTTGCGCGACCAGGCGGGCCGCCAGGCGCTGAGCCTGCCGAGCATCTCGGCCACCGTGTCGTGGTGGAGCGTGCTCGGTTCCGTGCGCTTCACTACCCTGGAAATCACGCGCCCCGACCTGGACGTGCGGCGCAGCAAGGATGGCAAGCTGTATGTGGCCGGGGTATTGATCGACAGCACGCAAGGCCGCGATGGCAAGGGTGCCGACTGGCTGCTGTCGCAGCATGACATCATCATCCGCGACGGAAAGGTGCGCTGGACGGACGAAGCGCGCGGCACGCCGGAGCTGGCTTTGTCACAGGTCAATCTGCTGCTGCGCAACCGCTGGCGCAGCCACCGGCTGGGCTTGCAGGCCACGCCGCCCGCCAGCCTGGCCGCCCCCATCGATGTGCGCGCTCACTTCACGCATCCGCCGTTCAGCACGCGCATCTCCGATGTGTCGATGTGGAAGGGCGAGCTGTACGCGGACCTGAAAAACGCCGACCTGGCCGCCTGGCGCCGCTACCTCGATTACCCGTTCGAGCTGAGCCAAGGCAAGGGCGCCCTGCGCGCCTGGCTGAGCCTGGATCACGCGCGCCTGGCCGGCTTCACGGCCGACGTGGGCTTGACCGATGTGCAGGCGCAGCTGGGCGAGCATATCGCGCCGCTCGACTTGCTGTCGGTCAGTGGTCGCATTTCGGCCAAAGAAGAGCTGTCGGCGCAGGTGCCCGATGGCAAGCCAACCTTTGGCGCGAACGGGCATCAGGTGGAATTGACGAATTTCGCGGTGGAAACCCGTGATGGCCTCAGCCTGCCGCCCACGACCTTGTCCGAACGCTTTGTCGCCGCCACCAAACGCAAGCCGGCGCGCACGGAAATCACGGCCAAGTCGCTCGATTTGCAAACCCTGGCCGCGCTGGCCGACAAATTGCCGCTGGGCGAGCAGCAGCGCCAGCGCCTCGACGCCCTGGCGCCGCGCGGGCGTTTGCAGGATTTTTCAGCGCAATGGGAGGGCGAGATGGCCACGCCCGCCAGCTACCGTCTGCGTGGCAAACTCATCGACCTGGGCTTGAATGCGCAGCCGGCGCGCCTGGCCGTGGCGAAGACGGCGAGCAGCCCCGCGCAGGCCGCCGCGCCGGCCATTCCCGGCTTCGATAAGCTCACCGGCAGCATCGACGCCAACGACAAGGGCGGCAGCATCAGCATCGACGCGCAGGACCTGGTGCTGCAATTGCCCACCTACTTGAGCGAACCGGCCTTGCCGTTCGAACAATTCACGATGCAGGCGCGCTGGACGTTGGAAGCGGCCAATATGCTGCAAGTCGAGCTGGACAAGCTTGATTTTAATCAGCAAGGCTTGCGCGTCGCCCTGCAAGGCACGCACCGGATGCCGCTCGACGGCAAGAACCTGGGGCAGGTCGACTTGACGGGCACGATCGACAATTTCCAGATCAACACCATCGGCCGCTATCTGCCGCTGCAAACGCCCGAGCACCTGCGCCACTGGCTGACGGGCGCGCTGGAAGGCGGCATGGCGCACGATGTCAGCCTGCGCCTGCGCGGCGAGCTCGAACATTTCCCCTTCAAGGCCGACACGCCCGCCCAGCGCAGCCGTGGCGACTTCCGCGTGGCCGGCAAGATCGAGAACGGCACCCTGAACTATGCGCCTGGCGAATTTGCGGAGAGCGGCCCGCTGGCGGGCAAGGCGCCCCTGTGGCCGCAGGCGGAAAAGATCAAGGGCAGCTTTGTCTTCGAGCGGGCGCGCATGGAGATTCGCGGCGATACGGCCACCACGGGCGGCGTGGCATTGACGAATGTCAAAGCCGTGATCCCCGACCTGACCGTCTTCGACACCTTGCTCGATATCGACGGCAACGCGGCCGGCCCGATGCAGGAATTTCTCAAGTACGTGACGGCCAGTCCCGTGCTGGGCTGGATCGAGCATTTCACGGATGAAACGACGGCGACGGGCAACGCCAAACTGGCCCTCAAATTGCACTTGCCGATCGAGCGCATGCTGGAATCGACCGTGCAGGGTAGCTTGCAGCTGGCGGGCAACGACGTGGTGCTGTTCCACGACATGCCGCCCGTGCTGGGTACGCAGGGCAAGATCGAATTCAATGAAAAGGGCGTCAACCTGAATGGCTTGAACGGCAGCCTGCTGGGCGGCCCGCTGGCCATTTCGGGCGGCACGCAGCCGGACAGTTCCATCCAGGTGAAACTGGCCGGCAACATGACCATCGATGGCTTGCGCAAGACGTATCCGGCGCCCGTGCTGCAGCGCCTGGCGAAACATTTGAACGGCGGCGCGCGCTACAGCGGCCTGATCACGGCGCGCGACCACCAGGTGGTGGTCAATGTCGAGTCGCCGCTGACGGGCCTGGGCCTGGATTTTCCCGCTCCCCTGAAAAAGCCGGCCGGCGACAGCCTGCCCGTGAAATTCACCCTGACGGGCAATGCGGCCAACGGGGCGGGCCTGCGCACGGACGAGATCCGCATCGCGCTGGGCTCCGGCATCGCCGCCCGCTACCAGCGTCAGAAACAGGGCAAGGATGCCTGGCGCCTGGTGCGCGGCGGCATCGGCGTGAACGTGCCGGCACCGGAACCCGATAGCGGCATGATGCTCAACGTCAACATGAAAACCCTGGACGTGGACAGCTGGATCGCCGCCGGCAGCGAGATCGCGGGCAGCACCACGGCGGCAGCCGATGCGGGCGGCAGCGCCGACGACGATGCGCCCGATATCGCGCAATACGTGGTGCCGGACATGATGGCGGCGCGTGCCAGCGAACTGATGCTGGGCGAGCGCAAGCTGGAAAACGTGGTGGTCGGCGCCACGCACCAGAAGGATGTGTGGCAAGCCAATATTGATGCGAAACAAGTGTCCGGCTATGTGACGTGGCTGGAAACGCCGTCGGGCCTGGGCAAGATGACGGCGCGCCTGTCGTCGCTGATCATTCCGGAGTCGGCCGCCAATGACGTGAAGAATTTGCTGGAAGGAAAAAGCGGCGCCCAGTCGATTCCCTCGCTAGATATTGTTGCCGAGCAATTTGAACTGTTCAACAAGAAGATCGGCCGGCTGGAGTTGCAGGCCTATAACACCATGGCGGCGGGCGGGCGCGAGTGGCGCGTGGGCAAGCTGCAATTGTCGAACCCCGATGGCGCGCTGAGCGGCAGCGGCAAATGGGTCATCAAGGATGGGCAAAGCACGACCAGCCTGCGTTTCGGCCTCGATATCGTCGATGCGGGCAAGCTGCTCGACCGCTTCGGCTTTGCCGACACGGTGCGCCGCGGCAAGGGCCGCCTGAGCGGCGACATCGCCTGGAACGGCTTGCCGTATTCGCTCGACATTCCCACCCTGTCGGGGCAGATCGAAATGAACGTGGAATCGGGCCAGTTCCTCAAGCAGGACCCGGGCGCGGCCAAGCTGTTGGGCGTGCTCAGCCTGCAAGCCTTGCCCCGCTTGCTGAAACTCGATTTCCACGACGTGTTTTCCGAAGGCCTGGCCTTCGATGGCATCACGGCCAACGCCAGCATCAAGCGGGGCGTGGTGACCACCGACAACCTCAAGATGCACGGCGTGGCGGCCACCGTGCTGATGGATGGCACGGCCGATATCGCCAATGAAACGACGAATCTGCACGTGGTGGTGATCCCCGAATTTAACCTTGGGACAGGGCCTCTCGTGTACGCGCTGGCCGTCAATCCCGTCATCGGCCTGGGCAGTTTCCTGGCGCAATTGTTCCTGCGCGCCCCCGTGATGAAGGCGCTCACTTACCACATGCAGATCGCCGGCCCGTGGAAATCGCCCGTCGTGACCAAGCTCGATGGTGGTAAATTGGAACCTGTCGCCGCTCCTGCCGCTGCCGCTGCGGCGGCGGAGGCTGTGGCGAAATAGGCGCGGCGTTCGAATGGAGAAGAGGTGGCAATGATGCATACAGTTGCAGCAATACAAATGATTTCCTCGCCGTCCGTGGAAGACAACCTGGCCACGGCGCGCCGCCTGGTGGCGCAAGCCGCCGCCGCTGGCGCGCAGCTGGTGGTGCTGCCTGAATACTGGGCCATCATGGGCAAGCAGGAAACGGACAAGCTGGCCCATGCGGAACAGCCAGGCAGCGGCCCTATCCAGGATGGCATGGCGCAGATGGCGCGCCAGCACGGCATCTGGCTGATCGGCGGCACCTTGCCCCTGATTTCCGGCCAGGAGGGCAAGGTCTTGAACACCACGCTGGTGTACGACCCGCAAGGCGAGCCGGCCGGCCGCTACGACAAGATCCACCTGTTCGGCTTTACGCGCGGCACCGAGTCGTATAACGAATCGCGTACCATCGTGCCCGGTGCGCAGGTGCGCTCGATCGAGACGCCGTTCGGGCGGGTCGGCCTGTCCATCTGCTACGACCTGCGTTTCCCCGAGCTGTACCGCGCCATGGGCGATTGCGCACTGATCGTCGTGCCGGCCGCGTTTACCCACACGACGGGCAGCGCCCACTGGGAAGTACTGCTGCGCGCGCGCGCCATCGAAAACCAGTGCTATGTGCTGGCCTCGGCGCAGGGCGGCCTGCACCCGAACGGCCGACGCACCTGGGGCCACAGCATGCTGATCGACCCGTGGGGCGAAGTGAAAGCCGTGTTGCCCGAAGGCGAGGGCGTGGTCAGCGGCGAGATCGACCTGGTGTTTTTGGCTGGCGTGCGCGAGTCCTTGCCCGCGCTAACCCATCGGACGATGTAAATTGAATGTTGAGAAAAGATAGCCATGATTCCATTTGAACCCAATCTGTCCAGCCTTGCCGTGGCGCGCGACATCCTGCTCACGCCGTTCGGCCTGGATGAAGACAAGCTGTTGAAAGCCCTGGGCACGATGTTTACGCACAAGGTCGACTATGCCGACCTGTATTTCCAGTCGACCAAGAGCGAAGGCTGGAGCCTGGAAGAGGGCATCGTCAAGACGGGCAGCTTTTCCATCGACCAGGGCGTGGGCGTGCGCGCCGTGTCCGGCGACAAGACGGCCTTTGCGTATTCCGATGATATTTCCGAGCGGGCTCTGCTGGAAGCGGCGGCGGCCACGCGCACGATTGCGCGCGCGGGCGCCGGCAAAATCAAGATCGCCGGCCGGATGCAACCGCAGGGCGGACGCTCGCTGTACCTGCCCAACGATCCGCTCGCCTCGCTCGATGCCACGGCCAAGGTGCAGCTGCTCGAGCGCGTGGAAAAGATGGCGCGGGCGAAAGATCCCAGAGTGGTGCAAGTGATGGCAGGCCTGGCCGGCGAGTACGACGTGGTGCTGGTGCTGCGCAGCGACGGCGTGCTGGCGGCCGACATCCGCCCGCTGGTGCGCGTCTCGCTGACCGTGATCGCGGAACAGAATGGCCGCCGCGAAACGGGTTCGGCCGGTGGCGGCGGGCGTTTCAGCTATGACTATTTCAGCGATGCCGTGCTGGAACAATACGCCACCGACGCCGTCAATTCGGCGCTGGTGAACCTGGAAGCGCGTCCGGCTCCCGCCGGTCCCATGACCATCGTGCTGGGGCCGGGCTGGCCCGGCATCCTGTTGCACGAAGCGATCGGCCATGGCCTGGAAGGCGATTTCAACCGCAAGGGTTCGTCCGCGTTTTCGGGGTGCATCGGCGAGCGCGTGGCGGCCAAAGGCGTCACCGTGGTCGATGACGGCACCCTGGCTGGCCGGCGCGGTTCGCTCAATATCGACGATGAGGGCAACCCGACGCAGTGCACGACCCTGATCGAGGATGGCATCCTGAAGGGGTACATCCAGGACACGATGAATGCGCGCCTGATGAAAATGCCCGTGACGGGCAATGCGCGGCGCGAATCGTTCGCCCACCTGCCCATGCCGCGCATGACGAATACGTATATGCTGGGCGGCGACAAGGACCCGGGCGAAATCCTCGCGTCCGTGAAAAACGGCTTGTATGCCGTCAACTTCGGCGGCGGCCAGGTCGACATTACGAACGGCAAGTTCGTCTTCTCGGCCAGCGAAGCGTACATGATTGAAAACGGCAAGCTCAGCTACCCTGTGAAGGGCGCGACCCTGATCGGCAACGGCCCGGACGTGCTCAACCGCGTCTCCATGATCGGCAACGACATGCGCCTCGATTCGGGCGTGGGCGTGTGCGGCAAGGAGGGGCAAAGCGTGCCCGTGGGCGTGGGACAGCCGACCCTGCGCCTCGATGGCATCACGGTCGGCGGCACGGCCTGATTTTTTGGATACTGTGAGGCCAACGCGATTGTCGGATTATGCCCTCCGGGCCAATCCGGCCTACTTTCTCTGACATGGCGCTCGCGTAGGTCGGGTTAGCGCAAAGGGCGTAACCCGACACCACCATCACGCCAACATCATCGGCCGCGTCAACACGGTTGTCGGATTATGCATGGCTGCGCCCCGCTAATCCGACCTACGCTCCCGATTTTTCAGAACTTGTATTTCACCCCCGCACTGATGAAGCGTCCCGCCGCGCCCGCGTAGTCGAGCGGGTTGTAGCCCGTGGCGCCATAGGTCAGCGGATCGAGCGGGGCGATCTTGTCGAACAGGTTTTGTACCGTCGCAAACACTTCCAGCTTGGGCGTGGCCAGCCAGCGGGCCGTCAGGTCCACCGTGGTGAACGAGGCGATGCGGCAGCCGCGCGGCGCGTCCGTGCCGTCGGCGAAATGCGTGGCGCAGCCGTCCGGATCATTCTTGAACAATACGTTGTCGAGCGGCGCGCGGTAGTTGACGTTGGCCGTGACGCGCCAGTTCTGGCGTTCCCAGGTGGCGCCCAGGTTGATGCGGTCGTCCGGCGTGCCCATGCAGTTGGATACATCGCAATTGCCATGCGTGCCGGCAAAATCGCGCTGCGTGCCATCCTGTTCGGTGCGCAGCCATTTATACAGGTGCGTCCACTTCAGGTCGAAGGTCAGGCTGCCGTAGCCGCTGTCCAGGTTGAAGCGCTGGCGGGCGTCGATATCGATGCCGCGCACCGTCGTTTGCGCCGAATTCACATAGTTGGCCAGCACGGCCGTGATGGCGCCGGGATCGCCGGGAATGCCCGTGGCCGTGGACGGGTCGCGCGCCACATGGCCTTCCGCGATGGCGGTGTCCGTTTGCTCCTGGTTGATTTCATTCTTGCGGCGGATTTGCCACAGGTCCACGGAAATACTGCTGCGCGGCAGCGGATCCCACACGGCGCCCACGGAATAGCTGCGCGAGCGCTCTGGCGACAGTTTCGGATTGGGCGAGGTGATGACGGCGATGGAGGCGGGATCGCACGCCACTTCCACACCCAGCGCACAGCGTAGCGGATCGCTGGCGGTGGCAAACGCGGCCAGGCCGCCGACGCCGTTTTCCGCCGCGCTGGGCGCGCGGAAACCCTTGGCGAAGGTGCCGCGCAGCGCCAGTTCGCGCACGGGCGTCCATTTCACGCCCACTTTCGGCGTGTAGGAATTGCCCACGTCCGTGAAATGGTCGGCGCGCAGGGCGCCTGACAGCTCCAGGTTTTTCAGCACGGGCGCCAGCACTTCGGCATAGATGGCCGAGGCGTTGCGGCTGCCCTTGTAGGCGGAATAGCCGAGGCCGATGATATTGCCCCGTTCCGTGCCCGTGGTGGGCTTGAGTTCCGTCGCTTCGTGGCGGAATTCCGCGCCCACGGCCACGCCCAGGCCGCCGCCGTCGAGCTTGGCCACCTCGCGGCTGGCCTTGAAGTCGATCTGCGCGATATGCGTCTTGGCATCGTTCGAGATGCGCGGCGACAGGGCCGCGTACAGTTCGGGCGAATTGAGGCCCGCGTTTTCCGCGATGCGCCACAGGCTGCCGGCCGGCAAGGCCGCATACGCGGGATTCAGGCTGGCCCGCTCCACATTGGTGGCGGTGGGGTTGAGCAGGGCGAAGGCCACGTCGCGCTGCAGGTAGCCGTTGAGTTCGTTCGACACCTTGTTTTGCGAGTACAGCAAGGCGCTGTCGATATCCCAGCCTGCCACCGTACCCTTGATGCCGGCGACAAAGCGCGTGAAGGTCGAATCGACTTCCGACAGGCGCGGGCCCACGTCGGCGGCCAGGTAGCGCAGCCTTGCCGCCGTCCCGAAATACGGGTTGTCCGGGTGGCTGGCGCCCAGCGACACGCCCGCATTGCTGACGGGGCCGCCCGGATAGCCGACCGAACCGCTGACGGTCGAGGGCGTGGTGGCCGAGTTCGATTCGCTGTGATACAGGTTCAATTCGGCATACGTTTGCAGCGCCGGCGTCAGTTGCCAGGCGGCGCGGCCGAAGAAATTGATGTTCTTTTGCTTGGGCTGGATCTGGCCGTATTGCTGCGCGGCATCGGTCAGGCAGCCGCCGCCCGGGTCGCCCTGCGGATGCGTGGTGAAGTTGCCGCAGGCGGCGGCGGGGAAGGTGCGCGTAAAACCCACGCCGGCCAGGTTGCCGCGGTTGTAGTAGTCGAGCGTGTCGGGATTGCGCACATTGCCGTTGACGGCGCTGCCGGCCGCGTTGTTGGTGGTGATGGCGCCCGCGCCGCTGAGGGTTTCCTGCGCGCTGAAGCCCAGGTCGCGCAAGTCGCTGCGGCCCACGGCGCCCCGTCCGGCCCGGTCGCGGTTCCAGATGGCGGCCTTTTCGCTGTACTCGAGGTTCAGCAGCACGTTGTAGCGGTCGCTGTCGATGTCGCCGAAGCCGTGCGTGATGGCGGCGCGCGCGTCGCGCCCGTCCCACTCCTTCGTCTTGCCGTAATTGCCCTTGATGGCCGTGCCCTGGTAATCGCGCCGCAGGATCACGTTGACCACGCCGGCGATGGCGTCCGAACCGTAGATGGCCGAGGCGCCATCCTTGAGGATTTCCACCCGTTCCACCGCTTCCAGGGGAATGATGTTCAGGTCGGCGAACACTTTCTGGCCATCGTCGGCCAGGCCATACGGCGCCACGCGGCGCCCGTTCAGCAGCACCAGGGTCGAGGCCGTGCCCAGTCCGCGCAGCGACACGCCGGAAGCGCCGGCGGCAAAGCCGTTGCCGAAGGTGGTGGGCACGGAGCCCTGGTTGTCGACAGCCAGGGTCTGCAGCAGTTCGGCCACGCTGGACTTGCCCGATTTTTCAATGTCGGCCGCGTTCAGGGTTTGCACGGCGGACGCCGTTTCCGCCTGCGCGCGGCGGATGTTCGAACCGGTGATTTCCACGCGGGCAATGGGGGTGGCTTCCTGGGCCAGGACGGGCAGGGCGAACAGGGCGCTGGCCAGGGCTAGGCCCATGCGTGGTGGTGAAAGCAGGGATGGCTGGGCGGATTTTTTGTAGATCATGCGATTCTCCAAGGTCAGACGGAAAAAGGTGAGGTGCAGCTTGCAGTCTTGGCCGTGCGGCCCGGCCGGCATTCGATCTACATCAGTAGTGCGCCGTTTACCATCGTCAAAACGGGCTGGCGTGGCGTGCGCGCCACGGCGGCCACAGCGTTGGTCGCCCGCCGGTGCACATCGGCAGCGCGCAACTTTTTATGCTTTTTGAGGTATTTTTCAGTGTAAAACGGCGGCGACATGCGGCTTTGCCGACAAATATGCTTGCCAACCCGCGCAATTTAGGTTTATAGTCGTTCATCACTTACGGATGACTCGCATGTTCGCTCGCCACTTTTTTACCGCTTATTTTTACTTTAGCAATTCCAACCCAAAGGCGGTGGAGTAGCGGTCGGTTCACGTAGCAGCAAAAAACGAGATCCCAGCAAATTCTAAAAAACCGCCACTGATGGCGGTTTTTTTTTACCCAGATGTTTTACCCTTCCTTAAATTTTGGAGAAAATGATGCCCCGCACCGATGATTTGCGAATTCGCGAAATGAAGGAATTGACCCCGCCGTCCCACCTGATCCGCGAATTCGCCTGCTCGGAGCAAGCCGAACAGACCGCCGCCAGCGCCCGCATTGCCCTGCACCGTATCCTGCACGGCCAGGACGACCGCCTGATGGTGGTGATCGGGCCTTGCTCCATCCACGACACCAAGGCGGCGATGGAATATGCGCGCCTGCTGGTCAAGGAGCGCGCGCGTTTCGCGGGCGAACTGGAAATCGTCATGCGCGTCTACTTCGAGAAACCGCGCACCACGGTGGGCTGGAAGGGCCTGATCAACGACCCGTACATGGACAACAGCTTCCGCATCAACGACGGCTTGCGCATGGCGCGCGAACTGTTGCGCGATATCAATGAGCTGGGCTTGCCGGCCGGTACCGAGTTCCTCGACGTCATCAGCCCGCAATACATCGCCGACCTGATCAGCTGGGGCGCCATCGGCGCGCGCACGACGGAGTCGCAGGTGCACCGCGAGCTGGCCTCGGGATTGTCGTGCCCGGTCGGCTTCAAGAATGGCACGGACGGCAATGTCAAAATCGCCGTGGAAGCCATCAAGGCCGCCTCGCAGCCGCACCATTTTCTTTCCGTCACGAAGGGCGGCCACTCGGCCATCGTCTCGACCAACGGCAACGAGGATTGCCACATCATCTTGCGCGGCGGGAAAACCCCGAACTATGACGCGGCCAGCGTGGACGAGGCCTGCAAGGCCATCGCGGCGCAGGGACTGGCGGCGCGCCTGATGATCGACGCCTCGCATGCGAACAGCTCGAAAAAACCGGAAAACCAGATCCCCGTGTGCGCCGACATCGCCAGCCAGGTGGCCGGCGGCGATGGCCGCATCGTCGGCGTGATGGTGGAGTCGCACCTGGTGGCGGGGCGCCAGGATTTGATCCCGGGCAAGGAATTGATCTACGGCCAATCCGTCACGGACGGCTGCATCGACTGGAGCGCCAGCGTGGCCGTGCTGGAAAACCTGGCGGCGGCCGTCAAGCAGCGCCGCTTGCAGGGCGACGCGGAATAAGGTGGCGCGCAGCATGAAAAAAAGCCCGGAAAGCTAAGCTTTCCGGGCTTTTTCAGTTTTCAGCTGACAGGAAGCTTAGAACTTGTAGGAACCGCTCACATAGAACTGGCGGCCCAGGGCGCTCGAGTACGATGGGTTGTAGCCCACTTGATGCGAACCCGTGTTACGCAGGGTGAACGGCGGATTGCGGTCGAACAGGTTCAGGATGCCGCCCGTGATTTCCACGTTCTTCATCGGACGGTAAGCCGTCTGGAAGTCGAAGGTGGTATAGCTCGGCACTTCCAGCTGGATGCCATAGCATTCGCCAGGGCTGCCGGCCACGATTACGGCGCAGTCGTCGGCCGTCTGTTCCTTGTCCATATAGCCATTGCGGTAGCTGGCGCTCAGCGTATGCGTGAACTTGGCCGTCTCATACGTGGTGGTAGCGCGGATGATGTTGCGGAAGCTGACCTTGTCGTTCGAACCGTAGCGATTCAGGCTGGTTTCCCATTGATCATCGGTGCCCGGCGTCGTGTAGCGCGAACGCAGCAGGTAGGTACCCATCAGGCGGCTCGTCAGGCGGCCGTCCGGCAGCTTCATCTTGTGGGTGAAGTCGTAGTCGATACCGCGGTTTTCCACTTTGCCGATGTTGATCGGCAGCAGTTTGATAGCCAGCACGTCCTTACCCGTCGAGCTGATGTGCTTGGTGGTGAACAGGTTGGCGTACTTGGCCGGATTGTTGAAGATCAGGCTTTCCGACACGGCAGTCACCTGGTCGCGGATTTCCACGTTCCACAGGTCGAACGACATCGACAGGCTGTCGATCGGCTCGAACACGGTGCCGATGCTCCATTGCTTCGACGTTTCCGGTTTCAGGTCCGGATTGCCGCCCTGGAAGGCTTCGAACTGCTGACGTCCCACGCCGCTGCAGTAGCTGGCCAGCGGATGGCCGCCCATGCCGTTTGCTGCCGTCAACGGGCATTGGTAGTTACCGCCCGTGACGCCCCAGTCTTCCAGCGGACCGGCGATTTCCTGCATGCTGGCGGCGCGGAAGCCGGTGCCGGCAGCGGCGCGGAACATCACGTTCTTGGTCGCGGAATACTTGCCGCTGACTTTCCAGGTGGTGGCGTTTTCCTTCTTGCCTACCGTCTTGCCCGTCAGCTTGTCGTCGATGGCGCCGATCTGGTCATAACGCAGCGAGCCGGTCATTTCCAGTTTCTTCGAGATTGGCAGCATCAGTTCGGCGTATGCGCCCGCGTTGTCGCGTGCGTATTCGCTGTCGACTTGTGCATTGTCAAACAGGATCTGCGCCTGCTTGGCGACGTCCGCCTGTTGCACTTTGAACGAGGTGTTGCGGTAGTCGGCGCCCACGCCCAGCATGGCGGTGCCGCCCGGCAGCGAGAACACGGGGCGCGAGGCACGGCCGTCGACGCCCTTCATTTCCACCGTTTGCGTGTTGTAGGTGCCGCTGAAGCCCGTGCCCAGCAGTGCCTGGCGCATGGCGTCCGGCATGGAGCCCACGGGGTAGGCGAATGGGTCGATATTGCCGGCGGCTACTTGCGCGTCGAATTTGTCGGCCAGCGGGAAACCGCTGACGTATTTCTGCGTCTGCTTGTTTTTCGAGTAGGTCACGGCCGAGTTGACGTCCCAGCCGAATGCATTGCCATCGACGCCGGCAACGATGTGGGTAGCCTTGGTGCCGTAGTCATACACGCGGTTGCCCATTTCCGACAGGCGGTATTTGGCGATGGCGTCCGTGGCGTTGGCCAGTTGCGCCGGCGTCAGGTTCGGCGCCAGATATTTGTTGAACAGCGGCGAGCCGACGGGCACCGAGAAATCCGCAGGATACGGCGCGATGCTGGCGATGATGCGCGCTTCCGTGTAGGCCAGGTCATAGAAGCCCTGGAAGCCGGTTTTGCCCAGTTTGACGGTACCCGAGCTGAAGATGGAATCGCGCTTCGATTCGGGATTGATTTCGATGGTCGATGGCGAATCGAAATAACAGTTGCCGTCGCCATAGAAATCCATGTTGCTGGCGGCGCATTTGCCGCCATGGGCCAGTGCGTACGGGTTCAGATTGACGTTGTCGATGAAGGGCTTGTTGGTCTCTGGATTGATGACCACATTACCGTTCGCATCGGTGCGTTTGTAATCGACAGTGGCGTTGCCAGGGGCCGAGCGCGAAGAGCCGTTGATGAATTGCAATGCCTTGCCGGTCTTCGGATCGTTGAAATTGATGATGCCGCTTTTCGCGAAGCTGCGCTGCGAGGCTTTCAGCGACTTTTGTTCGTCATGGCTGGCCGACACGAAGATGCTGTAGCCGTCTTCGTCGATGTCGCCGAAGCCCTTGCTGATGGAAATCGAATTGCTGGCGCCGCCTTTTTCTTCAGGGCGCGAGTACTTGGCATTGATTTCCAGCGGCGATGCGCCTTTTTTCAGGATGAAGTTGACCACGCCGGCGATGGCGTCGGCGCCGTACAGGGCCGACGCGCCGTCCGTCAGTACTTCCACGCGCTCGATGGCCGACAGGGGGATCGAATTGAGGTCGATGGTGGTGCCGGAATTGGATGGCGCGATACGGCGGCCGTTCAGCAGCACCAGCGTGTAGGCTGCGCCGATATCGTGGATCGAGGCCGTGGTGACGCCGCCGCCGCCGCCGCCCACCGAATCGGCGGCTACGGAGAAGCCCTGCATCGCAGGAATTTGCTGGATGAAGTCGGTGACCGTGGTCACGCCCGTTTTCTTGATGTCTTTCTGGTTGAACGACTGCACTGGCAGCGACGCTTCGGAAGCGATGCGCTTGATGCTCGAACCCGTGACTTCCACGCGTTGCATGGTGCCATCTGTTGTTTCTTGCGCATACGCGGCGTGCATGCTCAGGGCCATGCCGCCTGCAAACATCAGGCGCAGCGACCGCGATATTACATTTTCTATCATCATCTGAAATTCCTTGTTATTGTGATAAAGGCGGCAATTATTTTGAAATAACTTGTTGCTTGCCAACAATTTATTTGCCTTTTTGAAAATCCACCAATGAAAATTCTGTAAATTTTCTGGGCCCTCATCAAAACATTCACGATTCAGATTGTCAATTTCACGCGGGCTTTTTGGACGAAATGCAACATTTCCCTGTTTTTTTTGTAATCCTTCAGCAATAAAGTATCGTGAGCCCTTGTCAGGCGGGCTCAGATGCGTAAAATAAAACGGCGCACATCATCGCTGATGGCGCCGTCTTTGGCATGGCTGGCACACGCTGGCCAGCGCTGTCTGGTCTGTCTTTTCTTCTGTTACTCCCTTAAAACGTATAGCTGCCGCGCAGGTACCAGGCGCGCCCGATCGGGTCCGTGTAGCGCGGGTCGTAGCCTTTCTGGAACAAGGTGCCCTGGTTCGAGAATGGCGGTTCCTTGTCGAACAGGTTTTTCACGCCGGCCGTCAGCAGCAAGCCTTTCCACGCGTAGCTGCCCGACACGTTCAGCAGGCTGTACGACGGCACATCGTGGCGGAACTGCGGATCCACCTGGTTCTGGTCCGTGTAGCCGGATTTGAACGATTGCGACACGGTGGCGCCCCAGTTGCCCATGCGCCAGTTCAGGGCCGCCGTATGTTTCCAGCGGAACACAGGATTGTTGTCCGCGTAGCGGCCCACGTTGGCGATGAATTCGCCGCCGCGCTCGTTCTGGTAGTCATACTTGTGCGTCCACGTGCCATCGACCGACACGCTGAAATCGCCATACGCGCCACGGCCCAGGCGTGCATTCAGGCTGACGTCGATGCCGTCGGTTTTCACTTCGCCGAGGTTGTCGTTCAAGTCCAGGATGGCGTAGGGCGAACCGTCGGGATTGCGCAGGAACAAGGCCTTGTATTTTTCGTAGTTGCCGAAGATCGATTGCTCGGGCAAGGAGGAAATCTTGTCCTTCAGGTGGATGTTCCAGTAATCGATGGCAAGCGTGACTTCCTTGACGGGTTCGAGCACGAGGCCGAAGGCGAAGGTGGTGGATTTCTCCGGTTTCAGCTTTTCATTACCGCCTTGAAGCTTGAATTGTTGCAAGTCGCAATCGCGCAGGGGATTGGCGCCCGGCTGCGGCACGCCGCCCGGGCAGAGGATGGGGTCGTCGTAGGAATCGTTGGTATCGTTCTTCGACGGCGGCGCGTTCTTTTCAAACAAGGTGGGAGCGCGGAAACCCGTGCTGGCCGAGCCGCGCAGCACCAGCGCGCTGCTGGCCTGGTAGCGCAGGGCCAGCTTCGGATTGGTGGTGCTGCCCACGTCGCTGTAATGGTCGAAGCGGGCGGCCAGCTGCACTTCCAGGTCCTTGATCAGCGGCAAGTTAACTTCACCGAAGACGGCCTGGATCGTGCGCGAGCCGCTCTTCGACAGCGAGCCGGACAGGCCGGAGCTGGTGGCCTGGCTGGTGATATCGCGATTGACGTTGAAGTCGGCTTTTTCACGCCGCAGTTCGCCGCCCAGGGCGATGGCCAGCGGGCCGCCGGCCAGCTGCATCAATTCGCGGCTGCCCTTGATGTCGAAGCCCGTCGTGGTGACCTTGGCATTCTGTACCTCTCCGCGCAGGGCGGTGCTGTCCAGGTAAGCCTTGCCGGCCGCATCCTGCATGCCAAACGGGTTCAGGATGCCATTGAGCACGCCAGCGGCAAAGCCCGCATCCTGCACATAGCCGTTCGTGAATTTTTCCGACGATTTGCTGATCGCATGGCTCAGGCCCATCTTGTAGTCCCAGCCGGCCAGCTCACCTTCGAGGGCCAGCACCAGGCGGTCCGCCTTGCCGTCCGAGTCGATCTGCCGCTGGCCCGCTTCCACGGGGCGCCAGTTGACGCTCAGCGGCTGCCCCGACAGCCCCGGCTGGGCCGGCACGCCGCCCGCATTGCCCGGATAGTATTTGCTGGTATTGGGCAAGATCAAGCCCGTTTGCGGCGGCGGCGCCGTGCGTGCCTTCACCTTGTTTTCCGAATGCAGGTATTCCAGCGTCGCCAGATGGCCGCCGCCGAGCTTGAAGGCGCCCTTGCCGAAGAAGGCCACTTGCTCCTGCGCCGGCAAGTCGTCAATCTGCCGCGTGTAGTCCTGGCGGCAGGTGCCGTTGGCCGGCACGGCCGGCACCGACAGCGGCGGCAGGCAGCCGCTGGCTGCGTAGGGGTTGCCGGCCAGCCCATCGCCGCCATTGGCTGCGGCGTCAAAATAATTGCCGGGGAAAGTGGTGCCGCTGGTAATGGACAGGCCGCGCGAAGGAATGATGCCCGTTGCCGAGAAGGCGCGGTCTTGCGAGGTGAGCACATTTTGCTTGTGGTAGTCGACCACGCCGAAGATATTGTAGCCGTCCGTATCGAGCTTGCCGAAACCCGTCGACAGGTTGATGCGGTGCTCGCCGCCGCCCTTGTGTTCGGGGGCGACCACTTCGGCGGTGATGTTCGTGACGTTGACCGAGCGCTTGGTGATGAAGTTGATGACGCCGCCGATGGCGTCCGTGCCGTAGATGGCCGAGGCGCCGTCGCGCAGCACTTCGACGCGCTCCAGCGCCGCGATGGGGATGATGTTCAGGTCGACGCTGGCGCCGTCATACGGATGGTTGGCGATGCGCCGGCCGTTGAGCAGCACCAGGGTCTTGTCGCCGCCCAGGCCGCGCAAGTCGGCGCTGGCCTGGCCGCCCGTGGGCAAGCCGCTGGTATTGCCGCCGACGGCATTGCCGCTGCCCATGCTGGAGGAATTCGAGGGTATCTTGCTGAGCACTTCCTGGGCCGTCGTCAAGCCCTGTTTGGCGAAATCCTCGGCCTTGAAGATGGACAGGGGCGTGGCCGTTTCCGACACGAGGCGCTTGATCGAGGAACCGGTGACTTCGACGCGCTGCATGGCGGGAGGCTCGCCGGCGGCGCCGGTGTCCTGCGCCATGGCCGCATGGCCATACGCGCCGAGCAGGGCTGCGCACAACAGGCGCAAGGTAGGGGAGGGACTGCGGGTTTGCGTCATCTGACACTCCTGTGGCTTGGTCATGGGCCAAGTGGCCTGCAAGGGAGTTTTACAGGCGCACAGCAGGTAAGGTTTGCGCTGGCGCAATAGGCGTGTGGATGAGTGCCTTGCGCCACAGTCGCGGATGAAAAAAAAGGCGGTGATTGCTCACCGCCTTGCGTCAGGATACGGGTGTCAGCTTAGAAGAACTTGTAGCTGGCGCCCAGTTTGAAGTAGCGGCCGATGGCGCCGCTGGCATCCATCGGGTTGTAGCTCATGCCGCCATAGGTCAGCGGGTCGAGCGGCGCGATCTTGTCGGTCACGTTGTTGATCGAGGCAAACAGTTGCAGCTGTTTGTTGACGTTCCAGCGGCTCGACAGGTCGAGCGTGGTGAACGAGGCCAGCTTGCAACCGTTCGGCGCCGGCGTGCCGTCGGCCAGCTTGGACGCGCATGGCTTGCCTTCAAACAGGATGTTCTTCATGTCCGAACGGTAGTTCAGCACGCCGCTGATGTTCCAGTTGCCCAGGTCCCACGAACCGGTGAGGTTGATCTTGTCCTTCGGCGTGCCGGCGCAGTTGGAGGTATCGCAATTGCCGTGCGTGCCGGCGAACTGGTAGCGCACGGTGGCCGACTCGGCCCGCACCCACGAAGCGATGTGGGTCCAGGTCAGGCCGAACGTGGCGCGGCCGTAGTCGCCCAGGCGCACCCGCTGCTTGACGTCCAGGTCGATACCCTTGATCTCCGTGTAGCTGGAGTTGCGGTACGGCGCCTTGGTAATCAACAAGGTGCCCGTGTTCGGCACCACCACGCCATTGATGGTCAGGTTGTTGTCGGCGCGGACGGCCGTCGGCAGGGCGGCCGCTTCGTTGTACGGCAGCGGGTTGATCTCGTTTTCACGCTTGATCTTCCAGGCATCGAGCGACAGGCTGGTATCGTTGAACGGATCCCACACGAGGCCCAGGGTGTAGCCCTTGGACTTTTCCGGCTTCAGGCTCGGGTCGCCAATCTTGACGGCCGCCACCTGCAGTTCGCAATCGCTGGCATTGGCGCCCGGCAAACGGGTGCCGCCCGGGCAGCGCACGGGATCGCTCACGGTCGAGGTACCCGTCGATTGCGAATTGGCATTGCTTTCCGCCGGTCCTGGCGCGCGGAAGCCTTCCGAATACGTGCCGCGCACGGCGAAGGTCTTCAGCGGCGTCCACTTGGCGCCCAGCTTCGGCGTGGTCGACGAGAAACGGTCATATTTGTCGTAACGCAAGGCGCCCGACAATTCCACCGTCTTGATCACGGGCGCCAGCACTTCGAAGAACACGGCCGAGACCTTGCTGTCGCCCTTGGCCGCCACATAGCTGGAGTTGATGGAACCGTCCTGCGTGCCCGACAGCGATGGATTGTCGAGCTTGTCGCGGCGGTGTTCCGCGCCCACGGCCAGGCCCATGGCGCCGCCCGGCAACTGCATCAGCTCGCGCGATGCCTTGAAGTCGATGATGTCGAGCTTGGTGGTGGAATCGGAAGTGGCGTTCGTCACCATGGCCGCGTACAGCGAAGCGGGATTCTTGTTCGCCTGCGCGCCGATGTAGTATGGGAAATACTTGCTGTTCGGATTACCCAGCGCATCCTTGACGACGGCCATGTTCAGCATATTGCTGTAATCGAGGTGCAGCTTCGATTCCGAATGCGTATAGCCGGCATCGTAGTCCCAGCCCATGGCATTGCCCTTGACGCCGAGCACGATGCGGTTGAATTCGTTGTTGGCCTGGCGCGTGCTGGCGCCCACGTCGAACGCCTGGTAGCGCACGCGCACCGGCACGCCATACGGATTTTGCGGATGGTTGGCGGCCAGCACAATGGTGGTGCCGGCGCCGGAACCGTAGTTGACGACGCCAGTCGGGCTGGTGGCATTCGGCGGGAAGGCGATGGTCGGCGTGATCGATGGCGGGATCAGGGTGAAGGCCGTATCGCGCTTCGAGTAGCCCGCTTCCGCATACACCTGGGTATCGGCATTGACTTGCCAGGTGCCGCGCGTGTACAGGTTGATCGATTCGATCTTCGGCTGCATCGAGCGGAACTGGTCATGGTGCCACAGGCAGCCGCCCTTCGGATCTTGCGGCGAAGACACGGACAGGTTGGCGCAGCCGGGCAGGGACACATAGTTGTTGGTGACGGGGTCGCGGATCAGGCCCGTCGGCGCGGCATTCGCATCGTTGTTGCCGTTGATGTAGCCGCCGGCGAACTGCGTGTTGATCGCATAGCCATACGGACGCAGGTCGGCCTTGCCTATCCATTTGCGGCCGGCGCGGTCATTGTTCATCAGCATGTCCGATTTGCTGTACTCGGCATTGAGGACGAAGTTGAATTTATCCGTATCTAGGTTGCCCTTGCCGAAGGTCAGCGAGGCGCGGTGCTGTTTGGCGTCGCTGTCGCCGGAGATGCCCGTGTCGCCTTTCAGGGTCAGGCCTTCGAAGTCCTTGCGCAGGATGATGTTGACCACGCCGGCGATGGCGTCCGCGCCATAGGTGGAAGAGGCGCCGTCCTTGAGGATTTCGATGCGCTCGACGATTTGCATCGGCACGGTGGACAGGTCGGTAAAGCTCTTCTGGCCGTCATCGGCGCGCGCGAACGGCGCCATGCGGCGGCCATTGAGCAAGACGAGGGTCGAGGTGGCGCCCAGGCCGCGCAGCGAGATGGCCGTGGAGCCGGCGGCAAAGCCGTTGCCGAAACCCGTCGGCAGGGAGCCCGCGCCATCGGCGGTCAGGGTTTGCAGGTATTCGGCGACGGTGGCCTTGCCCGATTTCATCAAGTCGTCGCGGGTGATGACCTGTACCGGCGATGCGGTCTCGGCCGTGGCCCGTTTGATGCTCGAACCTGTAATTTCCACGCGTTGTACATTGGCGTCCTGCGCCATTGCCGGCACAGCCATCATGCCCAGGCTGACCGCTGCTACGCTGCCCGAAAAAATCAGGCGTACGGAGCGGGACATAACTGTTTCCATCATCATTCTCGAAACTCCGAAAAAAGCGAGGTTGGCGTTTTTAAGGCACAACGTCGCTAGTCTAAAAAAGATTGCTGCGTCGGCAATCGCTGTGGATACTCCGGCACATTTTGTGTTGCCGCAATCGATAAGACCACTTGCCGAGAATCCTTGTCAACGCGCACATGTAACCTTTCATCATGGAAACAACAGTGTTTTTTATAATGTTCATATGTTTTTATATTGGCAATTATTTTAATGTTGCACTGCGCTATGCGTTTTCTGCCCGCCGTTAAAAAGTGCGCTCATTCGCGGACATAAGGGTTTCTACCAATGCGCTTTTGCGCGGCATTGAGCAGGCTATGCTGCGGCGCGGAAAATTTCCCCGGCGGCGCGGGCCGCTGTTGCTGCGCGCGGCACAAGTGCCGCAGCTTTTCGCCCGGCATGCAAAATATGCGTTATCGTTACGCGTTTTCCAGCGCGTCAAGTCATCGGCGTGGCTGGCCGCGAACAAGGCATAGATCTTGCGAGGATGGACTGGTTTTGGCGGTGGAATCCTGTATCCCAGGGGGAAGCCAGTACAAGCGCACCAATACGGTGCGACAGATAATCGAGATGAAGGGTATTACATGAAGTCACCATGGATGCGGCGCATGGCGCTGCTCGCCTGCCTGGCCACCCTGCCGCTGGCGGCCGTGGCCGTTGACGCCGCCCCCGCGGCCGCGCCGGTCAAAACCTTGCGCTATATCCTGCCGGCCGCCGAGACGGGCTTCGATCCGGCCACCGCGCGCGACCTGTATTCGAACCACATCACGCAGGCCGTCTTCGACACCCTGTACACCTATGATTACCTGGCGCGCCCCGTCAAGGTGGTGCCCGGCGCGGCGGCCGCCATGCCGGAAGTGTCCGCCGACGGCAAGACCTACACCATCCGCCTGAAAAAAGGCATCCTGTACACGCCCGACGCCGCGTTCGGCGGCAAGCGTCGCGAACTGACGATGGCCGACTACGTGTATTCGTGGAAGCGCCTGTTCGATCCGCGCCTGGCGTCGCCGCACAGCTGGCTGTTCGAAGGCAAGGTGGTGGGCCTGGACGACCTGGCGAAGGACGCGGCCAAGGCGAACAAGCTCGATTACAGCAAGAAGGTGGCGGGACTGGAAATCCTCGACCCGTACACCCTGCGCATCTCGCTGACCAAGACCGATTTCAATTTCCCCATGATCCTCGCCTACGTGCCGACGGCCGCCGTTGCGCGCGAAGTGGTGGAAAAATACGGCGACGTGAAGGGCGAAGTGGGTTCGAATCCCGTCGGCACCGGCTATTACACCCTGGGTGAATGGACGCGCGGCAACCGCATCGTCCTCAACCGCAATCCGCAGCACTTGCCGGAAACGTGGAATTTCATGGCCGGCGACGACCCGGACGACCAGCGCATCGTGCGCCAGATGCAGGGCAAGCGCATTCCCGCCATCGACCGCATCGAAATTACCGTGATGATCGAAGACCAGTCGCGCTGGCTGTCGTTCCAGAGCGGCGGCACGGACGTGTTCTGGCTCGATGGCCCGCTGGCGCCGAAAGCGCTGCTGAACGGCAAGCTGCGTCCCGAGCTGGCGGAGAAGGGCGTGCAACTGTCGCGCCTGCTGGACCCGGAAATCAGCTATTACTACTGGAATATGGAAGACCCGACCCTGGGCGGTTTCAGCAAGGAAAAGATCGCCCTGCGCCGCGCCATTGCCATGGCGCACAATATCGACGAGGAAATCCGCATCATCTGGAATGGCCAAGCCAAGCGCCTCGACTATCCGATACCGCCCGGCGTCGTCGGCTACGATCCGCATTACAAGAGCCTGTTGCAATACGATCCCGTGCTGGCCAACAAGCTGCTCGATAAATTCGGCTACAAGAAGGGCGCCGATGGCTGGCGTACCTTGCCGGATGGCAAACCGCTCTTGATCCGCTACGCTTCGCGCAACGAAGCCAATGGCGTGCTGCAGGCGGAAATGTGGCGCAAGACGTACAACTCGCTGGGCATCCGCATGGAAAACGACCGCATGATCTTTTCCGATATCTTAAAGACGGAAAAGCAGTGCAAGATGCAGACGCGCACGGCGCCGTGGCTGGCCGACTATCCGGACGGCGACAACTTCATGCAGCTGTTCTACGGCCCCAACACGCACCAGAATAACAACGGCTGCTACCAGGACCCCGAGTACGACAAATGGTACGCGGCCAGCCAGGCCATGCCAGCCAGCCCCGAGCGCGACGCGCTGTTCCACAAGATGGCACGCCGCCTGGAAGTCAATGCGGGCGCCCTGATCGGCTATGCGCGCTACCGCAACATGCTGGCGCAAAAGTCGGTGCTCGGCTACAAGAAGCATCCGATCCTGTTCCAGGAATGGGCGTATATGGATATCGACAGCACGGGCGCGCCGGTGGCGCCTGCGGCTGACTCGGCTAAAAAATAAGCGCGGCCGCTTTTAACACCATATACGACAAGGAATCATTATGTTTGCTTATATCCTGCGCCGCTTGTGGCAGATGCTGCCCACCATGCTGGGCGTGGTCCTGCTGGTATTTATCCTGTTCAACTGGGTGGGCGGCGACCCCGCCTACATCCTGGCCGGCAAGATGTCTAGTGCGGAAAGCATCGCCAACATCCGCCGCCAGCTGGGCGTCGACCAGCCATACTATGTACAGCTGTGGATTTTCATCAAACAGATCGTCACGTTTGATTTCGGCCAGAGCTGGGCGACCGGCGAGTCCGTGTCGCACATCATCACCTCGCGCCTGGGCCCGTCGATGATGGTCTTGATCCCGCTGACCGTGCTGGAAACGTTCTTTGGCGTGGCGCTGGCGCTGGCCATCGCCTTCGTGCGCGGCTCGCTGACGGACCGCATGGTGATGATCGCCTGCACGGTGGGCATGTCGATTTCCATCCTCGTCTACATCATCGTCTTCCAGTACGGCTTCGCCTATAAACTGGGCCTGTTCCCCGTGCAGGGCTGGGGCGACAGCTTCTGGGAAAACCTGCTGCGCTATTCGACCCTGCCGATTTTGATTGGCCTGGCCGTGTCCATCGCGCCGACCCTGCGCCTGTTCCGCACCTTCGTGCTGGACGAGGCGAACCAGGATTACGTGCGCACGGCGCGCGCCAAGGGTCTCAAGGAAGGCCGCATCATGTGGGTCCATGTGCTGCGCAACGCCGGCATTCCCATCATTACCTATGTGATGTCGAACTTGCCGGCTCTGCTGATCGGCGCTTTCCTGCTCGAGCGCTTCTTCGGCATCCCCGGCATCGGGCGTGAAGTGATCCTGGCCGTCGAGCGCAGCGACTTTCCGGTGATCAAGGCGATCACCGTGTATGTTGCCGCCGCCACCATGCTCTTCAACCTGCTCACCGACCTGCTGTACCAGGCGGTCGATCCTCGCGTACAACTGAAGTAGAAAGAGACGATGTCGAAACCTCATACATCGCCCGGCCTGTGGGCCCTGGCGTGGCGCCGTTTGCGCGGCGACAAGATTGCAATGGTATCGCTGGCCGTGGTCGGCGCATTTTTCCTGCTGGTGCTGGCGTCCGCCAGCGGCCTGGTGGCGGCGAACTGGGAAGACGAAGTGGCCGTCAGCTATGCGCCGCCCACGTTTGTCGGTGCCGACAACGACGCGCCAGTCGACGGCGCCATTCCCCTGGCCGACGAGCGCAGCGCGCCGACACCCGTCAACGTGCTCGATCCGCTGGCCGACGATATCGCCGAACTGCGCGCTCAGATGGGCAGTAACCCATCGGCCGGCGTGGACATGTACGGCGTCACCGACCCGCTGGCCGACGACTTGACGGCCTTGCGTGCGGGCATGGGCAAGACGAAAAAACTGATCGCGCACAAGGCGGCGACCTTGCCGTTCGGCGCCGACAAGTGGGGCCACGACATCCTGCAGAAAACCATCAAGGGCGGCGAAACATCGATCGTCGTGGGCCTGGTGGCGGCCTTGCTGGCCGTCGTGCTGGGCACCTTGTTCGGCGCCGTGTCCGGCTACTTCGGCGGCATCGTCGATGATTTCTTTAACTGGTTCTACAGCATCTTCACGTCGATTCCGTCGATTTTGATGATCTTGACGGTGGCGGCCGTGCTGCAACAAAAGGGCGTGCTGACCATCGTGCTGATCCTCGGCTTGACGGGCTGGACGGGGCCGTACCGCTTGATCCGCGCCGAATACATCAAGCACAAGGCGCGCGAATACGTGATGGCGGCCGACGCCATCGGCGCCTCGCACTGGCGCAAGATGTTCTCGCATATTTTCCCGAACGTCAGCCACGTGGCGCTGGTGCAGATGTCCATCCTCGTGGTGGGCTTCATCAAGGCGGAAGTGATCCTGAGTTTCCTCGGCTTTGGCGTGCCGGTGGGTACCGTCTCGTGGGGCAGCATGCTCAACGAGGCACAAAATGAACTGATCCTGGGCAAATGGTGGCAGCTGACAGCCGCCGCCACGGCGATGGCCGTGCTGGTGACGGCGTTCTCGCTGTTTACCGATGCCTTGCGCGATGCGCTCGACCCCAAAGTGAAATAGGAGTTGCTCATGGACCAGAATAACCTGTTGGAAGTGCGCGACCTGCGCGTCACCTTCCGCCTGGACAAGAAGACCACGTTCGAAGCCGTCAAGGGCATCTCGTTCAACGTGCCGCGCAACAGTACCGTCGCCCTGGTGGGCGAATCGGGCAGCGGCAAGTCCGTCAGCTCCCTGGCCGTGATGGGCTTGTTGCCGCCGGATAACACCATCATCGCCCCCGCATCGAGCATCCACTTCGGCGGGCGCGACCTGCTGCAACTGTCGATCGCCGAGCGCCGCACCATGTGCGGCAAGGATATCTCGATGATCTTCCAGGAGCCGATGTCGTCCTTGAATCCCGTGTTTACCGTCGGCTTCCAGATCGCCGAAGTGCTGCGCCAGCACATGGGCATGAACCGCAAGCAGGCAAGGGCGCGTACGCTGGCGCTGCTCGAGGAAGTGGGCATACCCGACCCGGCCACGAAGATCGACGCCTACCCGAGCCAGATGTCGGGCGGCCAGCAGCAGCGCGTGATGATCGCCATGGCGATCGCCTGCGAACCGAAACTGCTGATCGCGGACGAACCGACGACGGCGCTGGACGTGACGATCCAGAAGCAGATCATGGACCTGATCGCGGCGCTGCAAAAGAAACATCAGATGTCGGTGCTCTTCATTACCCACGACCTGGGCCTGGTGGGGGAGATCGCCGACCAGGTGATCGTCATGCGCCACGGCGAAGTGCGCGAGACGGGCGAGGTGCGCCAGGTATTCGAAGCGCCGCAAGACAGTTACACGAAAGCGCTGCTGCATTGCCGCCCCTCGCTGGACGAGCGCCCATGGCGTTTGCCCGTCATCGCCGATTATATGGAGGGCAAAGCGGGCCCCGGCGTTGAGGTGAAACAGCGCACGCGCGGCTATACGCCGGGCGACGAGCCCGTGCTGGTGGTCAATAATTTAAGTAAAAGCTTTTATACGCGCGAAGGCCTGTTCGGCAAGCGCGAATTCCAGGCCGTCAAGGATGTGTCGTTCACTTTGCCGCGCGGAAAAACCTTGGGCGTGGTGGGCGAATCCGGCTCCGGCAAGACGACGGTGGGCCTGACCTTGCTGCGCCTGCACCAGGCCACGGGCGGCACGGCCATGTTCCACGGCAAGGATCTGATTGCCATGCCGAACAAGGAATACCTGCCGTATAAACGCCGCATCCAGATCATCTTCCAGAATCCGTATGCCTCCTTGAATCCCCGCTTCACGGTGGGGCAGATTCTGCTGGAACCGATGCGCATCCACAAGATCGGCGCCGATGACAAGGAACGCATCGCCAAGGCCTACTGGCTGCTCGACAAGGTGGGATTGCCGGAACAGGCTTTCCACCGCTACCCGCACGAGTTCTCGGGCGGCCAACGCCAGCGCATCGCCATTGCCCGCTGCCTGACCATGCAGCCGGAAATTCTGGTGTGCGACGAATCCGTGTCGGCGCTGGACGTGTCGGTGCAGGCGCAGGTGCTCAATCTGCTGCAGGACTTGCAGGATGAATTCGGCCTGTCCTACATCTTCATCTCGCACGATTTATCGGTGGTGAAATACATCGCCGACCAGGTGATGGTGATGCACAAGGGGCAGGTGGTGGAACTGGCCGATTCGGATGAGCTGTACCGCAATCCCGTGCATCCGTACACGCGCACCTTATTGAGCGCCATACCGAAGGGCGTGCAAATCTAAACACGCTTTTACGGTAAGATAGCGCCCATGCCCAACCTCATTTATCTGCTCGAACATTATGGTGTCCTGATTGTCTTTGGCATCGTGCTGGTGGAGCAGCTCGGCCTGCCGATTCCCGCCTTTCCCATCCTCGTGGTGGCGGGGGCGCTGGCCGTCGATGGCGACATGAATGGGGGGCTGGTGCTGGCCGCCGCGCTGGGCGCCTGCCTGATCAGCGACTTCACGTGGTTCCGCGCGGGCCGCCATTTCGGCAAGCGCATCCTGCGGCTGCTGTGCCGCATCTCGCTGTCGCCCGATTACTGCGTCAGCCAGACGGAAGACAAATTCAAGCGCTGGGGCCCGAAAGCCCTGATCGTGTCCAAATTCGTGCCGGGATTCAATACCGTGGCCGCACCGATGTCGGGCGCGCTGGGCACGCCGCCGCGCCTGTTCTTCCTGTATGCGGGCCTGGGCGCCTTGCTGTGGAGCGGCACGGGCATCGCCGTCGGCGTGATCTTTCACGCCAGCGTGCAGCAGGTGCTCGACTTGCTCAGCACCATGGGCAGCACGGCCTTGCTGATGCTGGCCGCCTTGCTGGGCTTGTTCCTGCTGTACAAATTCCTCGAACGCCGGCGTTTCCGCCAGGCCTTGCAGATCGAGCGCATCGGCATCGATGAATTGCTCGAACTCATAGAGCAGGGCGAGGAGCCGCTGATGGTCGACGCGCGCAGCGCCACGGCGCAGGCGCTGGAACCGGCCGTGCCGGGCGCCTTGTTCTTCAATGGCAAGGAACCCGTGCCCGCCATGATCGCCATGGACAAGGACCGCCACATCATCGTGTATTGCAGCTGTCCCAACGACGTGACGGCCGCGCAAGTGGCCAAGCTGCTGCACCAGCACGGCTTTCACCGGGCCAAGCCCCTGCATGGCGGCCTCGATGCGTGGAATGCCGCCTACCGCTCGGACCAGCCGGCGCCCGCCAGCCTGCTGGGCGAAGGCTTGCCCTCCTGATTTGCGCATGCCTGCCGCATCGCCGGCGGGCAGTAAAAACCGGTAGTAATAATACGAAAACACCGCCACCGGGCGGCCAGGACGGCAGCGCCGCACCAGCGCCGCGCCATACAAAGCGGCTTTGCGCAAACTGCGGCATACTCTGTTTTCCAGGCGATTCCTGCTGCTGTGCAGCATGCTTTTGGCGGGCCTGACGAGTGCGAGCACTCACTATAAATCATTGTCTGTGAGTAACTTTGGCCTTGCCTGTTGCATTTGGAGTGGAACTACCAATAAAGGCTGGTTTTGATGTACTTAAACTACAAACTTTGCTTGCCTCCGGGCGCATTCATCCTTTAAGCTTGGCGTCCCATGCGTCCCACTTCATCATTTAAAATCATGAGCGCTTCGTCTTCACCCGTACTGCCGACTTCCGCCTTTGCCGATGGACCGCGCCTGCTGGCCGACGTGGGCGGCACCAATGCCCGTTTCGCCCTGGAAGTGGCCGCCGGCCACATCACCCTGGTGGAAGTGCTGCCCTGTGCCGACTACCCGAGCCTGTCCGCCGCCCTGCAAGCCTACCTGGCCTTGCCGCATATCGCTGCCGCAGGCGGGCAAGCCGTGCGCCATGCCGTGATCGCCATTGCCAATCCCGTCGACGGCGACTTCCTCAGCATGACGAACCACCACTGGTCGTTCTCGATCCGCGCCATGCGCGAAGAGTGCGGCTTCACGACCCTGGACGTGGTCAACGATTTCACGGCCCTGGCGCGTTCCTTGCCGCAGCTGTCGAGCGAGCAAAAACACCAGGTGGGCGCGGGTACGGCCCGTCCGAACACGGCCATCGGCCTGATCGGCGCGGGCACGGGCCTGGGCGTGTCGGGCCTGATTCCCTCGCACGGCGGCTGGATCGCCCTGCAAAGCGAAGGCGGCCACGTCAGCTTTGCGCCGTTCAATGAAACCGAAGTGAGCATCCTGCAATTTGCCTGGCGCGAATATGAGCACGTCTCGGCCGAGCGCCTGATTTCCGGCGATGGCCTGGAACTGATCTACCGCGCCCTGGCCGACCGCGCGGGCGTGCCGGCCGAAGCCTTGCCGGCGGCGGAAATCACGCGCCGCGCGCTGGCTGGCGAATCCCAGCTGTGCGACGACGTCATCGAAGCGTTCTGCTGCATGCTGGGCACCGTGGCGGGCAACGTCGCCGTCACCCTGGGCGCGCTGGGCGGCATTTACATTGGCGGCGGCATCGTGCCGCGCCTGGGGGCGCGTTTCGACCGCTCCGGTTTCCGCGCCCGCTTCGAGCGCAAGGGCCGCTTCGCCAATTACGTGTCGCAAGTGCCGACCTTCGTCATCACGGCGCAGTACCCAGCTTTCCTGGGCGCATCGGCCATTCTCTCGGAGAAACTCGCCTCCCTGTGATGCGGGCAGTGGGCGATGTGTCGTGCCAGGACCGGGTAAACCATGTGTTTTGCCCGGTTTTGCGCTTTTCCGCTTTTTATCAGGTACAATTGGCATCGTTGGATGAAACGACGACTGTCGCTCTCCTGTCTGGCTGCATCGTCGCCACGGGAAAAGCAGCTGCTCCGGAGTTCGTTTCATTGCTGGTTATTTAAGGCCAGCACCATGGATGGCAGGACTTTCACTGCATCCGCTTTAATCCCGCTTTGCGCGCATCGGCCAAGGCGTCGGAAAAACAGCCTCAACTAGTAACCCAGCACGGCGTCATCATCGATGTCTGCCATCTGTTACGTTGAAATGAACGTTTTTGATTTCTTTCTCTGCATACGAATTGCAACACACATCCGCACAGAATTGCTATGAATACAATTGAGGCTAAAAAAGTCCTCGAAACCGCGTTGCTGTGCGCTCGTGAATCGCTGACGATCCACAGCTTGAAGAAGCTGTTCGTCGATGCGGACGAGAATGGCCGCGTGCGCGGCGTCGGCGTCGGTGCCGACACGATCAAGCAGTTGCTGGAGGAGTTGCGGCAGGAGTGGGAAGGGCGCGGCATCGAGATCGTCAGTCTGGCTTCGGGCTGGCGCTTTCAAAGCCGCCCGGAAATGAAGATGTATCTCGATCGCATGACGCCCGAGCGGCCGCCCAAGTATTCGCGGGCGACCCTGGAAACCCTGGCCATCATCGCCTACCGCCAGCCGGTGACGCGCGGCGATATCGAGGAGATTCGCGGCGTTGCCGTCAATTCGCAGACGATCAAGATGCTGGAAGACCGTGGCTGGGTCGACGCCATCGGCTACCGCGACGTGGTGGGACGGCCGGCCTTGCTGGCCACCACCAAGCAGTTTTTGGATGATCTGGGTTTGCAATCGCTGTCCCAGCTGCCGCCTTTGCAGCAAATCAGCGAGATGCAGGGCAATGGGCTCGAAGCCCTGGAAGCGGCCCTGCAAGAAAATTTTGATAAAGCAACGAATGACGTTGCCCACCAGCTTGGTGCAGGTAGCAATACGGCTGTGACAGATGTAGATGTGACAGCAAGCCTTGATGCCGGCCCCGATGCTTCGCCCACGGACGAAGCCTACACTCACGACCCTGCGCCAGAACTAACGGTTGACGCTGCGCCAGGTCAGCACAGCCAAGAAACGAAGAATGAATAATCCGAACACACCCGAGACAGTAACCGCCAGCGACGAAGCCATCGTTGCCAAGCCCAAGCGCCGCACCAAGGCTCAGATCGAAGCCGATGCAGCCGCTGCTGCAGTTGCCGGCGACAGCGCCGCCGCCAAGCCGAAGCGCCGCACGAAAGCGGACGTGGCCGCCGATGCGCCCGTCGTTGAAGCTGTCGCCGCCGACGCTGCGCCTGCCGTCAAGAAATCCCGCGCCAAGCCGGCCCTGAAGGCCGTGGCCGAAGCCGCGGAAGCCGCAGCCGAGGCGGTTGCCGCCCCGGCGCCGCGTCCGCCGCGCGCCCGCGCCGCCGCCAAGGCCGCTGCCGCCGTCGCTGAAACGGCGCCGGAAGCCGTCGCCGACAAGCCGGCCGAAGCACGTCCGACCCGCGGTCCGCGTCAGATGCGCGGCGTGCAGGCCGAACGCGCGCTGCGCCAGCCGCCGCGCGCCGAAGCGCCGCAGGCAGCGGAAGCCGCAGCGCCTGTCGCCGAGCAAGCTGCCGCGCCGGTCGCCGACGTGTTCGACGCCGAAGGCAATCTCGTGTCCGGCCCGCGCCTGCAGCGCGGTCCCCGCAACGACGTGCCGGGCGCCGGCAAGAATGCCGGCAAGAGCCGCAAGAAGGGCAAGGGCCGCCAGGCTGCGCCAGGCAAGCTCAGCGACGCTGATGCCGTCTTCTCGTTCGTTACTTCCGACGCCTTCGACAGCGAAGAGGGTGGCACGGGCCGCATGCAGAAAGTGGCCGTGCGCCGCGACCTGACGTCCGACGACGATGCGCCGAAGCTGCACAAGGTGCTGGCCGAAGCCGGTCTCGGTTCGCGCCGCGACATGGAAGACCTGATCATTTCGGGCCGCGTGTCCGTCAATGGCGAGCCGGCCCACATCGGCCAGCGCATCCTGCCGAGCGACCACGTGCGCATCAATGGCAAGTTGATCCAGCGCCGCGTCAGCAAGAAGCCGCCGCGCGTGCTGGTCTACCACAAGCCGGCCGGCGAGATCGTCAGCCATAACGACCCGGACGGCCGTCCATCCGTCTTCGACCGCCTGCCGACCATGAAAGCCGGCAAGTGGCTGGCCGTTGGCCGCCTCGACTTCAACACGGAAGGCTTGCTGCTGTTTACCACCTCCGGTGACCTGGCCAACCGCCTGATGCACCCGCGCTACGGCATCGACCGCGAGTACGCCGTGCGTACCCTGGGCGAACTGGAAGAGGGCATGCGCCAGAAGCTGCTGGCCGGCGTCGAGCTGGAAGACGGCCTGGCGCAGTTCTCGAAGATCGCCGATGGCGGCGGCGAAGGCATCAACAAGTGGTACCGCGTGGTGATCGGCGAAGGCCGTAACCGCGAAGTGCGCCGCATGTTCGAAGCCATCGGCCTGACCGTGTCGCGCCTGATCCGTACCCGCTACGGCGCCATGACCCTGCCGAGCGGCCTGAAGCGCGGCCGCTGGGAAGAGATGGATGAAAACACCGTGCGCGACCTGCTGGCCGCCTACGGCATCGAAAAGAAAATGCCGGCATCGGGCGATCCCCGTGCCGCTGGCGCCGCCAAGGGCCGCGAAGCGCGCAAGGCCAGCCGCGATGACGAGCCGAATGGCAACCGCATCGATGTGAGCAACCGCAACGCCGATCCATTCCCCGTCGCGCCGCGCCGTGGCCAGCCGCAAGGCCAGTTTGCCCGTCCGCAAGGCCAGGGCCGCCCAGGCGGCGCCGGCCGTCCAGGCGAAGCGCGTGGTCCGGGCCGTGGCCAGCCGCAAGGTCCGTTCCAGGGCGGCCAGCCCCGCTCGTCGGCATCGTTCGAAGGCGCGCAAGGCCAAGGCCAGGGCCGTCCGCCGCGTGCGGCAGGCCAGGGTCAAGGCCGTCCCGGTGGCGAAGGCCGCGCGCCGCAGCGCGGTCCGCGCCAGCCCGATCCGCTGCAAACGGCCTTCGGCTTCGCCAACACGGGCCCGCGCCGCAATGCCGGCGGTGGTGCCGGTGGGCAAGCGCGTTCCGGCGGCCAGCCGCGTGGCGGCATGGATCGCGGCGGCATGGATGGCATGCCGCGCCGCCGCAGCAAAGGTTAATCGGGAAGAGTTTCTTCTTGCGCGCCTGCCGATCTGCGGCGGGTGCGCGCTCTTGTAACTGTTGTAAGCCGGGCCGCTCCTCGTGTGCGGCATTGCGGCGAAGTTAATAAGAGGTTATAATCTGCAGCCTAATAAAAGTTCTCCGCAGGGTTGTTTGGTGGGGAGTGCTTTCATCTGGTTGGGGAAATACAAGAAGATGGGCAGATGCCCATTTTTTTTTTGTTGAACCGTTTGTAATGGCTCCGCAAGGAGCCATATATGACTTGAATGCGTGTTTTTGCATGTTGTCGGCGTCCAATGCGGCGCTGTCATGCCGAAAACGGGCCTTATTTCTGGAGAATTTCTTGCAGCAGTTGGGATTAATTGAAAAGACAGTTACAGGTCTGGGCTATGAGCTCGTTGATGTCGAACGTGCCGAGCGCGGACTGCTGCGCGTCTTTATTGATTTCAGCGCCGCCGATGCCGCTGAAAAAGGTCCGATCACGGTCGAAGACTGTGCCACGGTGAGTCACCAGTTATCGCATGTGTTGACTGTAGAGAACGTTCCTTACGAGCGTCTCGAGATTTCTTCCCCGGGTCTCGATCGTCCGGTGCGCAAGCTGGAAGACTTTGTCCGTTTCGCAGGCCAGGAAATCATCGTCAAGCTGATGGTGGCGATGCCGGGTACGAACAACCGGAAATCGTTCCAGGGGATCTTGCAAGAACCCGTGGGCGATAAATTGTCGTTGGAATTTGAAGGTAAGGATGGTCCGGCGATGTTGGAGTTTACGCTCGCCGATGTGGATAAGGCACGCTTGGTGCCGCAGGTGGTTTTTAAGGGACGCAAAGCATGAGCCGCGAAGTTTTATTATTGGTTGACGCGCTGGCGCGCGAAAAAAACGTCGATAAAGATGTCGTCTTCGGCGCCCTCGAATTCGCGTTGGCGCAAGCCACGAAGAAACGGTATGAGGGTGAAGTAGACATCCGCGTTTCGATCGACCGCGAAACGGGCGAATTCGAATCGTTCCGCCGCTGGCACGTGGTGCCCGATGAAGCGGGCCTGCAATTGCCGGATCAGGAGATCCTGCATTTCGAGGCAAAAGAACAGATTCCCGATATCGAAGTCGATGACCACATCGAAGAACCGATCGAATCCGTCGAATTCGGCCGCCGTTTCGCCCAGGATACCAAACAGGTGGTCCTGCAGCGCGTGCGCGATGCCGAACGTGAACAGATCCTGGTCGACTTCCTGGAGCGCGGCGATTCGCTCGTCACCGGCACCATCAAGCGCATGGAACGCGGCGACGCCATCGTCGAATCGGGCAAGATCGAAGCACGTCTGCCACGCGACCAGATGATCCCGAAAGAGAATCTGCGTATCGGCGACCGCGTGCGTGCCTACATCTTGCGCATCGACCGCAATATGCGCGGCCCGCAAGTGATCCTGTCGCGCACCGCGCCGGAATTCATCATGAAGCTGTTCGAGCTGGAAGTGCCGGAAATCGAGCAAGGCATGCTGGAAATTAAATCCGCAGCCCGCGATGCCGGCGTGCGCGCCAAGATCGCCGTCTACACGGCCGACAAGCGCATCGACCCGATCGGTACCTGCGTCGGCATGCGCGGTTCGCGCGTGCAGGCCGTGACCGGCGAGCTGGGCGGCGAACGCGTCGATATCGTGCTGTGGTCGGAAGATCCGGCGCAGTTCGTCATCGGCGCCCTGGCGCCGGCGAACGTGTCGTCGATCATGGTCGATGAAGAAAAACACGCGATGGATGTCGTCGTGGACGAAGAAAACCTGGCAATCGCGATCGGCCGTTCCGGCCAGAACGTGCGCCTGGCCTCGGACCTGACCGGCTGGAAGATCAACATCATGACGGCCTAAGAATCGGCCGACAAAGCTGCCCAGGAAACGGCTGCCGTGCGCATCCTGTTCATGGAAAAGCTCGATGTCGACCAGGAAGTGGCCGATATTCTGGTGGAAGAAGGTTTCGCCAGTCTGGAAGAAATCGCTTACGTGCCAATTTCCGAAATGCTGGAAATCGAATCGTTTGACGAAGATACCGTCAATGAACTCCGTACCCGTGCGCGTGATGCGCTCGTGACCGAAGCGATCGCTTCGGAAGAGGGTCTGGAAGGCATGGACGAGGCGTTGGTGAATCTGGAAGGCATGGATCGCATCACCGCCGGCAAGCTGGGTCTGGCTGGTATCAAGACCGTTGAAGCATTTGCAGCACTGGCATACGACGAATTTGGCGCAATCCTGGCCTTGTCTGCGGACCGTGCGCGTGAACTGATTACAAGTGAATTTAAAGATGTGACCGACGATGAGATGAAGTTGGTTGACTCGAAATACGACGATCGTGCCAAGGCGTTGCAAGCCAAGGCATGGAGTCTGGCCGAATCCGCAAAGGCTTAATTTGAGTATCTTTATCATCTCCGCGACACATAGAAAAGAGGACTGAATGGCGAGTAACAACGTAGCCCAATTTGCCACCGAACTGAAGATGCCTGCAGATTTGCTGCTGACGCAGCTGCGTTCTGCCGGCGTCGAGAAAAGTTC
>Ga0182007_10000034_pt1 | contig 134262 bp, 109 predicted proteins | sample Sormic07211113_1_FD_123023 | JGI IMG/M metagenome (GOLD analysis project Ga0182007, IMG submission 123023) | Rhizosphere microbial communities from Sorghum bicolor, Mead, Nebraska, USA - 072115-113_1 MetaG | ecosystem: Host-associated > Plants > Roots > Rhizosphere | place: USA: Nebraska...
CGACCAGCTCCGCGCCGTGGTGCATCCCAATACCACCAATCCCGATGATTCGAAGACCCTGACCGCGGACAATCTGGTGACGCTGACGGCAACCATCACTGACAAGGACGGCGACAGTGCCCACGCCACCCTCAACATCGGCCAGAACCTGGTGTTCAAGGACGACGGGCCGAGCATCAGCACCACTGGCACGGAACCGACGCTAACAGTCGACGAAACGGCACTGGCCACCAACGACACCCAGAGCTTTGCGGCCAACTTCACCTCGGCGTATGGCGCCGATGGCGCCGGCACCCTGACCTATGCGCTGGGCGTGGTGGCGGGTGCCTCCGGGCTGACCGACACGGCCACCGGCCAAGTGGTGAATTTGTCGGTTAACGGCGGCGTGGTCGAAGGCCGCACGGCGACGAGCAACGATCTGGTATTCACGGTCAGCGTCGCCGCCAACGGTGACGTCACCCTCGACCAACTCCGGGCCGTGGTGCATTCCGACGCAAGCAATCCGGATGATTCGAAGACGCTGACTTCGGACAGCCTGGTGACGCTGACAGCGACCAAGACCGACAAGGACGGCGACAGCGCCCAGGCCACCCTCAACATCGGCCAGAACCTGGTGTTCAAGGACGACGGGCCAAGTATCAGCACCACCGGTACGGAACCGACGCTGACGGTGGACGAAACGGTGTTGGCGACCAACGATACCAAGAGCTTTGCCGCCAACTTCACCTCGGCGTTTGGCGCCGACGGTGCCGGCACCCTGACCTATGCGCTGGGCGTGGTCGCGGGCGGCTCCGGGCTGACGGATACGGCCACGGGCCAGGCAGTCAACCTGTCGCTCAACGGCGGCGTGGTGGAAGGCCACACGGCGATTAGCAACGACCTGGTGTTCACGGTCAGCGTCGCCGCAAATGGTGACGTCACCCTCGACCAGATCCGCGCTGTGGTGCATTCCGTCACGACCAATCCCGATGACTCGACGAGCCTGACCTCGGACGATCTGGTGACCCTGACGGCGACCAAGACCGACAAGGACGGCGACAGCGCCCAGGCCACCCTCAACATCGGGCAGAACCTGGTGTTCAAGGATGACGGGCCAAGCATCAGCACCACCGGCACCGAGCCAACGCTGACGGTCGACGAAACGGTGCTGGCGACCAACGATACCAAGAGCTTTGCCGCCAACTTCACCTCATCGTTTGGCGCTGATGGCGCCGGCACGCTGACCTATGCCCTGGGCGTGGTCGCGGGAGGCTCAGGGCTGACCGACACGGCCACCGGTGAGGCAGTCAACCTGTCGCTCAACGGCACCGTGGTCGAAGGTCGCACGGCCACCAGCAACCTGCTGGTGTTCACGGTCAGCGTCGCCGCCAATGGCGACGTCACCCTCGACCAGATCCGCGCCGTGGTGCATCCCGACGCGACCAATCCGGATGATTCGAAGACCCTGACCTCAGACACCTTGGTGACGCTGACGGCGACCAAAACCGATGGGGACGGCGACAGCGCCCAGGCCACCCTCAACATCGGCCAGAACCTGGTGTTCAAGGATGACGCCCCCAGCATCAGCACCACCGGCACCGAGCCAATCCTGACGGTCGACGAAACGGTACTGGCGACCAACGATACCAAGAGCTTCGCGGCTAACTTCAGTTCGGCGTACGGCGCTGACGGGGCCGGCACCCTGACCTACGCACTGGGCGTGGTCGCGGGCGGCTCCGGGCTGGTGGACACGGCCACGGGCCAGGCGGTCAACCTGTCGCTCAACGGTGGCGTGGTCGAAGGCCACACGGCGATTAGCAACGATCTGGTATTCACGGTCAGCGTGGCCGCCAACGGCGACGTCACCCTCGACCAACTCCGGGCCGTGGTGCATCCCGTCACGACCAATCCCGATGATTCGAAGACCCTGACCGCGGACAACCTGGTAACCCTGACGGCGACCAAGACCGATAAGGACGGCGACAGCGCCCAGGCGAGCCTGAACATCGGACAAAACCTGGTGTTCAAGGACGACGGACCGAGCATCAACACCACCGGCACGGAGCCGACACTGACGGTCGACGAGACGGTGCTGGCGACCAACGATACCAAGAGCTTCGCGGCTAACTTCAGTTCGGCGTTTGGCGCCGACGGTGCGGGCACGTTGACCTATGCACTGGGCGTGGTGGTGGGGGCCTCCGGGCTGACCGACACGGCCAGCGGCCAGGCGGTGAACCTGTCGCTCAACGGCGGCGTGGTGGAAGGCCGCACGGCCACCAGCAACTTGCTGGTGTTCACGGCCAGCGTCGCCGCCAATGGCGACGTCACCCTCGACCAGCTCCGCGCGGTGGTGCATCCCAACGCCAGCAATCCCGATGATTCGACGACGCTGTCGGCGGACAACCTGGTGACGCTGATAGCGACCAAGACCGATGGGGACGGCGACAGCGCCCAGGCGACCCTGAACATAGGGCAGAACCTGGTGTTCAAGGACGACGGCCCTACACTTGCCTTCGGCAACCTGATCGGGACCGGTAGTGTCCTTCCACAAACAGGGTACTGGGATCACTCGAACGGAGCCGACGGGCTGGGTGCAACCGGGCTGGATATTTCGTTGGTGAATAACCAATTCACCCTCGTCCGGCCAGACAACACGACCACCACCGGCACCGGCACGCTCACCGAGCAGTCACCCTCACCGGATGCCAATGGCGCCTACCACTTCGCAGGCACGTTGACCGGCGATTTCGACAACAACGCCTCCACGGCAAATACCAGCGTCGACTACACGCTGACCGCCTATACCAATGGCAGCTACACACTGGACCTGGTGCAAGGTTTCAGTTCGACGATCGTGCTCAGCAGCGCCGACGGCTCGCTCAGTGCCGGCGGCCCGGATCCGGTGCGCACGTTGCTGATCCCGGCGCAGAATCCGCCGACTATTCCTTCACCCTCCGAGGAGATTGTGTTCTTTTCCGCCAAGGCAACGGCGTTGCCTTCGGACATCCTGAGCGGTATCGGGCTCGGTAAACCCGACCCCACCGAAGCCCAGCTACAGACCACCCCGCTGCCGTCGTACATCGACCCGGCGGCCATGAACGTCAGCACGTCCGGCATCGGCGTCGGCAATAACCTTCTCCAGGGAGACAGCCTGGCAGCCATCAGCTCCGCCGATGAAAGTTTCGTGATCAATCCGGAAAGCCTGCTGACGGGGATGAAGATTTTCATCGACAACTCCGTGGGGGGGTACAACACGGCGACCGAGGACCTGTACTACCGGATCTACTACGAGAATGGCACGTTTTCGGCCCTCACCGAGGTGAACACTCTGACGCCAGAAGCCGGCGGACAAGTGTCCTTCCTCGTTCAAAAGGAAGGCTCGCTGCTGATTGACGCGGTTCAGCTCACGATGGGCCGAGGCGATGTCAAGATCCCGGTGATCCAGTTCATTCAGCAGACCGAGAACATGGCCAGTGATATCAAGCTGGCGTTCAACGCGACGCTGACGGACAAGGATGGGGACTCGGCGACGAGTGGTTTCAACGCCAACCTGTTCGCCAACGACTTGGGCACCACCTTCGACTTCACGCTGGCTGGCACGGCCGGTGTGCGGGATGCCTTCAACGTCGATTTGTCATTCACCCAAAACAAGTACCAAGTCACCGGCTTCGATGCGAGCGCAGGCCTGCGAGACACGCTGGTGCTCAACGGCGACCAGGGCGCCGTTGTCCAGTCGATCGACAACAGCGGCGCCAACAGCATCGTGACGATTGCCGAAACGGGCGGACAAATCACGACCATCACCTTGGTCGGGGTTGATGTTCTGAATACCGACATTGTCCATGGCAGCGCCTGAGGAAGCGCACGCGTAAAAGAATGCGAGGGTGGTGAGAAACCACCCTCGCATGCCTTACAGGTCTGATATGAGGCTCACGAACGGCGACACAGTGACGGCTGGGCGCCCCGAAGAAATTCAGCGCAGTTGCACCCAAGTGGACTCGGGCGGTTCTTCGTTGTTGGTGAGCCCGTGCTTCTGTGCGTATATCAGCAAGTCGATCCGGTTAACGAGATTAAGCTTTTGATAAATGTTACTGAGGTGATTGTGCACGGTGTGCTCGCTGATACCCAGGCGCCCGGCGATGCACATGTATTTGGCAGACGGATCCCCCACGATGGCGCGAATCAGTTCCCTTTCACGCAGCGTCAACCGCGCCTGTTTCGCTTGCTCCGAATTGCATTTCAAAGGTATATGCCCGGTCGCGGCATAGTCGGAAAGCCCACCGACCCAGGCTCTATCCAGCCCGATGTCGCGATGGTGGACCTGGATGATGGCTCGGATGATCGATTCCGTCGGGTCTTCCGCCAGCACGACGCCGCGTGCGCCCGCCTCTATCGCCTGGGCAACAGGGACGGTTTCGTACAGGCTCTTGAGCACCAGGACTTTCATTTCGGCGCTGCGGGCGAGCCCCGCGACGACCGCCAATGGGTTCAGCGCATCCGGAAAGAAACTGAAAAAAATGACATCGGGACGCAACTGATCGGCAAGATCCAGCGCTTTGGTATAGGTGGTGGCCTGCCCGCTCACTTCCATCTGAGGCTTGCGGGCATTGATCAAGTCTTGAAGGCCCATAAGAACAAGAGGACGACAGTCGATCAGCATCACGCTTATTGGTTTTATTTGGGTCGTCATTACCGTCCTGACTCCCTTGAAAAATGAACGATGGCCTCCACCCGCTGGCCTTCCTGGATCAACAGCTCATTCACCTGTCCATCACGATTGATGGACAGATACGAGCGCCGTCAGGCCTTGACAGTGCCCGCCCAGGTATTAGCCCTGGGGGACACTTCCACCCGTTGCACCGGCAGGGATTGCGGACGTTCCCAGAAGCCGGGCAAAAGCCATCGAAACAACAAAAATAGGAATAATCATCAATAGTTTGCGCTTGATGATGTGCTCCCGCGAACCGCTCAACTGAGTCTAGGCCAGCCCGGCGCGCTGCCGGCCCAGCCATCCGCCAGTCGTCGACTCAGCCTCATGCGGATAGCCCGGCTGATGTTCCCAGCGGTGCCATCCCCCCTAAAAAATCAAGGTCTTAGGCTCGCCACCGGCGACCCGCGGCTGAAGTCTGCCCCGATCAAAATCGTCAATTAACCGACGAGTGGCGTGCAGCAAAGTATGACAATAAAACCAGCGTCAATTTGTCGGCGAAACCCACCGCATCGAGCCACCCACAAGCCGGCCCCAGGCCCGCGGGCAGGCACTGAAAAAACAGCCTGGCTGGAGGGTCTACAACGGCGGTATTGCTGGCAGGTTCAGGGGGATGTGAGTTTTTGACTGGAGCTGCGGGGGCTCAGCCAGGCATTGACGTTTTCGACACTCTCGACAGGCGGCTTGCCCGCCCAGCGATTGAGCGTGAAGACATTGGTGACGAAGTCGTATTGCGTCTTGAGCAGATCACGACGAGCCCGGAATTCGTTGCGTACGCTAGTCAGTACATCGACGGCATTGACCATTCCGTAACTGAGTCCTTTTTCTGCCGCCACTCTGGACAGCTGTGCCGAGGCCAGGGCATGCCGGCTCGCACTGATCTTCTCTGCACTCGAGTTGGCGGTCAGGTAAGCAGTGGTGATCTCCTTGACCACCTGGCGCTGGACTGCTTCCAGTTGCTGCTCCGCCACAATCTGATCCTGGTAGAGCCCCCGCACCCGCGCCGAGGTTGAACCACCGCTGTATATCGGCACTTGCACGCCAATACCGGCGACATAGCTGTCGGTACGCGGCGCCAGGGAGTTGTTGTAGCCCTCGTTGGTCTGTTGCGCGCTCAGAGACAGGCTCACGGTCGGATAGTGCCCGCCCTTGCCGCCGCGCAACGCAGCGCCTGCGGCCTCGACACCACTTTCGTTGGCCTTGAGCGCCGGGTTTTGCGCTATACCCTCGCGAACCCAGGTTTCAAGACTCTGCGTCGACACCTGTAGTTGTACGTCATCGCGAATCCGGTTGAGCTTCTCCTTGACCGGCCGACCGACGATTTCCGCCAATGCCTCGCGGGTGATACTGGCCTGGTTCTGGGCATCCAGCTCCTGCGCCGCCAGCAAATCGACCCGGGCCTTGAGGTCGAGTTGATCGGTAATCATTGCCAGCTGCTTTTCGTACAACGCATTGACCCTGTCCAGGCTCTTTTGCGTGGTTTGACGCTCCGCCTTTACCAACTCCAGTTCATCCTCGGCCGCCAATGCGGCGAAGTAACGCTGGGCTAAATCCACTGTGGCCTCGGCCTGGGCCTCCTGCGCTTCTGATTCGGTTTGCTTGGCCAGGCTTTTGAATCTTTGGTAGTTCTCCCACGCGGCCTTGTTGTAAAGGTATTGACGCAGCACCAGGCTGTAGATTTCGCTATCGTAACTGCGCTGCACCAGGTCGCTCTCCTGATGAATCCGGTTCTGCCCGGCGTTGAGCGATACCTGTGGTAACAGCGAGCCCAGGGCCTCGCGTTGATGTTCCTCGCCCGCCTTCGCTCGCGCATACGAGGCCAACACTCGCGGATCTTCCAGCCGGGCCTCGCGATACAACTGCATGAGGTCAGTGGAGTACGTCGAGGCACTGACCCCGGTCGGCTTCGCTTCAGAGGTTTGCGCCAGAACGGCACCCGCGGCAAACATGAACGCCCCGCCCAGCAGAACTGTCGACGCTCGCATGATCACTCCTCGATCAACGCTTGAGAGATGACATTGCGGGCCGGCTGCAGAAGGTATTGCAACAGCGTGCGTTGCCCCGTGATGATCAACACGTCCGCAGGCATCCCTGGCAGTAATTTGCGATCACCCAAGGCGCGCACGCCGGCTTCGGTGACCCGGACCCGCGCCAGGTAATAGGGAGTCCCGGTCTTTTCGTTGACCAGCCGGTCCGCCGAGACACTGATGACTTCGCCCTGGATCACCGGCGTGGTCGCACTGTTGAACGCGCCGAAACGGATATCGGCACGTTTGCCGATGGCGATGCGATCGATATCGACCGGCGCCACCTGGGCCTCTATGACCAGTTCAGAAACCGAGGGAACGATGTCCAGCAAAGGCGTCGCCGAGCGCACGACGCCGCCAATCGTGTGCACCGTCATGCCAATCACCATGCCCGATTCGGGTGCGCGGATGATGATATGGCTGAGCCGGTCTTCCAGGGCGGAAGCCTTCTCTTGCAGGTCGTAGATTTTGGTCTGGACATCGGCCAATTGTTTGGCGACATCGGCATTGAAGTCTTTATCGACTTGTAGAATCTGCAGCTGTGTTTCATTGATCTGCAGGCGCGTCCTGGTGATGGTCGAACGATGGTCGGCCAATTCGGACTTGACCATTTCAAGCTTGCGCTGCTGCTCAAGCAGGCGTTGTTTGTCGACGAACCCTTGAGACAACATGTCTGTCAATTCAACGATTTCACCGCTGTAGGATTTATTCAGTTGGCTCTTGACCCCGATCATCGCCTCCAGCCCCTTGATCTGTTGATTTAACTGACCAATGCGCTCTTGCAGCACCGATATCTGGCCCAACCGTGAGCCCCGTCGTGCGTTGAATACCTGGGTCTCGCCCTGGCGCGCCTCGGCACCTCGCAGACTGTCGGCATCGGTCATGACGTCAAAGCCAATGACTGGCAGATTGTCCCGCTCAGCCTTGAGTCTTGCCTCCATGGCTCTGGCGGCAATGAGCTGGCTTCGGGTCATCTCGTATTCGGATCGCAGCTGGGCATCATCGAGAATAATCAGCGGGTCATCCTGCTTGACGATGTCACCGTCATGGGCCAACACCTCTTTGACGATGCCACCTTCGAGGTGTTGTACCGTTTTCCGATAAGCCTGCACGGTGACCACACCAGGCGCGTAAGCCGCGCCATCGATCGGTGCGACCGCCGCCCAGGTGCCGAACACCCCGAAGGTCATCAATAAAATGCCAAAACCCAGGCGACGGATCTTTCGATCAGAGACCGCCAGGTCGGCGAAGTTATCTGTTTGACGACTGAGCATCGTACTGTTCATCGGCATCACCCTTGCGAGTAGCCACCGAAGCCACGCTTGCGCCTGCTTGCGTGGCGTGCTTTTGTGCCCGCTGCGCGAGTTCGGCCAGCACTTGTTCGCGTGGTCCATAGAGACTGATGGCGCCATCACTCATCACCATCAGCCGGTCAAGTTGGGACACAATGTTGGTTCGGTGGGTAATCACAAAAACGGTTGCACCTGTCAGCTTGAGCTGCTGGATGGCCACCGCCAGGGCACGATCACCGACTTCGTCGAGATTGGAATTGGGCTCGTCGAGGATAATCAGCCGCGGGTTGCCATACAGGGCACGGGCCAGGCCGATGCGTTGGCGCTGCCCTCCCGACAGCATGACGCCATCGCTGCCAATGACGGTGTCATAGCCATCGGGCAACAGCAGAATCATTTCGTGAACCCCGGCGGACTTGGCCGCCAGAACGACTTTCTCGGAGTCGACCTCGGCGAAGCGGGCAATGTTCTCGCTGACGCTGCCTTCGAATAATTCAATGTCCTGGGGCAAGTAACCTATGTACGGCCCAAGTTCATGTTTGTCCCACGCACAGATGTCCGCGCCATCGAGCCGGACCACCCCATGCTGCGGCGCCCACACCCCCATCAGTGCCCTGGCCAGGGTGGACTTGCCCGCGGCACTTGGACCGATGATTCCGACAATGCAGCCGGCAGGTACGCTGAAACTCATGTTCTTGATGATCGGGGTTTTCGAGCCAGGTGCCGCGACGATCAGATTCTCCACCTGCACATGCCCCTGAGGCGCAGGCAGTGTCATACGCTCGGGCTGAGCCAGCTGTTTATCGAGGATGTCGTTGAGACGGCGGTACTGCGAGCGGGCCGCAATAAAGCCCTTCCAGCTGCCAATGATCAGATCGATGGGAGCCAATGCGCGCCCTAGCAGCACGGACCCGGCAAACACCATGCCTGGCCCCACCTGGTGATCCACGGTCAGGTATGCCCCCAGCCCCAGGATCAGCGATTGCACCAGGATCCGGAAGGACCTGGAAAGCGTGCTGATGATGCCACCTCTATCACTCGCCCCGGACTGCAGCATCAGGACATGTCTTTGGCGACGCCCCCACCGGTCCATCAGGGTTTCAAGCATGCCCATGGACTCGATGACTTCAGCGTTGCGCAGATTTTTCGTGGTGTGGAGCGTCGCGCTGATATGTTCCTTGTTGGCCTGGGCAAGTGCCGGCCCCGTCAACCTCTCATTGAGAAATGCGAGAAATAACAACAACAACGCACTGCCCACCGCTACCCAGCCATACCAGGGATGGAACATGAACATCACAGCGACATAGATAGGTAACCAGGGCGCATCGAAAAAGGCGAACAATCCATTACCGGAGAGAAACTGTCTCAAGCCCGTCAAGTCGTTGAGCGACTGGGCCGAGGCATCCATGCCGCCACTTTCCAGCGCCCGTTTGAAACTGGCCTTATAGACCTGGCGACTCAGCAACACATCCAGCCGGGTACTGACCCGAACCATGATGCGTGAACGCACCCATTCCAGAGAACCGAGTGTGACCACCAACCCGGTCATGATCAGCGTCAGCATCGCCAGGGTGGTCAGACTTCCGCTGGTGACCACTCGTCCATACACCTGAAGCATATAGAAGGTAGGAACGAGCATCAGCGCGTTGATGAAAAAGCTGAAAAAGCCAACAGAAACAAAGCTGTCTCTACAGGCTTTCAACGCTATTTTCAGACTGTTTTCAGGTGTGTTTCGCATGGAAACCCCTGCTCGGAAAGTCATACCTTGAGGAGCTTAGATCATGCCGAACGACTGTGCGCAGCCGTTGGCCAGATCGCCCCGGACAACGGGTTTCACCCCCGTTTTCGACTGGATGCAAGTAAAGCGTCACCGACAAGATCCGTTCCGCCAGTACTTGTCCTATCCTTCCCTCCAACCCATCACTGCGGACATCGAAATGCCCAGCCCCGAATCCACCCTCCTCCAGAGCTGGCACCACAACGCCAAGCCCTGGATCGAGGCTATCCGCACCGGCACCATCGAAAGCCGCCTCAAGGTCACCGACCAGGCAATCCTGCTGGCGATACTGGGCCGCCAACCCGAGCGCGTGCTCGACCTGGGCTGCGGCGAGGGCTGGCTGTTGCGGGCGCTGGCTGAACGGGCCATCGAGGCGGTCGGTGTGGATGGCGATGCGACACTGGTCGAGGCAGCACGGGCGGCGGGCTCTTCGCGGGTGCATTTGGCGAGCTATGACGAGTTGGTAGAGGCGAAGGTGGACATCGGCAGCGACTACGACCTGATCTGCGCCAACTTCGCCCTGTTGCACCAGGACATCATCCCCCTGCTCGCCGCCATGAACGCCCTGCTCGCCCCCGGTGGCGCGCTGGTGATCCAGACGCTGCATCCGTGGACCGCGGCGGCGGGCGACTATCAGGACGGTTGGCGGGAAGAAACCTTCGCCGGATTCAAGGGGCAGTGGCAATCCATGCCGTGGTACTTCCGAACGTTGTCCAGTTGGCTCAATGCTCTGGACATGGCCGGTTTTCGGCTGGCCGCCCTGCAGGAGCCGCAGCACCCGCAAAGTCCGGTGCCGCAGTCGTTGTTGTTGGTGGCTGAGCGATGGGATGTCTCGGGAATAGAGCAGCCTCAGGCGAGGCGTGGGGCACAGTGAAGTTCACACGGCGCAAACTACTCGAGGCTGGCATGACCTGCATAGCAGTCAATGCACTGTCGCCTTGGCGGTTATGGGCTGCGTCTTCAGGCGTCCTGGTTAACGACGTCACGCTTCTCAACCCGATTTGGGTTAACCGTCTCCTCACCCCGCATACGACAGATGATATTCGGCAGGCGCTCGCCGCAGGGTCTGGCCCGGTCTGCATTGGTGGTGGCCGCTATAGCATGGGCGGACAGATTGCCACCGAGGACAGCCTGCACATCGACATGCGTCAGTTCAATCAGGTGATCCATTACTCGCCCGAGAGCAGGGTCATACGCGTGCAAGCGGGATTGCGGTGGCGTGACCTGCAGTCGGTTATCGACCCACACGATCTATCGGTAAAAATCATGCAGAGTTATGCCAACTTTACCGTCGGCGGGGCGCTGTCGGTCAATGCGCATGGGCGTTATGTCGGCGCCGGCCCGGTGATCAACTCGGTGCGTGCCCTCCAGTTGGTGCTCGCCGACGGTTCGGTAGTAGAAGCATCCCGCAGCGCAAATGCCGACTTGTTCCACGCAGCCATCGGTGGCTATGGCGCGCTGGGGGTCATCACTGAGGTCGAATTGGACCTTGCGTCCAATGTCACGATGGAACGTCAGGTACACCGACTGTCAGTTGCCGATTACCCGACATTTTTCAACGAACAGATCCGCGGGAACGAACAGGCAATCCTGCACAACGCCGATTTGGCTCCCCCCTACTTTGACCAGGCTACTTGCGTCACCTGGCGCACCACGGACAAAGAGCTGACAGTCGCAGACAGGCTGATCGCACCGGGGCAATCGTACAAATTCGACCAGATCGCCATGTGGAGTGTGGCCAAACTTCCCGGCGGCCCGTTGATTCGCAAGGATGTGATCGATCCACTGCGCTATCTCAGCCACCCGGTTGTACGGCGCAACTATGAGGCCAGTGCGGACGTCGCCTCGCTCGGGCCTATCGCAACCCGAAACAGCACCTACGCGTTGCAGGAGTATTTTGTACCGGTCGCCCGGTTCTACGCGTTCGTACAGCAATTGACCACCATCCTGCAGGCGCACCAGGTTGAAGCGGTCAACGTCTCTATCCGGCACTCGCCGGGCGCCCCCGACTCGTGTCTGTCTTGGGCACGCGAAGAAGTGTTTTCATTCGTACTCTATTACTGGCAGCACGTCAGCGTGGCTGACCGTGAGGAAGTCGGCGCGTGGACACGCGAACTTATCGACGCCGCGTTGTCGCTTGGGGGGACTTATTATCTGCCCTACCAGCTGCATGCAACTCGAGAACAGTTCACACGCGCCTACCCCAACGCGCGACGCCTGTTCGCACTCAAGGCGCAATACGATCCGGGCAAGCGATTCCGCAACAAGCTCTGGGACAAGTACTACATGGGGTAGCGCGAGGCCCGAGGCTTGCTAGTACGTCCACATGCCAGTGTTCGGGCCAGGCCGACGCTCCGCTGTACGAATCAGCAGTGCCCACTGCTGAAGAGCTTTTTTATAGCTCCCAAGCATATTTTTAATAATTTTCCTCTTCCGATTGATGCCGCACTATCAAACCGCACTGAGCACCTCTGGTCCGGCTTTCCCGGATGAAAGCTTTTTTCATGACGATGCCGGCCCCAAGAGCCCGGCACGGTGGAACCTTATCGGCCTCTGGCCAGCACTGCCCGGCTTTACACCATTCTAAAAACCAGCTGTGGGAGCGTTCCATGTCTTTATCCTTACGTACCTGTGTTCCTTTTTCCCTGGCCCTGTTGTGCACCGGCGTGCTCGCCGAGCCCCAGGCCCTGACTGTCATTTCGTTCGGCGGCGCCACCAAGCAGGCCCAGGACAAGGCCTATTTCCAACCCTTCAATGCAAGCGGTGCGGGACGCATCGTGGCGGGCGAATACAATGGCGAACTGTCGAAGATCAAGGCCATGGTCGATGTGGGCCATGCCACCTGGGATGTGGTCGAGGTGGAGAGTCCGGAACTGTTGCGTGGCTGTGATGCCGGCTTGTTCGAGCGACTGGACAAGGCCAGTTTTGGCGACCAGGCCCAGTTCGTACCGGGGACCTTGACCGAGTGTGGTGTGGCCACCTACGTCTGGTCGATGGTCATGGCCTTCAACAAGGACAAGCTGGCCAAGACCCCGACTTCCTGGGCGGATTTCTGGAACGTCACCGACTTTCCGGGCAAGCGCGGCCTGCGCAAAGGCGCCAAGTACACCCTGGAAATCGCTCTGCTGGCCGATGGTGTCAAGCCAGACGAGCTCTACAAAGTGCTGGGCACCCCCGAGGGCGTGAACCGTGCCTTTGCCAAGCTCGACAAGATCAAGTCGAGCATCCAGTGGTGGGAGGCTGGAGCCCAACCGGCGCAGTGGTTGATCGCCGGTGACGTGGTGATGAGTGCCGCCTACAACGGTCGTATCGCCTCGGCGCAAAAAGAAGGTATGAACCTGAGCATCGTCTGGCCCCAGAGCCTGTACGACCCGGAATACTGGGCCGTGGTCAAAGGGTCGCCGAACAAGGCGCTGGCCGAGCGTTTCATCGCGTTTGCCAGCCAGCCGCAGGCCCAAAAGGTTTTCTCGGAAAACATCCCTTACGGCCCCGTCCACCGCCAGGCCCTGGCACTGCTGCCGGAGCCAGTACGGCAGCAATTGCCGACGGCCGAAGCCAACTTGGCCAAGGCCCGGTCGGTAGATGCGGAGTTCTGGGTGGACCACGGCGAGGAGCTGGAAGAACACTTCAACGCCTGGGCGGCGCGTTAGCCGCGACACACTCTCTGTAGCAGCTGCCGAGCCTGCGAGGCTGCGTTCGGCTGCGAAGCAGTCGTGAATCCGGCTGACGCGGTCTGCCTGATACACCGTAAGTTCTGGTTTTACGACTGCTGCGCAGCCGAACGCAGCCTCGCCCCGGCTCGACAGCTGCTACGGATTAATCAATCAAGCCATCAAGAGCGCCCCACGGAACCTGTGACCGGTAGATTTCCCAGCAAGTTGAGCCCGGTACTCTTCACGAAAGCGTCATAGTCCATCGGTTTCTCGATGCGGGTTTCAGCGTTGGGCAGTACGTAAGCCCAGGCACGCTTGGACGATGCGTCGTAAACCAGTTTGAACAGGCGGGTCGGCACCCAGACCTTGTTGTCGCCGACGGTGCCGTGGCCTGAATCAAAGAGCGGGCCGGTAAAGACAAAGACATTGCCATCGGCTCGTTTGGCAAACTTTCTGACATCGGACTCGACCTTACTCCAGATCTTCCGGTTGTTGGTTGGGTCTTGCGGCACCATGTTCGACAGCGCAAAGGATTGGGCCATTGCATTGGGGTTCGGTGCATCGGCTGCCGGGGATTGATGGCCACGGTCCACGGCCGGATGTTGGCTACGGTAGTCGCTCAACTCTGCCCGCCCACTCTTGGGAATGCGTGGGTCCGGGTAGAACTGGTTGGTGCGCTCCTCCCCTTTGGCATCCTGCAGCTGGGCGGCATTAAGGCGTTCGACCACTACCAGCGGTGTCTTGCTGGTTTGCGAGTACAGCACCGCGAAGTTGTCGGAACACAGGGCCAAGGGTTTCATTGTGGCAGGCACAGTGGCCATGTTGATCGGTTTCGCGGCCGGGAACAGATCCGCGCAGCCGTCAAACGATGCCTGTTTCTGTTTGTTTGAATAGAGTTCCAGCGCCGCGCTCTGGCTGATCGAGCCCGAGTGGGAGGTTTGTTGCTGATGCTGGGTGGGCGGCTTGATGAAATCCAGCAGACTGCGGGCTTGTGCCCCGGTCGAGAGCAAAACAAGGGCCGACAGCCCAACTGCAATTTTGCGTAGGTGCATGCTTTAAATCTTCGAATTGGATTGAGGGGTAAACGTACGACGAGTCCCGATTTACGAAACCAGGTAGAAGCGGTTGCGGATTATATTGCGGTGAGCATGCTTTCACTGTCCTTGATCAAATTGCCGATGCGGATCCGGTCGGCGCCAGGCAGTACGACCGCTGACGGTCGCGCGGGGTGTATTGACCATCACAAGTCACATTAGTGCTGAGCGGCGTACAGATTCTACTTGGCCATGCTCGTCGAATGGGCATACCTAAGCGGACTGGTTAACTGACGCGAAACGTTGTGCGTACTCCTTGTAGACAGGCGCGTATGCCGCTTTCCACTTAGCATCCAATAATCATCCATTCATTTTCAGGGAGTGTCTGATGAGCCCGAAAATAGAGCTGTATGGCGCGCCTACCGGCAACAGTCTGAGGGCTGCAATAGCCTTGGAGGAAGCAGGTATCCCCTACACCGCACGAAGACTGAACTTGCAGGCGAATGAGCAACGCGACTTGTCGTACCTGGCGCTTAATCCGGCAGGAAAAGTCCCAACCCTGGTCGACCATTCATCGACACCCCCGCTGGTCATTAACCAATCGAACGCAATCATTCAGTTCGCTGATGCAAAAGCTCCGGGTCGGCTTGCACCTGCGCATCGTGGACCAAAACGCGACCGGGTGTTTGATCGTTATTTCTTTTTCGTAACGGACGTCATCGGGCCCAGTCATGCTGCATTTTCCCTGCGCCAGGCAGGATTTAATGATGCGGCCACAGTTATCGATCAACGCGTCATTGAACAACTCGTCTACGCAGAACGGTTTCTTACCGACGACTTTATGGCCGGAGATCAGTTCTCCATGGCGGACATCTCCGCTTTCACCATTGCGGCATCATTTCGTGATCGGCTGGATTGGGCAGTGCTTTCACGCTTATCACGCTGGTTCGACGCGATCGAAGCCAGGCCCGCCGTACAACGAGGATTGAAAACGTTCCAGAATCACTGAGCGCTACTGCGCAGACCTTATTGTGTGCGCTAAAGATGGGCATGGCTGCTCGCATCCTGCCCGAGGTCTGAGCCCCGGACATGCGAATATCGTATGTATCACAAGAATGGCAGCGTTCTATAAGGGCTCTGCTGTCTGGATAAGCGAGTTCAACACCAGTTTTATTTCAGAGGCTGGATCTTTATGCCCTTGCAGTATCAAACCTTCCGACAAAGCGGTGAAGGTCCTTGCAAGAGCGGCATTCGCCAAAGGAGGCTTCTTGCCTGCATGATTAAATATGATGGTAATCAACTTACCCAAGGCTTCACTATTTTCCTGATGCAGATCGTAGTAATGCGTTGAGAACTCTTCATCACGCAAGGCGATCAGTTGCAACTCAGCATCAAGAATCGCGCAACTGGTATTATTTTTAAGCGTGTCAATATAGGCATTCAATCCATGGGTCAGCTCTTCCGATGAATACCCTGAAGTCAGGGTGACACTCAATCGATCAATCTCAACTCCCTTGAATCTCTGAGTTAACTGCAGAAGCAAGTCCGACTTACTTGTAAAGTTTGAAAAGAAGGCCCCCTTCGAAAAACCGGCTTCCTCGGAAATAGCGTTGACACTGGTGGCGTGAAAACCTTTTCTCACCATAAGGTCAGTGGCGGTATCGAATAACTTATCCCTTGTTATTTGCTGACTTTCTTCTCGACCTAATCTCTTTTTAATCACGCCTTCGGCTCCTTTGGCCAAACAAATCTATTTGTAACTGGATGCAACGGATCTGCCACTCACTGCGCAAACCTGTTTTAACTATCATATCTTATACTAAGCCCTCTTAATCACTTTGCATTTAAACTTTTAAGGAGTGCCATGTAAATGCCATGTATTGAGCCCCGCACGTTCAGGCGCCTTGGTATCCAGCCTGACGCGCGCGCCCTGATGAATCGAGTCAGCAAGGGTGTCTTTTGACTCCCCCCAGAAGGCAGGCGACGGACGGCAAAAATGTCTAGCGATGACCTCAATCCGCCCGATCCCGGTGAATGCCTGCTGTCGACAACGCTCTAAACCACAGGATTTTCGTGTTTCAGGTCGGGTTCAAGGACGTCGACCTTGTGGCGACTGTTAAATACCGCTTGATTTCCAGATACCGAATGGTTTTTACTTGCCGCCGTTGACGCCCCCTGCCTGGTCAAAGCATCGAGCGCGGTGACATCAATCTCAATGCAGTAGCAGGTTACCACCCCACAGGAGCTGGATTTTAATGGAATATGCCTTTGTTACAGGCGCTACAGGCCTGCTCGGCAATAATGTGGTTCATGCGCTTTTAAAGCGAAACATCAAAGTAAAAGCACTGGTCCGCTCCGTCGAAAAAGCCAAGAAGCAGTTCGGCAATCTGCCAGTCGAATTTGTCGAAGGCGACATGCTCAATGTCGACGCCTTCAGCCATGCCTTGCAAGGCTGTGATGCCTTGTTTCATACGGCCGCCTATTTCCGCGATAGTTACAAAGGTGGAAAGCACTGGCAGAAACTGTATGACACTAACGTGACCGGTACCGAGCGCCTGTTGCAGGCCGCTTATGCCGCAGGCATTCGTCGTGCAGTCCATACCTCCTCCATTGCCGTCTTGAAGGGCGATAAAGATCAGGTGATCGATGAAACAATGTCTCGCAGTGAATCGGAGGCTGACGATTACTACCTGAGTAAAATATTGTCTGAACAGAAAGTTCAGGAATTCCTGGCGCGGCATCCGGACATGTTCGTCGCCATGGTATTGCCTGGCTGGATGTTTGGCCCTGGGGACATCGGCCCGACCTCATCAGGACAGTTCCTGCTCGACTTTGTCGGACAGAAATTGCCCGGCGTACTGCCTGGAAGTTTTTCCGTTGTCGATGCCAGGGATGTAGCAGAGCATCAACTCGCGGCGATCACACGCGGCCGATCCGGAGAACGCTACCTGGCAGCCGGCAATCACATGGACATGAAAAGCATTTTCCAGGCGCTCTCCAGTGTCAGCGGCGTAAAAGCGCCGGAGCGCAAAGTGCCACTGTTCATGCTGCGTATAATTGCCTTGATCTATGAAGGTTATTACCGAATCACGAAAAAGCCGGTGCTCATCAGCACTTCCACTGTCAAACTCATGGAGCAAGAGCAAGGGCGCACCCATTTCAGCCACAACAAAAGCCTGAAAGAATTGCAGTGCAAGTTCCGCCCCGTGACGGAAACATTGACCGATACCCTGGATTGGTATCGGAAAAATAACTACATTGATGCTTAATTGAAACAATTTATATATAGCCTGCCTCTGTAGTACTTTTTTGTCTGACCATAAATTCAAGGATTGAGAGAGGTTGGTAAATGAAAAGCCTTTCATCTAAAGAAGGTTTTCTGCATCGGTTCGTCGGTTTTTCAGAGTCGTTCCCTGAGCACATTGCCATCAGGAACCTGGACGCGGAAGAAGATACCGTCACTTACCGTGAGTTGCGTATAAAGGCTGAAGAGTGCAATGGCGCACTCTCAGCATTAAATGTATTGCCTGGCGACAAAGTAGCGCTCGTTCTACCCAATGGGGTGGAGTTCATCGCTTACTATTTGGCGATCATCGGTCGCGGTGCGGTTCCGGTCATTCTCAACTACAAACTGACGCCATTCGAAATGAACAGCGTCATCAGCATCGCCAGACCGACGCTGGTAGTGACCACCGAAACGCTGTTCGAGCAGCATAGCGAGACATTTCAGCCTGACTACGGCGTTAAGCACTCCTTGGTGTTGAACGCCGCAAGCGAGCCGTCATCGCCCCTGCCCGACAACGCAACGGCGGACTCTCGGCTTCCCCGACAGACCGAGCCCTTGTTACTGCCCGAAGGCAATCCGATTGTCTCGGTACAGTTCACCTACCGGGGCATCGGTAAACCGCTGGCCGTTTCTCACCGCTACCTTGATTTGACGCAATCGAGCGATGGCCTGCATGAGCAGTTTCATCTTCAAGGTGTCGGTTCCGTTCATCTGGTGACGCTGCCGCTGTATGCCATCTTCGGCCTGTCGGTGATGATGGTTTTCCCCTTGAGCGTGGGCGCCACACTGTTAATGACTAACACCCTGCTCAACAGGGATCTGGCAGAAGTCTTGTCCCAGCATAAGGTCACCTTTGCCTGCCTGGTGCCCGACGTCATTCGCTACTTCAATACACGACTGGCCAAACGCAAGGGCGCGCTGTTGCCGTTGCACCCTCACCTGATGATTTATTCGGGTGGCAGCCATTTACCCGCAGACGAAGCCGAGAAACTGGGAAGACTGCTGGGGTGCAATCCGGTGCTGCAAGGCTATGGATTGACCGAGAGCATGCCGGTGATTGTCCAGAGCTCGATTGGCAAGGTCCATCGCGGCGCCATGGGACAACCGATCAGAGGCGTAGAACTACGGGTCGTCGATGCCGAAGGGCGGGATGTCGCACCTGGACGCATTGGCGAACTGCTGATTCGCGGTTCGATGGTGATTGACGGCTATAACGATGCAGAGGACGCCAATGCCCGGTTCTTCCGTGATGGTTGGCTACACACGGGTGATCTGGTCTGGCGGGACGACGACGGGCATGTGTTCTTCTATTGCCAACGCCTGCGAATCTCGAAGATCAAAGCGCAAATGGTCGACCTGACTGAAATCGAATCCATTGCCCTGAAGCACCCGGATGTAGTGCGCGCGAAAGCTTACATCGTCCCGGACAACAAGGAGGTCAACGTACTGCACCTGTGCGTTGAAGGGAGCGGCGACCTGACCCAGAGCGCTGTCTCTACCCTGCTCTCGCGCTACCTCTCGGGCTTCAAGTTGCCCAAAACCATCGAGATCATCTCTCTCAAGGAAGAGATTCATGCAAGCTAATGGCACACAACCGGTACTGGCCGTGTTTGACTTTGACGGCACATTGACCGACAGACATACGTTCTGGCGCTACATGCGTTATATCGTGGGAACCCGATCGTTCTGGCTCAGGATCATTCCCCTGCTGCCCAAAATGCTCAGTGTAATCGTTGGCATCACGCCATTGATGCAAGCCCGACTGGCATTCATTGCCTGTTATCTGGGCGGTCTGTCCGTTGAGCAAGAGCGCGAGCATGCCAAGTATTTCATCAGCGAGCTGCTACCGCTCTGGCTCAGGCCCGAGGCCCTGCGCCGGCTGCAATGGCATCAGTCCATGGGGCATGTCACTGCGCTGGTCAGCAACTCGCCGGAAAACTACCTGATTCCCTGGGGTCAGGCAGCGGGTTTTGACTATGTCTGCGGCACTCGCCTGGCGACGGCGAAGAACAAACTGACCGGAGGAATATCAGGTACCAACTGTGTTGAGAGAGAGAAAGTCACACGGCTCAAGGGCTGCCTGAGCAACCTTGATGACTTTTACATTTATGCCTACGGGGATTCATCCGGTGACGATGCCCTGCTCGGCATTGCCAACTCTCCCTTCTACAGAAACTGGTACTAACCGATGAACACTCTGAGCACTTTGGCCCCCAAGCACTTCAGCCAACCCGGTAATACCCCGACAGTCATGATCGTAGGCGCCGGCCCGATTGGCCTGTCCCTGGCAATCATGCTGAAGAAGTGGGGCGTCTCTTTTCGCATCATTGAAAAGAATGCCGGTCCCTCGACCGCTACCAAAGCGATGGCCATCCATTCCAGAACCCTGGAAATTTTCCGAGATCTGGGAGTTGCCGATCAGGCCATCAGCGACGGATTCACTATCAACCAGTTTTCGGTGCAATCGAACGCCAAACGGGTGCTGAACTACAACTTCTCCTACCTGGACGCCACCTACCCCCTGCTCCTCAGCCTGCCACAACCGCAGACAGAGAAGATTCTGCTTGAGCGACTGAACAAGTTGGGAGCAGATGTTGAATGGAATACCGAGCTGGTCGATATAGAAAACCAGCCGGGCTCGGTGCAGATGACGCTTCAGCATGCGGACGGCAGCGCCGAGTCCTTTTCCAGCCGCTGGGTGGTCGCGTGCGACGGTGCTCGCAGCAACATCAGAAAACGTCTTGATATGACCTTCGAAGGATCGTCCTACGACCGCTTCTTCATGCTCGCCGATGCCGATATCGAGTGGTCTGGAAGCAAGGACGAAGGCGCTTTCTTCCTGGGTGCACAGGACGGTTATGTCGCGGTCGCGCCGATCAGCGCTCAATCCCGTTATCGACTTTTCATCGAGATGCCCTACAACCTGCCGCCAGAAGGTGAACGCCCTTCCTTGAGCCTGGAGAACTTTCAGCGGTTGTGCGAAGGACGCGGGCAAAAGATGACGTTGTCCAATATTTCATCGACCACCATCGCTTCTTTCCAACATCGCCGCGTGCAGTCGTTGCAGCAAGGCTCTGTGTTTCTGGTGGGCGACTCGGCTCATATCGGCAGCCCGATAGGTGGCCAATGGATGAACCTGGGGGTTTCCGAGGCCTATAACCTGGCGTGGAAAATGGCCTATGTCGATCAGGGCCTGGCTGATCCATCGTTGCTGGAAAGCTACAACGAAGAGCGCTACCCGGTGGCCCTGGAAGTCGAGAACACGGCACATCGACTGACCGGACTGATTACCGTCAAGCATCGCGCCCTCGTTTGGCTGCGCGACAATGTTCTGCCACTGATAAGCAACAGGCGCAAGGTTCAGCGCAAACTGCCGTCGATGATTTCCGGTCATCAGTACCACTACGGCAAGAGTGATTACATCCAGGAATCGCTGACGAAAAAGCAGCGCATGAATTGGGATAAAAAAGGCAAGAAACCCGAATTCCAGACGTCGGTGCCTCGCGCCGGGCAACTGGCACCCGATGTCGAGTTGTGGCAACTGCAAGGTATGCCGCCAAAGCGCTTGATCGACTTGTTCCACGGAACGTTCACGCTGTTGATTTTCAGCGCAGCCGATCAGTTTTCCCCGTTGTTGCCGGGTTATTACTCGCTGGCCGAGTCGGTGGAGAAGGACTACCCGGGCATCAAGGCTTATTGCGTTATTGATGCCCTGAGCAGCGCCGAACTGCCTTCCTGGCACTCGACGTTGCTGGACCCCGATTGGCGGCTGCACAAGCGTTACCATGCCAAAGCGGGCACGTTGATGTTGATTCGTCCTGACGGCTACATCGCTTTCCAGGGAGCCGATGCAATAACGCTCTTCACTTATCTGAACGTAAGATCCGGGCTGCTCAAAGGAGCCAGAAAAACAACATCTTCCGAGATCGACGCAGTGGAACTCCAACTTTAAGTCGCTATATGGCTACTGCCAACCTGGTTCATTGATTCACACAAGGCCCAACCCTGGGCCAAGACTTGTTATTTCTTGTTTGTAGAAAACATATACCGACTTTGGTTAGGAGAACCTCATGCGCTTCCAACTCAACGATGTTGTGCAGGAATTCATCGTGTCCAATGGAAAAATAGCCAACAGCTATTTTTCTCTTTCAGAAAAAATCATTGATTCACTGTGCGAGTCCAATATCGCAAAAGAATCAATATTGATGCGTTTGCTGGAGCAGGCCGAATCCGTCACTGCGCACTACTTCAATGCTCATCAACAAGTCCTCGAGGGCGTTTATGCCAATGGGATTGAAGCCCCCGTCAATAAAAACCTTGCGGTGCTGGAGCCCGTACACTCGAACCCGGTAATACTGGAATCGACACCTGTTGCGGAACAAACACCCGCACTCAACTACGGGCAATGGCTGCGCGCCGAAATAAGTACGGTCACAGGATTCAAAAAAGAACAAATCGACTTCGATCAAAGTTTCGAAAGCCTGGGTATCGACTCTCTCGGCATGGTCGATATTTTCGAATCCCTGGCCCAGCACTTCCCGGAAAAGAAAGAGCTCACCTCGCAGCTCTTTGATGCCCCCACTCCTACCGCCTTGCTGGCGCGGCTTGAAGCCGATCCGCAGGCACCTGCCGTGGATGTCGAAGCATGGGTACTGGAACAACTGGCGAATATCACCGGTTTTACGGTTGACCAGATCGACCAAAAACAAAGCTATGAAAGCCTGGGCCTGGACTCCCTCGTGCAGCTGGACTTCCTGGAGTCGGTCGTCGCATTGTGGCCGCAACTCAAGGCCAACAGCACTGAGCTGGCCAACGCCAAGTATCCGCAGGCAACAATCGCCCTGATTAAAGCCGCCCTGGCCGCCCCCGAGTCGACATCAACACCCGCTACCGAAGTGCAAGCACCTGCCTCAACGGACGACCAAGGGCAGGCAAGCAACCTGCTTTTCAACTCCCTGTCACCCCTGATCCCGGACGCGCCACAGTCGATCGACATTGAGACGCCCTTTGCACAGTTAGGGCTCAACGGTTTTGCCCGAGAAGCACTCTGCCAATCAATGGCGCAACAGTGCTCTGCCAGCGAGTTTGCCGGTGAAGCACTGATGTCGCGTCGTACGCCGCAGGACGCCTTGTCGCTTCTGGCACGACTGAGCTGAAGCACTGAGCCGCTGTAAAAAATGGCATGGAATCCGGGTGATCGGACAGATCACCCAGCATTTTGGCAATCAGGAGACAGGGTATGAATGGCGCGGTAACAACAGAGGGCGACTTTTGCTTCAGCGCAATGGCCGGCGAGTTTCCCGGGGCACCGTCAACGGATGCGCTTTGGCATTTGCTGACGCAAGGACAGATAGCACCTATCAATTCGATGCTGACACGCTGGGAACTGGATAAGGCGTCAATCTATTCAGCAAAGGCAGGTGAAAAGGATCGCGTTTACCTGGACAGCGCTTTTTGCCTGACCGATGACGCATCAACCCCTTCACGGCATGAAGGACGGCAGGTCGCCATCGGTAAGAAAGTACTGCAGACACTCCTCGCCCAGCTTGCCGGACAAGGCTCGACTCTGATCAAAGAACGCACCGCATTGGTGGTCGCAACATCCTGGAGTGACGAGAGTTATTTCGTCACCGGCATGTCCGGAAAAACCGAAGCACCACAGGGCTACACGCCGGGTGAACAAGTGGCTGAACTGGCGGCGGCTTTTGCCTTCGGTGGCCCGGCGTTATCGGTCGACACCGCCTGTAGTTCGTTCCCCTATGCAATCGACATGGCTCAGGCCCTGGTCAATAGCGGACAGGCGGATAACGCGATTGTCATGGCACTGAACACCGTGCTGCCACCGGCGCTGTTTCTGGGCTTCTCGCAGTTGACCGCCTTTTCCGCCCGGGCCCAAATGCAGGCGTTCGGCCAGGACGCTGACGGCATTGTGCCGGGCGAATGTGCAGTCGCCTTTTTGGTCGAACCTGTATCGCAGGCCCTGATTGCGCAGCGCCGTCCCCTGGGTGTTTTACGGGCATTGGGAATGTCCGCCGATGGCGCCGAAGGTTCAGTGTTTGCACCTGGCAAACAGGCCCAGTACACGGCTTACCAGCGTGCCTATATCGGTCTTGATCCCAATGACGTGGACTACATCGAAACCCATGGCACCGGTACTCCGCTGGGTGATGCGACAGAGCTGGACTCGCTGAACAGCTTCTTCGCCCCCCACTGCACAGACGGCAAAAAAATCACCATCGGTTCGATCAAGTCCGTCATTGGCCACCCACTGGCCGCCGCTGGAGGCGCTTCGCTCGCCAAGGCGCTGATGATCTTGCGTCACAAAGGGATTCCACCTCAGCCCGACTACCGTACCAGCGCAAAAGTCGACGAGACCAGCCTGCGACTGGCCACAAGGCAGATACAGCCCCTCGCGGACCGGCAGTCAGCGATCCGTATAGGCATCTCGAGCTTTGGCTTTGGCGGCGCCAATGCGCATCTGGTAGTGGATGAATATATTCCCGACAACCGCCCTGTCGCCCCTCACGCCAACCCCGGCGTGTTAATGCTGGACCTTGCGATTGTCGAAGCTGAAGCAGCGATCGGCAGTCACGGCTCGTTGCAGTCATTCAAGCAACAGCTCGATCGGCCGGCAGCGCCATCAGTCAGTTTCCCTTATGGGCGTTTCGTTGATTACACCCCTGCCCCAGGTCAGCCATTACTGGGCCAATTCCTGGCGCAGGATCGCGTCATTGATATCGACGGTTTCGGCATGGGTCCCAAACCTCTGGCCCATGTCGATCCATTCAAGCTGTTGATCACCGATCGCGTCAATCATTTGCTGCGACGCCTGCCGGGTGTGGCCGGCTCACACGGCACGGCGATGGTCATGTGCTGCAACATGGGCGGGGAACGCTTCAGCAATGCGTACAGCAGCGCTCACAGCTTCTACTCCCAGGCTCAAGGCACGCCACCGGGCGTGGAGGTAGCGGACGTGGCAACCATGTTGCCGAACATGTTGTCCGGCTACCCGACGCAAATTTTTGACTTCAAGGGTTTCCATCAAACACTGGTCGGCACCCCGGGTCTGTTCTGGCAAACCTTGCTGGCATCGCAGCAATGGTTCAAGAACGGCATAACCACGCTGTTGCTCGGTGCAGGGCGCTTTATCAGCGGTGAAATCGAGATCGAGCGCGCCCGACATTCAGCGACGGTGCAAGGTGAAGGACTGGGGCTGATTGCGCTGCGTCCCTATCAACCAGACGCCAGCGACAAACCTTTACTGGTGATCCGCGCGGCGGTCCTCGCCCATGCCGCGAACTCGCTGGAAGAGGCTTGCCAACTGCTGGGCAAATCGCGGAGTCAATACCAGAACATTGAAGTCTGCGAGCTGCAACCTGACGCGACTCATGCCAGTGGATCTCTGCAAGAGATTACCGGTTTCCTGGCTGAAGCCAGTGGCATCGAAACCCTGCTGGCGGTGATGTTGAGTGCATCGGCTCACACGGTGATCGAGGTTCGCGAAGCCGGCAAGGCAGTGATGTGGTTGTTTACTGAAAAGCTTCGGGAATGGAGCACGGTGGCCGAACCCGCTCCTGCCATCAAGCATCCCTTTACCCTGCGTTTTGCTCACTCGGCCCACCATGAACTGCAACCGGTGATCCCGCCTGCCCGTCCTGTCAGCCTTGTCCGCGAACCACAAAACGACGGCGTCGACGTGCTGCAACTCAGCGACATGCTGACCAACACTCTGCTCTCAGGGCTGCGTGTCCGGGTTCGCGCCATGGAGAGTCTTTTCGCCCTGCACCGTGGTACTGAAGTCCAGCGCCCGGCGCACTGGCAACGTTGCCCGGAAAACGTCGTAATCACCAACGTCCAGCGCGGCGCTCAGTCACTGCACGCCCAGCTCGTGGTGAATGAAGCGCACCCTTATTTCTTCGATCACCCTCTTGATCACATCCCCGGCATTCTATTGCTCGAGGGCGTGTTGCAACTGATTGAACTCGCCATGCCGCCACTGAGTGGACGAGTCGCGTATGTCAAAACCCTGAATATCAAGTTCCAGCAATACGTACAAAAGGAGGGTGTGATTGATCTGCATCTGGAACAGGAAAAAGACTCCCAGGTGTTCAATGCCAAGGTCATGCAAGCCGGAAAGCTGATGTGCACCTGCGTCCTTGGGATGGCCTACAGCTCGGCGTTCGAGAAATCGCCCGCCGGCGAGTTCACGGCCACTCGCTGCCGTGACAAGGCCTTGCTGCACAAGGCCAGGGAAGAAAACGTCATCGTCAGTGACATGAGCGGCATCGCTCAGGGCTTGAGCGTGGACACGCTCAAACTGCCGGATGAGCACTTCTTCCAGGAGGGCGACCCCGAGCACCATTCGATGGTGTATTTCCTCGAAGTTGCCCGCCAGTGCTACATGCAGATTGCCCACAGCCATCTGCGGATTCCACTCAACACCCCGATGAACCTGCTGGCCTTGAGTTTCACCCTGGATCGGCCAATCCCCAGGAACAGTCCGCTGTCATTGGCACCGCAAGCGGGTTTTGACGCACAACAGCCGTTCAAAACCAACCGCATCTATATCGACCTGTTCAACCGGGGCGAAAAAATCGGTCAAGCCAGCATTACAGCTCAGGTGCTGAGTCAATCCGCACCCGCGGCCTGAGGCACTCAATTGATCCCACTCTCCCGCATGACCGTGCCCCCAACAATCAAGGTGTCGCCGTGAACGATGTCAAAGTGCAAGTCATAGTCAAATCGCCGCGTGCTGAAATCTGGAATATCTGGAGCAATTTTTCAGAAGCGCCGCTATGGGATACCGACGTTCGCCAGTGTGAACTCAATGGCCCGTTTCAACCTGGAACGCGAGGCAAATGCGTCCTCAAAAATGGCCTGAACATGCCGCTGAAACTGGAAGCAGTGAAGCTGCATGAAAGCTATCGGAACACGGCAAGACTGCTTTGGATCGACCTTGAGTTCGATCACCAGATGCGCAGGCTTTCCCCGAATGAAACCCAAGTCATCCATAGCGCAAAGATCTCTGGCCCCTTGAGTTTTTTATACCGCGGGCTGCTACGCAAAATGCTGACCGCGGCAATGACTACGGCACTGCGCAACCTGTGCACGCTGGCTGAACAACGAGCGAATGCCATCAGTACCCCAGGGCTCGAAAAACCTGGAACGCATTTGCACCGTGTATGAAATATCCCGGGAGGAGCGTGTTGCACGCTCGCTCCCGCCCCCCCCCCCGCTTACTTATCGATAACGGCACACTTTGGACCGAGCATGAACCTATTTAAAAAACCTCTGTATCTCATGATGGGCGTCATTGGCATGGGCATTATTGCCCCTGAGTCCAGTTCCGCCGACACGCTCGGCCCTTACGTCAGCGTCATGGGTGGTCTGAACTGGGTGGCTCCGCAGGACCTTAACCAAAACAACCTCGACTTTGTCGAGATGGAATTCAACCAACCGTTACACTCCGGCTACGCCACCGGACTCGCACTGGGCTGGCGATTCCCCATCGGGCTCAGACCCGAAGTGGAACTCAGCTACCGCAAAAACACCCTGACCCAGTTCAATAACCGGGTCTACGAAGGCGGCGGGAGCATCGACGGGAAAGGCGAAGAGGAAGCCACCAGCGTCATGGCCAACCTCTGGTATGACGTCTTGAACCTGCCAGCCCCCTTCAATCGGTTCACCCCTTACATCGGCGGCGGCCTGGGTTACACCAAGCTGTCGGTCAGTGGCCTGGAAGCCGGCGGCGTCCAGTTCGGCAACACTCATCGCGACACTGTATCGGCCTATCAACTCGGCGCCGGGGTAGGTTACGAACTCACCGAACAATGGTCCATGTCCCTGGATTATCGATACCTCAAGACTCGCGATGCGCACTTCGGTGACATTCAGGGCCTGCCCCAAGGCGATGTGCGTACTGACTACAGCGCCCAGTCATTAATGCTCGGCCTGCATTATTGGTTCTAAGCGGGAAACTCCTCGATAGGTGCAGTTTCACCTATCGAGGAGTCCGGGGGTCCCACCGTATCCCGTTTTTTCGACTAAATAACCGGAATCATATTGTTGATAATCTCACGCGTGTAGCTTGCCAGTTCTTTGGCGCTCATACGCGCGACCTCATCCGCCTCGATGGGTTGATGGGCGACGATACTGACTTCAGTAGGGCGCAATGAGTTGTAGGCAATGTCCCCAACGGCAGGACTGATCGTGACTGGAACGATCCCTACTCCCATCTCCTTGGCAATCCGAAAGGCCCCCGCCTTGAAAGGCAGCATATCCCCACCTTTGTTTCGGGTGCCTTCAGGAAAGATCCAGATGGAAGTATTGTCTGCGACAACACTCTTGGAAATCTTGCGCAAGCTCTGGATAGAAGCCCGGGGGCTGTTTCTGTCAATGAACAGGCTCCCCGTCAGCCAATACAGTTGCCCGACCAGAGGCAACCACCTAAGCGATTTTTTACCGACAATAACGGTGCCTGGTTTCAACGCCTCAGCAACAATCAGAACATCATAATTACATTGGTGGTTGGCCACATAGATATAAGGCTTGGCAGTGGAGATAGTATCGAATCCATTCACAGCGACACGAACCGAGAATATTTTATTAATCACTGAATATGACCGACAGGCCACATGCAGATTCCTGTTCTTTATAGGATTGATTAACATGTATACGCATAAAAAAGGAAAACTCAGGACAATGAACAGCAACACCAACAACCATCTTACAAACGAAATCATAGGTTACCCGCCTTTTCTAAATCACTTGAGCCGGTGAAAAAACCCTCTCGAACATCATTACGTTCAATCAGCGCGACACCATAAAAACCTTCATCATCAACACACGCCATCACCCCAAAACTTTGGGCCGGAACACCATTCGCCATTTCGGCCAATTGATAGGCGCCCACCAGAGACAGACTCAGAGCCTTCGCCCGATCCAGCATCTCGAACCGCGCCCCGAAGGCACGATTCAGGCTGCTCAAGGACATCTGCCAGGAATCCGCAGCAGCGAGGTTCACTCGACTGACCTGATCAAGTTCAACACCCTGTCCTGCCAGAAATGTGAGTATCAGGTCGATCAGGCCGGCCGAGTCAGAGGAAAATAGACGCCCCGTCATGCATGACCTGACGATCAATCCCTGGACCTTCAGGTCAGCAACTGCCTGAAAGCTGAAAATCGCCGCCGTATCCAGTCGTTTTTCAGCAGGCAGATTAATGCTCTGTGCGTAGAGCGTTCCAAACTCACCGCTAAACGTTTCAATCGCCGTCGTGTAGATATAGTCAGACTCGCCTCGCATGGCAATTCTTAACCCCTGAACTAATGCGTGATAGAAGCTCAACTCTTTCGCGCACAGAGAAACGTTCGGTCCTTTAATGCCATATTTGATCGCCAACTGACCCAATGAAGAATTTATGACGGTATTGGGGATTTGTGCCGGATTGACCTGAAATGCAAAACGACTCTCGTTCGACTCTTTTATCAGTTGAATAACGGTGTCGATGGAACCATTGGATGTTGCACCGATAATGGCTGAACCCGCCAGGGAGTCTCCGTCATTGCCATCCTCAATCAACGACATCGCCGCCAATAGCAACAGGGATTGTCGATCGAAATTTTTCAGCTCACGGCTCGGCACAAGTTCGCCGGAAGCCAGGTCCCACGCAGGTCTTTTTCCGCGATGTAACTCCACTCCCCCTTGCTCGAATACACCGGGCATTTGCAACATGACCCAATCGTTTAAAACCAATGCAACGATAGCGTCACCCGTCATTTGAGATTACCGAATACCAAAATTGAATTATTCCCGCCAAAAGCGAAAGCATTATTGACCGCCACATCGATTTTTCCGGCTCTGAAGCCCTCCGCGACGATGTCGATGGGTATTTCAGGGTCCTGTTCAGAAACATTGATCGTAGGAGGCAATCCCTCGCTTAGCGCAAGCATGCAGGCAATGGCTCCAAAACCAGCCGCCGCCCCCATGCTGTGCCCCATCATTGACTTAATGGAACTAACCGGCGGTGGCGAATGGCCAAAGACCCTCTCAATTGCCATGTATTCATTGCTGTCATTGGCAACCGTACCGGTACCGTGAGCGCATATATAGCCAACCGCTCCAGGCGCGACCAATGCATTTGCAAGCGCCGACTCCATGCAATCGCCAACACTATGATGATTGAGTCTCACCATATGGTCGGCATCACAGTTCATCGAAAACCCGAGGACTTCGGCATAGATAGGTGCCCCGCGACGTATTGCCCGATCGTAATCCTCAAGGACCAGTGCACTACCACCTTCTGCGGTCAAAACGCCTTTGCGGCCTGAATTGAAAGGCGTGCAGTTTTGGTCTGTCATGCTGCCCAATCGATGGAATGTTGCAAACGTGGCCTTGTAGATCGCATCGCTTCCACCGCAAATAGCAAGTTCGCAGTCCCCGGCCTTGATGGCCTCGTAACCGAATATCAACGCGGTGTTACTGGCTGAACACGCATTGCCAATCGTGACTGACTCACCGGTCGAACCTATCGATCTCAAGACATCGCGGCTTATTTCAGACGCAAACGTATGCTGCACTGATGCGTGCAGGCCTGGCTGAGGTTCGGCCATTGCCGTAACCATGTTGTCAATCAGATTGGACTCACCATAGGTCGTGCCGAAATAACAATTCACTCGCTTGCCGGAAATCGCTGCCCGTTCAATTGCCGCATCCGTTAGAGCGAGCTCGGTGGCGGCAAGCGCAAAATGGCTGGGAGTCCCGGAGAGAGCGAAAGAGTCAAAATCCGGAATCAATGTGCTGATGCTGGATTTCACCTCACACCCATACTTTCTTTCAAACCGGTCGGTATCGATTTTTGAAAGCAGTCCCGTGCCGTTTACCCCAGTTTTCAACGCATGAAAGAACGCGTCTTTCCCAATTCCGATCGGGCTGACCGGCCCCAAGCCAGTGACGACAACCCTTCTGCCCTTGCCGGAGCTCATCATGCACACTCAGCCTCAAGCAGGGTCTTGTCGATAAACGAGAGAATTGAATCCACGCTGGTTATCCGTGGAATGTAAGCTTCATTGACTCGGACCTGAAAAGCGCCCTCGATACCGGCCAGGATTTCTATTCCTGACATCGAATCAGCACCGTAAGCCTCTATGAAGTTTTCGTTGTTGCGGATCTCTCCGACGCTGACGCCCAAGACCTGAGAAACAATCTCTTTGATTTTTTCTTCGTGAACGTGAGTCATATAATCTCCTGAAATGACGTTATCAGATAATAAAAGGAATTACTTTGTAGCTGTCGAATTGGTACTGGGTGTAGGCTGCGCCAAAATAATCAACCAACATTTTCTCTTCGCCATGGATTCGTTTAAGAACCAATAAAAGTGCGACAGAGAAGACAATCAACGCGGCATAAACGCTCGTATAGAAAGCGAAACCCGTGACAATAAGCAGCGTTCCTAGATACGCCGGGTGCCTGATGTACTTGAAGGCGCCGGCCTTGACCAACTCATGATCGGTCAGCAATCGCAATGAGTGCGAAAAATGCCGTCCCAGTATGATTTTTCCATGAGCCCGCAGACCGATGCCACACAAGATCATGAATGAACCCACCATTTGAAATAAGAATTCACTGCGCATCAGCAACTGCAACAGCATGACAATCGATATCGCACACGACACCAGAAATCCACTTTTGATGCCTTTATCGAAAGCGCTATCGCTGTCTGTCTCTTGTAGAAAATACAGTTCTGAACACAACAGAACACTCGCCATGATGATCGGCGGAAGCAACGCTAAACCCGAGTAATAAAGCAGTACCATAGAAGAGCACAACAGTGGTACCAACAAACTGGCGGCGACATCAACTCTGAATGCTTTCAAAATATCCCTCTACCAATACCGATAACTTCGTCCGAGTCAAGATCACGCTCACACCCTTTTCGATATGCCACGGGCAAATGAAAAGATCGTTGAAGCGCGCCCATGGAAATAATTTTCTTTGGCGCCTGAAGAGGTCCATAAAAGACAGAACTTTGTAAATCCTGAACAAGGAGCGTACTTTCACTCTCCGCAACCTGGCATTGTCCTCTGCCGTCTGGAGCCTGCCGTACACTTCGCCGACCAGATCGTTATAGGTCACCGTGTCCTCGCTGAGGAGATAACACGTTTGCAGTGCCTGATCAGGGCTGCGCGCCAACCATTGGATAATGCACTGGGCAATACTTTCCACACCAATGACGTGCAGCGCCGGGAGGTCATCTGTCACCAATGGCAGTAGTTTCAACTTGCACAGTGAGATCATCGGCAACAGGTTCTTGTCATGACGACCCAGTACGGTCGGCACCCGCAAAATCACCCCTTGCACCTTGTTGCTATTTGAATGGATAACTTGCTCTGCCGCCCACTTATCATCGGCGTACGCATCCAGTCTTTTTTCAGGGTTGTGAGCCTTGACGCTACTCAAGTGGAAAAAATTCTTCTTGTCAGCGGTACCAACGTGAATCGACGCCAGTATCTGCTCCGTGAGTACCTTATTACTGTCGGTGCGCGCGCCCAGGCGACTAAGACCGATCCCCGTGCAGTTAACAATAAAGTCACTATCGTTAACTAATTTTATAAACTCCGCAGAGCCGATTTCGCAAGCATCATAACCAGCCCTCGGCAAGCGTGAATGGCGGATAAGCTGAATATCCTTCACTTGGCTGAGGACCTCGTAGACACCCTGTCCGATAAAACCGCTGGCCCCTAAAAGCAGTAACTTCTTCACGTGTACGCAATCCCTTTCATGGTGTTAAAGACTCGACCGTGAAACACCCTGAGCGATAAACCGTGTGAGCCTGCATGCCCTGTTTTTGCAGTGTTTTCCTGACGGTTCTGAGAAACATACCGTGGGATACGACAATCATCGTCTTCCCTCTCCCGGCGCTGGATTTGTAAAGCTCATCGGCGACACTTACAGCCCGAAGGTGTTCTGCTTTTCGGGAGACAGCTCCCAACGAAATCCCCAGCAGCCACAGAACTCTGTGCAGAGCGAACCATTGCCTTAACCCCAATCTCAGGAAAGGAATGGCGCTTACCCGCAGGTCGTACTCCTGTAATCGACTATCTTGTTGAATACGCGAAACTTTGAATAGTTTGCACGCCGTTGCATAAGCTCTGTTGACCGGCGAGGAAATGACGGTGGCCTCGGACGCCAAAAGTGGCTGCGACAAATCCGGACGCGTCAAGAAACCTGTAACTTCATCCTCATCGATATTTGAGGTCTGGTTATATTCTGCCAGAAGCACTTTCGCCGAGGCGGCATTGCAACGCCCGTAATTGACCAACGGTGAGGCGTGACGTATTAAATAAATCACAGCAGATAGACTCCCGTTACAATCGCATTACCGACAATAAACAGAAACGGTGTATCCCACGTATGAGGGGACTTTGCCTCCGTCAAGGTAAGGGCAAGAGGATAAACAGCACACAGCAGTACAAACTGATGCCATTCAAAATAATCCTTGAACAACACACAAAACAACATCGACATCACGAATACGGTTGCAGACCCTTCCAGGGTTCTTTTGAATTTCTTGTCAACAAAAAATCCTTTGGCAACATACTCGTGTTTTCCAAATCGGATACCGACAGGTTCTGCCAAGCCATCACCAAAGGTGGTGGCTAAAATGGTGATGTAAATCAACTCAATCGGAACACCGACTGCCAACCAGACATATTGCGTCACCCACAATACCAGCAAGCCCGCCACGGTTTGGCTTACCAACCAGGAAAGTGTATGCGGCGAGTCTTCCGGACGATCAATACTCGCAAACATATGCTGTGCAGTCAGATAACGACGACGCGCCCACCCGCACATGCCCAAGAATAAAATAGCCGTGGACACCACAGACAACAGTAATCGCTCATGGGTACTTTGAATGTTGAATAACACAAAGAAAAGGCTGGGCAGCAAGAACATCGCAAAATGCCCAACCTTTCTCGTATAGTTAACCCGCACTCCTTTATTCAGGACTAAAAGCCCCAAACCCTTGCATAGCATAAAATAGAAAAGAACAATCCCTAACAGAGCCGCACCCACCTGGACCATTTCATTACCACTTCATCGACGTCTTAAATAGTAGGCGGGCCTGCACCGCACCGTTACGACTACTGGATAAATACGAGCTGTTTAAATAATCTTTCGCAATGCATCAATACAGTGATCCACATCGGCAATCGTGTGGTTGTACGTCAGGCATAACCTGATCCTGGATTGATGATTCGGCACAAAGGGCGGTACGAACAGTGAGCCCATGATCCCTTTGCCGACCAACTCGGCATTGACCCGGGCGGCTTCCATCGGATCTTTGAATACCACTGGGATCACGGCAGTCTTCGAATAGAGCTTATCGACACCCAGTGAGTCAATTTGCTTATGTGCGTAGCGGGTGAGCTCAGCAAGTTGAAGCCGACGCGCAGCCCCTTCCGTAGCGTTGATCTCTAGCGCGGTGCATGAGGCCGAGGCGACACCCGGTGAAACCGACCGTGAAGCATTATAGGTAGGGCAGCGGAACCGGACTCTTTCAGCGAACGCCTCATCCTTGAATACAACGAACCCACCGGATGAGCCAAAAGCTTTGCTCATGGTACCAACTATGTAATCGATCTCTGAGACCACTCCAGCCGACTCACAGGCCCCTTGGCCTGAACCGCCCAACATACCGACACCATGAGCGTCATCGATGTAGATTTCGAGGCTCGGATGGATCTGTTTCAACCGAGCGATCTTGCCGAGATCAGCGACATCACCGTCTGCCGAGAAAACCCCATCGGTAATGATCAAAATTCTCTTGTCTTGATTCAGTCGGACTAATTGCTCCAGCATTTCGACGTTGGCATGACTGTAGGCCCTGAATGGACGGCCCGACAATTTCACACCGTCCCAGATCGACACATGTGACAATTTATCCAACAGAATCAGATCAGCATGCTCAGCTGCCAACGGGATAACACCAAAATTCGCCTGATAAGAGGTGGTAAACATCAGCGATGTTCGCCCTGCATACAAATCGCTAAAGCTATTTTGCAGGCGCTCATGGTATTCGGTGAAGCCACTGAAAATCATCGGGCCGCCGATGTTCGAACCGTACTGCAGGATGGCGGCAATAGCCGACTCCTTCATGCGTTCGTGATTTGAAAGCCCCAAATAGTCGCACGATGCAAAGTTCAACATTTTCCGACCATCCGCGAGCGTCATATCCCGACCGCAGGCAGAACGTACTTGAGGAAAATATGTGTAATAACCCAGCTCTTTCGACTTTAATGCAACATCATCAATACGCATAAGACTCTCATTCTACCGGCGCAGTATATCTATAAATGCGATAGGCTCTTTCGTGACAAATACCGTCCCGGGTGAGATGACGCATAGTTCGAAGAACCATGACATTATCTTCCAGCATCCAAGACACGCTGATTCTGCTACGACCGACCTTGCTCAGCGCGATGGCGGTCAACTTTAAAGTGAGCGCTATCGACAATCCTTTACGTTGATACTCAGGAGCGACGCCAGTAAAAAAAGCGCGGCCGTACAACCCCTGCTCATTCATGGCGGGTGCAAACATAGTAAAGCCGACAATTTTATCGTCATGCTCGGCAACCAACGCCGATATGTTTTTAATATTACGCGAGGCTATTTCAAACTGTTCTTTTGACGCAGGGCTGTAACCCCAATTTCGCTCCCAAGATTGATTATAACAGTCTGCTAACAATTGGCTTCTGGCAACCAATTCGTCTTGCCCGTAGTGATGGAACTCAATACCCGTCAATCGCTGAGTGAGCTTTTCTTCCAAGGCATGCTGTTGATACCCTTGAGCGGGCGGTTGAAAGACAATTTCAACCAGGTCTTTTTCCTTTCGGAATCCTGCCTGCACCAAGGCATCAGTCAACTCAATCGTATTTGATGGCAACGAAAACACATTGAAATCAGACTCAAATGTGCGCAGCCCTCGCTCAATCAAGAATGAACTGTGGATAGGGCCTACCAAGTCAGACACCCGCCGAGGCAGCAACCGAGTACTGTTTATATACTCAATTGCACAGCGCATCAGCTGCTGGAGGACACTCGCCACCGGCACTACTATCAGCGTTGAAAAGTACGCACTGCCAAGCCCGTTGACCTTGCGCTGCTTGTCGAAATGCACGATGCAAAAAGCGACTATCTCGCCACTCTCGTCCTTCCAGGCTATCGGTACATTATGCTCAGTTGCGGAGTGCTCGCAGGCCGCTGTCACTCGCTGCTCAAGCTGTTCCTGAGTGCGGCCCACCACCGAAATACGTTCGTCCAAGCACTTCAGGGCATACCAATCGCATGCCGCCAAACCTATGACTCTACTCATCGGCATTCTCGACTATCATTCGCTGTAAAGTTTTTAGGCGGCCAGACGCAAAGCGCTAGTGGTTTTGTCGTCGATTTCGATCCAGAAGGGAACGATACTTTTGTTGTCGATCAGCCGCGGCGGCGAAATCCTGCATGTATTGACGCCCATCCGTTTTAGCAAACGCTCATTGCCTACAGCACTGAACGCGATCAATCGAAACGCGCCTTTTGAGCGTGCGACGTCAATCACTTCCCTCACCAATTTCACCGTATTTTTCCAGGCCTGTTCAGCACTCAATACCTGGCCTTTCGGGTGGCTAATAGCGAACCGGGAGAGCTCCCATATACCCGCAGAGAACGGCGGAGGGTTCCCTCCCATTAAGTGAGGGAATACATCCCCCAGCAGGTATGGACGATTAGTAGGAATTAACCGAGCGCAACCAAATATTTCGTGATTATGATCACAGGCCAAAACATATACCGTATCAGGGCGATCGAAATCATCTAACTCAACCCCCTCCTCACAACGTAGAGGCCAGCCTAACTCTTTAACGAATACCTGATACCTATATTTAGCGAGCGCACATGCCATCCCAGGCAAAAGATCATTAACAGTCCCTGTTATAACAGTTAGCATGACAACCTCTCGGCAAATGTTATCCGGCCAGTACAACAAATCGAGAGCTGTATTAGTAGCTGCCCAAATGGGCAGGTTAATTAAAACCGCATCCAACAATGAGCAACATCAACGGTTAAACAATTGACAATTTTTATCTGACTGAGTTGAAAGTTGCGCCCTCCCTGTGGCGAGGGTAAAAATCCAGGCACTTAGAAATATCGACTTTCTAGCACTGACGTACTAAAAAATACAGAGAGCTACTGCGTCCTTGCGGGAGATTTATCTGTGCTACGGACCTTACCGGACGTGGTATTGCCGCTGTATTCAGCAAATATTGATGCACTCCAGGGCTACCTCCCTGGCACGCTCCAATTCTGTATAATAGCCCCCCGCCCTTCTCACTGGGGGCGCTGACCACGGAAGGTAGTATTGGTGAAAGAATGGCGCGAAGACTTCATTGAGTTAGTTTCTGGCTGCACTTCTGAAAATGAATTATTCAATGAACTGGTTAAAATAACTTCCAACCTGGGATTCGAATTCTGCTCCTACGGACTAAAAATCCCCTTATCGTTAACATCCCCGCAATATTTTCTACTTTCAAATTACCCTGCCCCTTGGGAAGAAAAATATGTAGCCGAACATTATTTTTCCCAAGACCCCACTGTCAAACATGGGTTAACACGGTCCATTCCCTTGCGCTGGTCAGCAGAGCAGCAAAGTCAAAGTCTGAAATTCTGGGAAGAAGCGCGGCATTACAACCTAAATCATGGATGGTGCCTTTCATCGCAGCGCGGATTCAACAGTATCGGCTTACTCTCTGTTTCCCGCTCCAGCGAATATATTTCACCGACAGAACTGGAGAGTAAAGAGACCAAGCTAATTTGGCTGACTCAGTTAGCGCATGAATCCATGACGCGTTTCTTTTCCGAAAAAAACATACCCGAAATGTATAAACCACTGACCGCTCGAGAAAAAGAAACCTTAAAATGGACGGCCACTGGAAAAACTTATGTTGAAATCAGCATTATTCTAAATATTGATATTCGGACCGTGAAATTTCATTTAGTCAATTCCATGCGTAAACTTCAAGCATCAAACAAAGCCGAAGCAGCGGTCAAAGCATCCTTGATGGGTTTGCTGTTCTAAGCACAATATGCCACAACGCCTGAGACCTGTATTTTTCAACCGGTCAACCTTCGTGCTCGGCAAATGAAAAAATGCTCCGTATCTTTCGATACGGAGCATTTTTTTAGCACCGTGCTTCAAACACATCAGCCAACTTATTTATTACATAACCCAGTCTCTAACTATCGAACGCGATCGACACTCACACTGCCCACACACAAACATAACACTTCAACAAGATTCAGACTAACACTAACGAGCCTCGCTGACTTTTTATAACATTCATTGACACGCAAACGCAGACCTCCTAGATTACTGGCACTCTGCCAACGCCAAGACTACGCATAAACTTTGTTAAGTTAATGGAATGCTGAGTTTCTGAGTTATTTCATTCCTGGTACAACGCATGAAATATGTAGACGATATTACGAAACTCTTTACACGTTTTGGTGCCAATGCGGAAACTTACCAGGAAATACAACCAAACTATAAAGATTTCAAAGACGACCCGATTACATCTGCAATGGCTGAGCCAGAACCAGAGTCGGCGGCCTTGTCTCCCACAACGCCAACGTCTCCTGTGTTTCAACTGGACGAGCCACAGTCTTCTTTATTGACTGGCGCGCCGATCGAGCCTGTGAAGAATGTTTTCCTCCCGCTGCCTTCGCCCAAGTCCCCTCCCCTGACTGAGCCACCTGCGAGTGCTGCTGCGGATGACCGTCAGCGATTGAGCGACCTGTTGCGTGAACTCAACCAGGTTCGTCGGGACGGTCTGCCAGAAACGATTCGCAAGCGGACCAAGGCGAAGGTCATTGCCATCGTTTCAGCGAATGGCGGGGTGGGTAAAAGCACCATCGCCGCTGGCCTCGCGAAAACACTTCGGCACCCTGGCGGGCGAGTCATCGCGATTGATCTGGACCCTCAGAACGCGCTGTCCAGCCACTTGGGTATCACCAGGCCGGCTCCCGGGCTGATCCAACTCAAAGAGCAGGACGCCGACTGGGGCGCTCATCGCCTGCCGGGCTTTAGCGACAGTGAGTGCCTGCCCTTCGGCACTGGCGAGCTGAACGATCGCCGATTGCTCAGGCAGATGCTGCTTGAAGATGCTGACTGGTTGAGCCAGCACCTGGCGTCAATGCACCTCAGCGAAAACGATACCGTGATCCTGGATACGCCTTCGGGCGCGACCGTCTATTCGCAACAGGCACTCGACGCTGCCGATCTGGTGCTGGTGATGACGGTGGCCGACGCGGCCTCCTACCTGGCACTGGACACCATGACCCAATGGCTGGAAACCAGCCCGCGACGCGCACAGCAGCAGCGGTATGTGCTCAACCAATGGGATGACTCCCGTGCGTTCAGCAGGGACATGGGCGTGCTGTTTCGGCGACGGCTCGGCGCTAACCTGATCGGGACGATTCGCCTCGATCACCAGTTCAACGAGTCGCTGGCCTATGGTCGGGACCTGTTGCAGCACGCGCCTGAGAGCATTGGCTGTCAGGACATTCTGTCGCTATCAGGCGCGGTCCATGCCCTGCTTTTCACGGATGCTTCCAGCCAGCAGGGCACGCTATGACCGTCCAGCTGAATCAGCTACCTGCAAAGACCTGGTGGTTGCAGAAGCTGCTGGATAGCTTCCAGGATCGCTTCAGTCAATGGCCCCTGCGTTGGCGCCTGGGCCTGAAAATTTCAGGCGGGCTGATTGCAGCATTATTGGTGCTGGGTATCCTCACTGCACCGCAGAATCTGTATTCCCAAGCCGTGTTTGCCTCCGTCTGTTTTGCCGCCAGCCTGATCATCCGCAAGCAAACCGGGCGTCTGGCGATCCTGACCCTGATCACCCTCTCGCTGATCGCTTCGTTGCGTTACATGTACTGGCGCCTGTCCGACACTCTGGACTTCGACAACTGGCAGGATGCCGTATTTGGCTACGGGCTGGTGCTGGCAGAACTGTATGCCTTGCTCGTCCTGGTCTTCGGCTATATACAGACCGCCTGGCCGTTGCAACGTAAGCCGCAGTTTCTGCAACAGCCACCCGCTGAATGGCCGACGGTGGATGTGTTCATTCCCACCTATAACGAAGCATTGGGTATCGTCAAACTGGTGGTACTCGCGGCTCAGGCCATTGACTGGCCCGAGGGCAAACTGCGGGTGCACGTGCTCGATGACGGACGCCGGGAGGAATTCAAGGCTTTCTGTCAGCAGATTGGTGTCAACTACATCACCCGCGACAACAATCAACATGCCAAGGCCGGCAACCTCAACGAGGCACTCAAAGTCACCGATGGCGAGTTCATTGCCATATTCGACGCCGACCACGTGCCCACCCGCTCCTTCCTGCAAATCACCATGGGCTGGTTTTTAAAGGACCCGAACCTGGCGTTGCTGCAAACGCCGCATTTTTTCTACTCACCCGATCCGTTCGAAAAAAACCTCGATACCTTTCGCTCGGTACCCAATGAAGGTGAGCTGTTCTACGGCTTGGTGCAGGACGGCAACGACCTGTGGAACGCGGCATTTTTCTGTGGCTCCTGCGCGGTCATCCGGCGGACTCACTTGCTGGAAGTCGGCGGCATCGCCACCGAGACCGTGACCGAAGATGCGCACACGGCACTCAAGCTCAATCGACGTGGTTTCAACACCGCTTACCTCGCCATTCCACAAGCGGCGGGACTGGCCACCGAAAGCCTTTCCCGACACATCAGCCAGCGCATACGCTGGGCACGGGGCATGGTGCAGATTTTTCGGACCGACAATCCCTTGTTTGGCAAAGGGCTGAACCTGGGGCAGCGCATCTGCTACCTCAACGCCATGATGCACTTTTTCTACAGCCTGCCCCGCCTGGTGTTCTTGACCGCACCATTGGCCTACCTGTTTTTCGACGCGCAGATTTTCCATGCCTCGGCGTTGATGGTCACGGTCTATGTGCTGCCGCATATTTTCCATTCCAGCCTGACCAACTCCAGCATCCAGGGGCGCTTCCGCCATTCCTTCTGGAACGAAGTGTATGAGTCGGTGTTGGCCTGGCACATCATGCGACCGGTCCTGCTGGCCCTGATCAGCCCTTCGCTGGGCAAATTCAACGTAACCGACAAGGGCGGCACCGTCGAAAAGGACTATTTCAACTGGAAGCTCGCGCGGCCTTACATCGTCCTGTTGACCTTGAACATGATCGGTCTGGCGATCGGCGTGGTGAAACTGGTCGGGAGTGATTCGGCCGAGGTCACGACCCTGCTGATCAACCTGATCTGGACCGTGTACAACATCATCATCGTCAGCACCGCCGTGGCGGTGGCCACTGAGTCCTCTCAGGTGCGCAACGAGCCCAGGGTGCCCGCGGATCTGCCCGTGCGCGTCTATCGCGAAGACGGCACATCGTTCGATTGCATAACCCGGGACTTCTCACAAAACGGCGTGGGTCTGGCACTGCCACCGCAAGTTCAGCTCAGCGCCAAAGAGAAGCTGCGGCTGTGCATTCTGCGCACACCTCCCTCAAGCCTCTTTCCCGCAACAACGATCTTCAGCAACGACAACGTGGCAGGCGTGAAATTCGAGGGTTTGACCCTGCGCCAGCAAAGTGAGCTGGTGCGACTGACCTTTTCACGGGCCGACACCTGGGCCAACACGTGGGGCAACGGCCGCCTCGACGCGCCAATGTCAGCGTTGCGCGAGGTCAGCAGCATTGGCTTGCGCGCCATCCTGCGCTTGTTCGTTGCCACCCTAAAGGACAGCCAGGCGCTGCTGCGCAAACGCCCGGCCACTCCATCCCCCATCGACCCCACCGCGGACACGCAACGATCTTGAAGCCTTCCACTCGCCGGACCTTTCCTCCTCGTCGCTCACTCATGCTGCTCGCCTGCTCACTAGTGGGCTGGAGCGACTGGGCGTTGAGTGCTACCACCCCAATCAACGCCACAGAGCCGGCGGTGATGCCGGTCGCATCGTTGCCCGGGACCGATGCCCCGAGCAACAGCTATACCCGCACCCTCAAGGAGCTCGGCAAAAGCTATTCGATGAACCTTAAAGGCGTGGAGGCTACCGACAGTGTGAACTTCAATGTGCGCGCCGATGAAGTCGTCACGGCTGCGCAGGTCACGCTGCAGTACAGCTATTCACCGGCGCTGCTGGCCGACCTTTCGCAAATCAACGTGCTGATCAACGATCAAGTGGCCGCCAGCCTGCCCCTCCCGAAGGAAGAGGCCGGTAAATTGCAGACCCGGACCGTGCAGATTCCGCCGCAGACCATCACCGAATTCAACCGGCTCAGCCTGCAGTTCATCGGTCACTACACGATGCAATGTGAAGACCCTCTGCACTCCAGCCTGTGGGCCAAGATCGGCAATGAGAGCCAGCTGAGCCTCCAGGTGTCCTCGATTAAACAGCCCAACGACCTGTCCGCTCTGCCTCTGCCCTTGTTCGATCGTCGAGACGCTTCGCCCCTGAAGCTGCCCTTCGTGTTCACTGCGCGCCCGAGCGGCCCTGAGCTTGAGGCCGCCGGTATCCTGTCGTCCTGGTTTGGCGCCCTGGCCAGCTACCGCGGCGCAACCTTCCCCGCCAGCCTCACCAGCCTGCCGGCCAAAGGCAACGCCGTGGTGTTTGTCAGCAGTGGCGAATCGACGGCCTTGAGTGGCTTGCCGATCAAAGCGGCCACGGGGCCGACATTGACACTCGTGAGCAACCCGAATGATGCTCAGGGCAAACTGTTGATCGTCTCCGGGCGCGATGGCGCCGATCTCAAGGTCGCCGCGACCGCGCTGGCCCTCGGTGGCTCGGCTTTTTCCGGGCAGAGCGTGGTGATCGACCGGATCGACTCGCTCAAGCCACGCCGACCGTACGACGCGCCTAACTGGCTGCCCTCCGACCGCCCGGTTCGCCTGGGTGAACTGGCGAAGCCCGCAGAACTCAATGTATCGGGTTACAACCCGGGACAAATGACGGTTGCGCTGCGCTTGCCACCCGACCTGTTCAACTGGCGTGAACCCGGCGCACAACTTGACCTGAAATACCGCTATACGCCGCAGCCGGTCTCCACCAATTCCTCGTTGCTGGTCCACTTCAACGATACCTTCATCAAGTCGATCGATCTGCCTTCGATCGAGAAACTCGGCAGCAGCGACAGCCTGCTGGCGATGCTCAAAACCGACGACAGCCTGGCCCGCACGTCGCGCATGCTGTTGCCGCTCAATTCCGTAGCGCTGCAATCACGCCTGCAATTTCGCTTTATGTATGACTACATCAAACAGGGCGACTGCCGCGACATCATCATCGACAACATGCGCGGTGTGATCGACCCGGACTCGACCCTGGACCTCAGCCAATACGAACACTTCATGGCCATGCCCAACCTCGGGGTGTTCAAGGACAGCGGCTTCCCGTTCACCCGCATGGCCGACCTTTCTGAAACATCGGTGATCCTGCCCAACGAACCAGGCCCGGCCGATCTGAGCGCCTATCTGACCGTGCTGGGCCGCTTCGGCGACTCCACCGGTTATCCGGCCACCGGCGTAAAGGTGGTCCACGCCGACCAGGTGGCCGAGCAACGCGACCGGGATCTGCTGGTGCTCGCCTCGGGCAACAATCAGCCGCTGCTGGAGCAATGGCAAAGCCTGCTGCCGGCCAAGGACGAAGCTGCTGCGCAGTACTTTGAACTGTCTGACCTGCCCTTGCGTCTGCGCAACTGGATCAGCCCGGATACGAAAACCAATCTGCGTGAAGCGCGCAGCAGCTTCAGGTTCAGCGCTGACGACGGCAGTGCTTATCTGACTGGATTCGAATCGCCGCTCAAGAGTGGGCGCAGTGTGGTGTTTATCGCCAGCGCAAGGCCCAACGGCTTGGCCGACGTGACCAACGCCCTGCTCAGCAGCGAAGAAAACGCCCACGAGTTGCAAGGCAGTCTGGTGGTGGTCAAGGGCAAGCATGTCAAATCGCTGGTCGCCGAACAGGACTACTACGTCGGGAGCCTGGGGCCATTGCGCTATCTGCAGTGGTACCTCTCGCAAAACATAATGGCGCTCATGCTGTTCACGCTCCTCGGGGTCCTGCTGCTTGCTTCGATGACTTACCTGGCCCTGCGCTTACGGGCCAAACGTCGTCTTGGCCAATGAGCTGCGCATGCCTGTGTCGTCCATGAGCAGCCGGGCGGTTTCACTTCGCCAGTGCCTGCGCGGTAACGTGCGCAGGTTGAGCGTTGTGCTTGCGCTCGCCCTGCCGGTGCCTGCGATAGCCGCCACAACTCCCTGTGAGTTGCCGGCCTGGCCACTGTGGCAAACCTATGCAACGCGCTTCGTCCAGGCCGACGGCCGGGTTCTGGAATCGAGCCTGGAGAACAATCACAGCACTTCTGAAGGGCAATCCTACGGCATGCTCTTCGCACTGATCGGCAACGATCAGGCACGCTTTGACAAACTCTGGCGCTGGACATCAGCCAACCTCGCAGGCTCCGCCACCGCCACCGCCACTCGCCTGCCAGGCTGGTTATGGGGGCAAGGCACGGACGGTCAGTGGCGCCTGCAGGACGCCAATTCGGCTGCCGACGCCGACCTGTGGATCGCCTACGCCCTCCTCGAAGCCGCACGCCTGTGGCATCGGCCGGACTATCGCCAGGATGCCCTGCACCTGATGGCGACGATTGAAGCGCAATTGGTCGTCACGCTGCCCGGGCTGGGTCCGATGGTATTGCCTGGACCACAGGGCTTCATCCTGCCGGATGCTCTCTGGCGCCTGAACCCCAGCTACCTGCCACTGCCACTGTTACGGCGGCTGGCCAAGGAAGCTCCCAACGGCCCCTGGCAAGCGATTGCCAACAACACCGCGACGATGATTGCCCAATCAAGCCACCACGGTTTTGTCGCTGACTGGGTCGGTTATCAAGGCACTTCAGCGCAATCGGGTGTCTTCGTCAGCGACCCGATCAACGGCGACACGGGCAGCTACGATGCCATTCGCGCGTACCTCTGGCTGGGCATGAGTGACACCTCCGAACCGCTGGCAGCGCTCCTGCTCAAACGGCTGGACGGCATGGCCCGCAGCACTGTCGCGACGGGCTCCCCCCCGGAAACAGTCCGAATTCTCCACGGCAGTGTTCAGGGTCAGAGCCCGTTCGGATTCTGGGCTGCACTGATTCCCTACCTTGAGGCCAAGGGGCATCCCCGGTTGGCCGATCAACAACGACAGCGCGTGGAGCTCGCCTTGCAAGAGGCGCTGGCCAGGCCTGATACCGACGCCAGTCCGCCGCGTTACTACAACTTCATGCTTAGCCTGTTCGCGCTCGGCTGGGCAGATAAACATTACCGATTCCGGGAAGACGGAACGCTGAAACTCTCCTGGGAGACCGCATGCACGCGCACCACCGCACGCTAGCCATCGCCGTCATGAGCGCATGGACGGCTGCTGCACACGCTCAAAGTCCGACGCCACAGACGTTACTCGTCGAGCAAGGGCATTACTGGCAGTCGCACAACAACCCTCAACGCGCTGCGGAAGTCTGGCAGAAAGTCCTGCTGCTGGACCCGGTCCAGGTTGACGCACTCTATGGCCTGGGCTTGATCGGCGTGCAACAGGGCAAGCCACAACAGGCGCAGCAATACCTCGCCCGCTTGCAAGCCATCCAGCCAACGCCTCGACAGGCCCTGCAATTGGCGCAGGACATCGGCGTGGCCCAACCGCAGAACCAGCAGCGCCTGGAGGAGGCTCGGCGCCTCGTCGATGCCGGTGAGCGTGACAAGGCGACCGCCGTGTTTCGCTCGCTGTTCGATGGCCGCCCACCTCAAGGTACGATCGGCCGCGAGTATTACAACAACCTTGCCTTCAATCAGGCTGACTGGGCTGAAGCACGCAGCGGATTCCAGCGCCTGCAACGTGAGATGCCCAACGACTCGATCGTCGCGCTGTTTTACGCCAAGCATCTGGTCCGTCGTGAAGACAGCCGTGCCGAGGGCATTCGTGCACTGGCCGCACTGACCCAGCGTACCGACATTGCCGGTGATGCCGACGAAAGCTGGCGCCTGGCACTGACCTGGATCGGTCCGCCCAATCCGGCACAAGTACCGTTGTTCGAGGCGTACCTCAAGACGCATCCGGATGACGTGGAAATCCGCGCGCAGATGAACAAGGGCAAGCAACAGCCGGCAACGACGGCCAGCAAGGAATGGCAACCGCCCGCCGAAGTCGCGCGCGGTCTGAAGGCGCTCAAAGCAGGCGACCAGGCCACCGCCGAACAGGCGTTTCAAGCACGCTTGAAAACCCAGCCCGATGACGCTGACGCGCTGGGCGGCCTTGGGGTTATTCGCCAGCAGCAACAGCGACTGGCCGAAGCGGAAAAGCTCCTGGGGCAGGCCACGCGACAACACAACGGCAGCCGCTGGCAAGTGGCGCTGAACGAAGTGCGCTACTGGTCTGCGTTGCAGCAGGCCCGCGATGCCCAGGCCAAAGGCCAGACAGCCCAGGCACAGGCCTTGGTGAACCAGGCGCTGCGGCAGAATCCAAACGGGGCGGATGCTCTCCTCGCCCTGGCGGATATTCAGGCCAGCGCGGGCCAGTTCGATGAGGCTCAGCGCAACTATCGGCAAATTTTGAATCTGCGCCGCGACGACCCTCGAGCACAGGAAGGGTTGGTTAATGTGCTACTCAAGAGCGGCAAGAACGATGAAGCCCTGCAACTGATCAACAGCCTGCCAGCCACCGGACAGGCAAAGACCGGCCAGTCCGCACGCCTGCAAGCCTTGCGCGCGACGCAACTGGCCGCCCTCGCCGAACAACGCAACGACCTGCCCGCTGCGCGCAACGCCTTGCAAGACGCGCTGCGCGTTGAGCCGGACAACATCTGGACACGTTTCGCCCTGGCCCGCCTGAACCTGGCAATGGACGAACCGCAAAAGGCTCGGGACCTGATCAACACCATGCTCCAGGCCCACCCCGACAATGCCGATGCGCTTTACGTCAGCGCCTTGCTGTCGGTCCAGATGGGTGAGTGGAAAGCCGCCCAGGCAACCTTGGGACGCTTGCGCCCCGACCAGCGCACCCCGGACATGGAAGCACTGGCCGCTGATGTCAGCCTCAACCTGCAACTCAGCCAGGCGATCGGGTTGGGCAAGCGCGGACAGCGACAGGAAGCCCTGACCTTGCTCGATCGTACTCAGCCGATGGCCAACAACAGTCCAGATCGCACGGCGAGCCTGGCCTCGGCCTATGTCGAGATCGGCGAGCCGACCCGAGCGCTGGCCCTCATGCGCGGCCAATTGCAACACACCGCTGCGCCCTCGGCGGACTTCATCCTGCAATACGCCTCGGTCCTGCTTGAGTCCGGGGAAGACGCCCAGGTCAACGAGATTCTGCGCGACCTTCAGAACAAGCCCTTGAACGCACCGACTCGCAAGCGTTTCGACGACCTGCTCCATCTCTATCGCATCCGCCAGGCTGACCATCTACGCGAACAAGGCAATCTGGCCAGCGCGTATGACACGCTGGCGCCCGCGCTGGCGCAACGTCCCGGTGACAGCGCCGCCGTCGCGGCGCTGGCACGAATGTATTCGGCCAACGGCGACACGACAAAAGCCCTCGAACTCTACAAGCCGCTGTTACAACGTCAGCCAAACGACCCACAACTGCTGTTGGGTGCCGCCGACGCGGCGGTGCTGGCACATGACACAGGTTTTGCCGAACAGGCACTGCAACAGCTGCTCAAGACCGAATCCGGTAACCCTCAAACGCTGACCGAGGCCGCACGCCTCTACCAGAACATGGGCAAGACCGGCACGGCGACCGATCTGCTGCGCAAGGCAGTGGCCATCGAGCAGAGCGAGAAACGCAGAAGCCAGAGCGGCCAACTGGCCGGGTCGACGGTGGCACCCAACCCTTTTGCGGGGGTGTCGGGGCCACGTAGCGAGGTCAGTCGCGACACCTTGCTGGCAGCGATCCCGCCACCGGCTCAGGAAATACCGGGCAGCGTGAGGTCTAACACCCCTTTTGGCATCGACGCCCTGCCAAGGCCCCAGCAGGCGAGCAATCCATTCGAGTCGCAGCTGCCGCGCGCAGCACTGGTGAGTGAAGACATCAGCCCCGCGCAACTGGCGCTGAATAAAATCCTTCAGGAGCGCAGTGCCTACGTCACCCAGGGCGTGAGCATTCGCAGCAACAACAGTGAGTCGGGGTTGAGCAAGCTGACCGATATTGAAACGCCGCTGGAAATCAATATCCCGCTGGATGAAAGCCGTGTCGCCCTGCGCGTGACGCCGGTCTCGCTGAACGCCGGCAGTGCCAGCGGCGAAGCACTGCAGCGCTTCGGTAGCGGTGCGCAGAGCGAAGGCGCCGGCTCGCAAAAAGCCGAGGGTGTCGGTCTTTCCGTCGCTATTCAACGGCCCGCGGATGGGCTCAAGGCCGATCTCGGCACCACCCCGCTCGGCTTCAAATACTCCACCGCCACGGGCGGCATCAGCGTTGATCGCCCCATAAGCGACTCCTCTAATGTCCGCTACGGGGTGAGCGTTTCCCGGCGTCCGGTGACTGACAGCGTCACCTCGTTTGCCGGCACCACGGACAAACGCAGCGGGCAGTCCTGGGGCGGTGTGACCGCCAACGGCGGGCGCGGCCAGTTGAGCTATGACGACAGTGAAGTCGGCGCCTATGGCTACGCCTCCTGGCACCAGCTATTGGGCAACCATGTCGAATCCAACAGCCGCAGTGAACTGGGCAGCGGCATCTACTGGTACCTGCAAAATGCAACGGACAGCAAGCTGACCGTCGGCCTGAGCATGACCGGCATCAGCTACGCGAACAATCAGGACTATTTCACCTATGGCCACGGCGGCTATTTCAGTCCGCAGACGTTCTTCGCCCTGGGCGTACCGGTGACCTGGGCACAACGCACCGGGCGCTTGACGTATCAAGTCAAGGGCTCGGTCGGCGTGCAGCATTTCGAGCAAGACAGTGTCGACTATTTCCCGACCGACAAAGCCCTGCAGGCGGCCTCGGGCCTGCGTTACGCCGGGCAAAACAAAACCGGGATCGGCTACAGCGTCGCCGCAGCGGCTGAATACAAGGTCGCTTCGAACTTCCTGCTGGGCGCCAATCTGGGCCTGGACAACGCCCACGACTACCAACAATTCAGCGGCGCCCTGTCTTTGCGTTACCTGTTCGAGGACATCAGCGGCCCCATGAGCTTGCCGGTCAGTCCGTACGCCTCACCTTATTCCAACTGATCATTCTGGAGTTTCCGATGCCCACTTCTGCCCTTGCCGGCCTGACGCTCCTTGTTCTTGGGGAGAGCCATATGAGCCTCGCGGACCATTTGCTGGAGCCGCTGCACGACAACCTGACTCGCCAAGGCGCCCTGGTTCACTCCATCGGTGCCTGTGGCGCCAGCGCCGGCGACTGGCTGATCAGTAAAAAGGTCGACTGCGGTGCCGAGCGCAAAGGCAACGACAAGATGGTGATCAAGGGTCGTGACGCCACCACCACACCGATCCAGGACCTGATCGCCGCCGACAAGCCCGACCTGGTGGTACTGGTCATCGGCGACACCATGGCGTCCTACGACAAGCCCGTGTTTCCGAAGGCCTGGGCATGGCAAAGCGTCACCGGCCTGGCCAAGGCCATCGCGGCCACCGGGACCCGTTGCGCCTGGGTGGGCCCGGCCTGGGGCAAAGCCGGTGGCATGTACCAGAAGAATGATGCCCGCACCCAGTTGATGTCGCAGTTTTTAGCCGCGAACGTGGCGCCTTGCACCTACATCGATTCGCTGACGTTCTCCAAACCCGGGCAGTGGATCACCACCGATGGGCAGCACTTTACCGTTGCCGGTTATCAAGCCTGGGGCACTGCGATTGGTGGTGCGTTGGCCAAGTTGCCCGCCGACACCGTCAGCAGCACAGGAGCCGGCAAATGACTCGATCCGCATGTGGCTGGGCGCTGTTCGCGCCCTTGATGCTGAGCCTGCACGCCCAGGCCGCCGACATTGCCCTGTACCCGACGGGCCCGGATCAGGACTCGGCCTTCTTGCGCTTTATCAACGCCGCCGACCGCCCCTTGCAGCTGCTGGCCGAAGGCTCGCGGGCCAGCCTCAGGCTCGAGGGTTCGAATGCCGTGTCCGACTACCTGCCCGTGCCCGCCAACCAGCCGATCAAGGGCACCCTGGAACGCAACGGCAAAAGCCAGCCGCTGGACATCCAGGTGGCAGCAGGCGAATTCGCCAGTGTGATCGCTTTGCCAGATAGCGCTCAAGGTATCCGTCAGGTCGTCATCCGTGAGCAACCCGACGATTTCAATAGCCTGAGAGCCTCGCTGGCGTTTATCAGTGCCGATCCAGCGTGCACCCAGGCCGGTTTGCGTGCTGCGGGAAAAAACACCGACCTGTTCAAGGAGGTGGCCGACGGCAGCGTGCAACGCCGAGCGATCAACCCGGTCAGCCTGTCGGTTCAATTGGTCTGCGCCCAAACCAATGTCGGTGCGCCACTTGACCTCGGCCAGCTCAAGGCCGGCGAGCGCTACAGCGTTGTGCTGCTGCCTGGTGCAAATGGCCCGCACCTGTTGCTCGCGACTGACGTCCTGGCCCACTGATCGGATCGCGCCACCACCATGGTTTTTGCCTCTCTCGAGTTTCTGACGTTGTTCCTGCCGCTGTTCTTGTGCAGCTATGCAGTGTGCCCAGCCGCCTGGCGCAACGTCACGTTACTGATCGGCAGCTGGCTGTTCTATGGCTGGTTGAGCCCTCGGTTCCTCGCAGTGCATGTGGTGCTGACGATCACGGCGTGGGCCGGCGGCTTGCTGATTGACGCCTTGCGGGAAAAAGACAAGGGTCGCGTGCGGCTACTCGTGACACTGATCGTGCTCAACACAGCGGTGCTGTGCTGGTACAAGTACGCCAACATCGTCGCCGGTACGTTGATCGATGCCCTTGCCTGGTCTGGCGCCATGCCGCTGGACTGGCAGCGAGTCATCATGCCGGCCGGGCTATCGTTTATCGTCTTGCAGGCGATTTCCTATCTGGTGGATGTACACCGCCGCACCGTGCCGGCCGAACGCAGCTTCATTAATTACGCCACCTATATTTCGATGTTCGGCCATTCGGTCGCCGGTCCCATCATTCGCTATAACTGGGTTCGGCGTGAGCTGAATCAGCGTCACTTCAACTGGCAGAATTTCTCGCTGGGCGCACGCCGGTTCATGGTCGGGATGAGCATGAAGGTCCTGGTGGCCGACACCCTGTCGCCGGTGGTCGATGTGGCGTTCAATGTGCAGAACCCAAGTTTCTCTGACGCCTGGATCGGCTGCCTTGCTTACTCCTTGCAACTGTTCTTCGACTTCGCCGGCTACAGCGCCATGGCCATTGGTCTTGGATTGATGCTGGGCTTCCACTTTCCCGAGAACTTCAACCGTCCCTATCTGGCCAACAGCATCCAGGACTTCTGGCGCCGCTGGCATTTGTCGCTGTCCAGCTGGCTGCGTGACTATCTGTATATTTCGCTGGGTGGTAATCGCAACGGCACCTGGAAAACCTATCGCAACCTGTTCCTGATCATGGCTATCGCCGGCCTCTGGCACGGTGGCGATAGCTGGAATTATCTGCTGTGGGGCAGCGCCCATGGTATTGCGTTGTGTGTGAATCGTGTCTGGAACAGCTCTACCCTGCCCCCGTTACAGCCAGTGTTTTCCCATGGGCTGACCCTGCTGTTCGTCTGCCTGGCCTGGACACTGTTCCGCGCCCCCGACTTTCACAGCGCGCTGAGCCTGTATGCCGGACAGTTCGGCCTGCAAGGCATTGCCCTCGGTGACGAACTGTCCGCGACCCTACGCCCGGTACACGGCCTTGCGGGTTTGCTGGGGGTGTTCGGTGTCGTTGCACCGTTGTTGCACCCTTACTGTGAGAAACGACTGGGCGGCCTATTGCTCCACACCACCGCCCTTTGGCCCATCGCCGGTTTCATGCTGTCGTTCGCACTGATCGCCAGTCGCGAAACCGTACCCTTCCTGTACTTCCAATTCTGATGACAACCCTAAAGCCTCCCCCGCTCCCTACTCAGCCAGATGATTTGGCGATTCGCAGCAGTCGGTTGGCAGGCGTGGCGCTGCTGATATTCCTGTTCGTCGGACTGCTGTCCTCTGGCCGTCTGATCGTTTCAGGGCAGATCTCACTGTTACCCGGTGAAGTGCAGACCTCGCAGATTCTTGACGGCGATATCACTCATCGACTCGCCAAGGAACTGTCGAACGCTCACCTCCCCACGACCTTCGCCAAGCTGGAGCGCGGAGTCAGTTGGCTGCTCCTCAGTGACACCGGGCCGAGGGTTCGCTCAGGTTGTCCTGGCTGGTTGTTTTTGGCCGATGAGCTCAAGGTCAACCATCAAGCGCAGCGCAATGCCGATGCCAAAGCCCAGGCCGTGATTGATCTAAAGCAGCAGCTCTCCCAGCGTGGTATCAGCCTGCTGGTGGTCATCGTTCCAGACAAGAGCCGCATCGCTTCCGAGCAGCGTTGCACACTGCATCGCCCAGCCGCTCTCGAAGGACGCATCCAGGCCTGGACCTCAAAGCTGGATGCGGGCGGCGTGTCGAATCTGGACCTCACCGCGGCGCTGACGCCACTGGGGGCCAGTGCCTGGTTGCGCACCGATACGCACTGGAGCGAATCCGGCGCGAAAACGGCGGCCGATGCCATCACACAGCGCCTGAAGACCCTGGGCATCAGCGCCACGCCAAGCAGGTCGTTCAATGAACGTCATGCCCCGCTCGCGGTTCGACCTGGCGATCTGGTCCATCTGGCGGGCATCGACTGGCTGCCGCTCAAATGGCAACCCGCACCTGACATGGTCGCCCAAACCAGCACCCACGAACTTCCCGTTACGTCGGCCGCCAACCCTGACACTGAGGCAGACCTTTTTGGCGATGCCGACCTCCCCAACACCGCGCTCATCGGCACTTCATTCTCACGCAACTCCAACTTCGCAGGGTTTCTGCAGCAGGCACTGGGCGCCCCCGTGGGTAACTTCGCCAAAGACGGTGGAGCGTTCTCTGGCGCTGCAAACAGCTACCTCAACAACCCGGCTTCCAAAGAAACGCCGCCAAAGCAAATCATCTGGGAAATCCCGGAGCGGGACCTGCAATCGGCGTACGTCGACCCCATTGCCTATCGCTCTTTGCGGTAGGCAATCACACCTGGCTGAAGGCAATCTTCGCCAGCTCGCCCCGTGTGTTCAGGGGCATTTCTCTCGATTGTTACCATCTTCGCAACAGTGTTTCTCCTTTCCGGCAAATGACAATTTGTCGCAGGGCTCGCTTTTTTTGATATCTTTGCGCAATTAACCAAATAGTTAACAACTATTTTCAGACTTGCCTTCACTGCTCTTAACCCTCCCCACAAACGTTCATGCGTCAGTAGGATCATGCAACATGACTAAGTCTCGACCTTCGGCATCCGTCAGCCGCTGGCCCATCTGGGTCGTCGCCTTCGGTGTGCTGGTATTTGGATTATTCTTCGCAGCAGGTGGTGGCTACCTCGCCACGCTGGGCGGCAGCTGGTACTTCCTGCTCGCCGGTTTCGGTTTGATCGTCTCTGCCGTACTGCTCTTCAAGCAGCGTCTGCAAGGTGCCTGGCTGTTCGCGGCGGTGATGGTGCTGACCGTGATTTGGGCGCTGGCCGATGTCGGACTGAATTTCTGGCCACTGATCTCTCGCTTGTTCGCCCTGGGCGTGCTGAGCCTGTTGGTGGCATTGGTCTACCCCCATCTGCGCAAGGCCAATAGCCTGGCCAGCGGTCGCAGTGGCTACGCTCTGAGCGGTGTGCTGGCAGTCGCCATCGTTGCAGGTGGTGCCGGTATGTTCGTACCCCATGCCCCTGTTTCGCCGACCGGTGACGGCCCTGGCCTGACCACGGTCGACCCTGCCAAGGCCCAGAAAAACTGGGAACACTACGGTAACGACGAAGGTGGCGGCCGCTTCGCTGCTCTGGACCAGATCAACCGTAGCAACGTCTCGAAGCTGGTGCCGGCATGGACCTACAATACCGGGGACATCGCGATCAGCGACGGCAATGGCGCCGAAGATCAGATGACACCGTTGCAGGTTGGCGACAAGGTGTTCATCTGCACCCCGCACAACAACCTCATCGCACTGGATGCCGATACCGGTAAACAGCTGTGGAAGAACGAGATCAACGCCAAGACCCGTGTTTGGCAACGTTGCCGCGGTATCGCCTACTTCGACGCTACCGCCGCGCTCGCCCAGCCTGCTGACGGCAGCACACCTGCCAAGCCCGTATCAGTACCGGCCGGCGCCAACTGCCAGCGCCGTCTGCTGACCAACACCATCGATGCGCGCCTGATTGCAGTGGACGCCGATACAGGGGAGTTCTGCCAGGGCTTCGGTAACAACGGCCAGGTTGATCTGAAAGCAGGTCTTGGCGACGTCCCTGATTCCTATTACCAGCTGTCATCGGCACCGCTGATGGCCGGGACCACCGTGGTTGTCGGCGGCCGTGTCGCCGACAACGTCCAGACCGACATGCCAGGTGGCGTGATCCGTGGTTTCGACGTCGTCACCGGCGAGATGCGCTGGGCATTCGACCCGGGCAACCCCGAAGACAAGCAGGCTCCGGCGGCCGGCAGCACCTACGTGCGCAGCACGCCCAACAGTTGGGCACCGATGTCCTACGACCCGGCGATGAACACCGTGTTCTTGCCGATGGGCAGTTCGTCCACCGACATCTACGGTGTGGAACGTACGGCACTGAACCACAAGTACGGCGCTTCCGTTCTTGCACTGAACGCAACAACCGGCGAAGAAAAGTGGGTCTACCAAACCGTCCACAACGACCTGTGGGACTTCGACCTGCCCATGCAGCCAAGCCTGATCGACTTCACCAAAGCCGACGGCAGCAAGGTGCCCGCCGTAGTGATCGGCACCAAAGCCGGCCAGATCTTCGTGCTTGACCGCGCCACCGGCAAACCGCTGACCAAGGTGGAAGAGGTTCCGGTCAAAACCTCGAACATCCCGAACGAACCTTACTCGCTGACTCAGCCGAAATCGGTGGGCATGCCAGCGATCGGCGCGCAAACGCTGACCGAGTCGGACATGTGGGGGGCAACGCCGTTCGATCAACTGCTCTGCCGTATCTCGTTCAAGAAAATGCGTTACGACGGGCTGTACACCGCACCAGGCACCGATATCTCGCTGAGCTTCCCGGGCTCGCTGGGAGGGATGAACTGGGGTGGTATCTCGACTGACCCGGTACACGGTTTTATCTTCGTCAACGACATGCGTCTGGGCCTGTGGATCCAGATGATTGCGGCGCAGAAAGATGCCAAGACCTCTTCCGGTGGTGAAGCACTGAACACCGGCATGGGCGCAGTACCGCTCAAAGGCACCCCGTATGCAGTGAACAAGAACCGCTTCCTGTCGGTTGCCGGCATCCCTTGCCAGGCACCGCCTTTTGGCACACTGACCGCGATCGACATGAAAACCCAGAAAGTCGCGTGGCAAGTGCCGGTCGGCACCGTCCAGGACACTGGCCCGTTGGGTATCAAGATGCATCTGCCGTTGCCGATCGGCATGCCGACGCTGGGTGGTACGCTCTCTACCCAGGGCGGCCTGGTGTTCATCGCCGGTACACAGGACTACTACCTGCGCGCCTTCAACTCCGCCAACGGACAAGAGGCCTGGAAAGCCCGGCTACCCGTGGGCAGCCAGGGTGGCCCGATGACGTATGTGTCGCCGAAAACAGGCAAGCAGTACATTGTCATCACCGCGGGTGGTGCGCGTCAGTCACCCGATCGCGGCGATTATGTGATCGCTTACGCGCTGCCTGATAGCAAGTAACCCGTAACAACAAAAAGCCGCTGCCGCCCTGTGAGGGTGGCAGCGGCTTTTTGTTGTCTGCACGCTTGGCCCGTTGAACTCGCTGGCTCGGCGCGAAGCGGGTTTTAAAAATCGAAGAACACCGTTTCACCCTCCCCCTGAATACGTATGTCGAAACGATAAGCCGCCTTGCCATCCACCTCGCAACGCTGCGCTATCAGCGTTTCGCGACGCTGCGGTTGCTCGATCAGATTAAGCACCGGGCACGTCGCGTTGGCTTGTGGCTCATCGGCAAAGTACAGCCGGGTTTGCAGGTGAATATTGATCCCGCGGGCAAACAGCGACACATTGATGTGCGGCGCCATCGGCACCCCGGCGGCATTGTTCACCACGCCCGGCTTGATGGTATTGAGTGTCCACTCCCCCGCATCGAAGGTGGTGGCGGTTCGGCCGAAGCTGTTGAAGGTTTTTTCCGAGTCGAAGACCGGGTCGTAGACACCTTCATGATTGGCCTGCCAAAACTCCAGAAACGAGTCTCGCACCAGGTGACCGTTGCCGTCATAGACATGACCGATCAGCAGAATCTGTTCGCCCTCGGCACCCGGCTTGGCCATCTGATTCCAGATTTCTTCCGGCCGTGTCGGGTTGCCGGCAGCCTCTAGGGCCAGACCGATATGCACATAGGGGCCGGCCGTTTGCGAAGGGGTTTCGGGTAGCAGTTCGATAGGCATGGACGGACTCCTCAGCAGTTTTCGAAGTGGGTCTTGCGCTGGCCGCGCAGCACGATGTCGAAACGATAGGCCAGGCAATCCATCGGATTGGCATTACCCATGTCGAGCCGGGCGATCAGGCTCTGTACCGCCTCTGGATTGGCGATCGACTTGACGATCGGGCACATCGGGATCAGTGGATCGCCTTCGAAATACAGCTGGGTGATCAGGCGCGTGGCGATCGATGGCCCGCTGATGGAGAAATGGATGTGCGCCGGGCGCCAGTCATTCGGACCGTTGCGCCAAGGATACGGACCGGGTTTCACGGTGCGGAAGCTGTAGTAGCCGTCACGGTCGGTCAGAGCCCGGCCGACACCACCGAAATTCGGGTCCAGTGGTGCCAGGTAGCGATCATTCTTGTGCCGGTAGCGACCGCCGGCGTTGGCCTGCCACATCTCCACCAGGGTATGCGGGATGGGCTTGCCATATTGATCACAGACCCGGCCGGAAACGATGATCCTCTCGCCCACCGGCAGCCCACCATTATTGAAGTTGAGTAGCAGGTCGTTATCGAACCGCCCCATCTTCAGGTGAGAGAAATCCGGGCCGCTGGTTTCGCTGGCCGACTGGGGGATGCTCACCAAGGCTTGGCGTGGAGAACGGGCGACAGAGGTTTTGTAATCAGGGGTCAGGGCTTTGGGGTGCCAATTACGGTCACGAATAACGAAACGACTGCTGTCTGCATCAGACATGTCGATCTCCTGTTGTTTGATTTATGGAGCACTACCTGCGCAGTTTCAAACAACAGAAGGCTGGGGAATATTGAAAAGCCACCCTCAATACATAACCAAATGGTTATGGATAAGACCCTTCGCGATACGCCTGCCCTACCTCGCGCAGCACCTCGACGCACCACTGGGCCGCCAGTGACAACGGCAAGCTGGCGTTACTGGAAATCCCCACCGAACCACCCGGTTCGCGCTGCCCCAGGTTGATCTCAAGCAGTTCGCCGCTTGCCAGATCCAGGCGCACGGCATCCAGAGGCGCGATCCAGATCGCCTCGCTGGACAACACATAACGACGGCTCAGGGTCACGGACAAGGTTTCCAGACGCTGCCGCGACTGGCTGATGCCACATTGCACGAACAGGCTATCGGCATATTTGCGAATCGTCGTTCCTGCCAGCGGCAGCACCAGCGGGAAATCTTCCAGGGCGCTACGCTCCAGTGGCTCGGCCAGCAAGGGATGATCGGGACGCACCACCAGTGTCATGGATTCACTGTACAGATGCTCGAAGGTCAGCCCCTGAATCTCCGGGCTATCTGTCATACGGCCGACCACCAGGTCCACGTCACCCACCCGCAACTGCGACAACAAATAGGCGCTTGGCCCGGTCACCACACTCACCACCAGCGCCGAATGGCGCTCGTGCAAGCGCCGTACAACCTCAGGCACCAGCAAACTTTCCACTGTCGACAACACGCCGAGTCGAACCGTGCCTGCCGCATATTCGCCACCGCGCAAGGTGTTCACCCCATCACGCAACGCCTGCACCGAAGGCCCGGCATAACGCAAAAAGGCAACCCCGGCTTCGGTCAGGTTCACACCACTTTTACTGCGTATAAACAGACTTGCCGCCAGCAGTTCCTCCAGCTCCTTGAGCGTCTTCGACATCGCTGGCTGACTCACCGCCAACACATCCGCCGCCCGCGCCAGACTGCCCTGACGAGCCATTTCGAGAAAGCACACGAGGTGACGGAATTTGATGCGGGTGTCGATGTTCACTACGGAGCCCCGTGAGGTTGCCTCATTGGTATCGAAACGTTTGCAGGCAATCTTAGCGTGCGCTCAATTTCCTGGTGATCGGATGGTGGCAATGGACTTTTTTGACTTGCTCGGAGGGGATGTCAAATACAGGACATTGCGTCAATTAGGGCTTGATGTTCTTCAATTTATTGAGCAGTTCCAGCAACTGCTCAAGCGACTCCGCGCCGAACTGCTCCTGAATCTTCAAGTAGTTGCTTTCCATCCCCGCACTCATGTCGACGAAACACTGCTGCCCCTGCTCGGTCAGGGCGATGAATACCCGGCGCTGATCTTCGGACGACTTCCTGCGCCGGACGATACCGTCGCGCTCCAGCCGGGACAGCACGCCGGTCATGCTCGGTTTGAGGATGCATGCCAGATTGGCCAGTTGATGGCTTTCCAGTTCGCCGTGCTGACGCAAGATACGGATCACCCGCCATTGCTGTTCAGTCAGATCATGTTCGTTGAGCAACGGCCGGAAAAATGCCATGGCTGCTTCGCGGGCCTGCAACAAGGTGAGCGTAAGGGACGGTCTGGGGGTCGGCATGGTTCACGCGGAAAAAGAGGTCGAAGCGTCAAAGCTTAGAGTCGGCACAGAGTGCATGCAACATCCCCTCTGCAGCACATCATTAACTTATAAACAAATAACTGATCTCAGATAAAAAATAATCGCCACCACCCCTATTCCTTCTGAAAAAACTGAAAAAAACGCTACGCAAATAATAGATAAGATGTTAACTATATGACACCCCTTACCGAATAGGGGGTGATACCTACAAAAACAACAAAAGGACCCCCCTCATGCATTCGTGCCTCCTTCGCACGGCGGCAAGCGTTGCCCTGTGCGCCGCGTTTAGCCCGTTTAGCGCTCACGCTGATTTTGTCCAGGACAGTAAAGCCAGTTTGGACCTGCGCAATTTCTACATGAACCGAGACTTTCGTCAGAGCAACGCACCACAGAACAAGGCCGAAGAGTGGGCCCAGGGTTTTGTATTACGCCTGGAGTCGGGTTACACCGACGGCATGGTCGGTTTCGGGGTCGATGCCTTGGGCGAACTCGGGGTGAAACTTGACTCCAGTCGCGATCGTCGAGGCACCGGCTTGCTGCCCTTTGGCGCCAGCCAGCAACCAGAGGACAGCTACAGCGAATTGGGCCTGACCGCCAAGCTGCGAACATCGAAGACCGTGCTCAAACTCGGCACCCTACAGCCGCAACTGCCCGTGGCCGCCTATAACGACACCCGACTGCTGCCCTCAACCTACAGCGGTGAGCTGGTCACCTCCCAGGAAGTCGACGGCCTGACCCTGAATCTGGGCCGCCTGGAAAAGCAGAACCTACGAGACTCCTCCAGCAATGACGAGATGAGTTACGCCGGTGTGCAAAGCAGCCATCTCGATCTGGCCGGTGGCACCTACGCGATCAATCCACACCTGGCAGCGACCTATTATTACGCCCGGATGCAGGACATCTACAGCCAGCACTTCATCGGTCTGGTGCATGAATTGCCCTTGGCAGAAGGTGTGAATCTGCGCAGCGATTTGCGCTATTTCGATACTCGCGAACAAGGCAACCATGAATTGCGCAGTCCATCCAGGGTCGATGGCGGCAAGATCGACAACCGTTTTTTCAACGGCATGGTAAGCCTGTCGATGGGTGCCCATAAATTCGGCCTGGGGTACCAGAATCTCTCCGGAGACGGCGACTTCGCCTTTCCGGGCCTGGCCCCATATTCAGTAAACCTGGTGACCATCAACGTCTTCACCAAGGCCGAGACCGACGCCTGGCAGGCGCGTTACGACTACAACTTCGCGGCCCTGGGCCTGCCTGGGCTGACCTTCATGACTCGCTATGTCGACGGCTCTCATGTGCAAACCTCCACCGTGCGTAACGGTCGGGAATGGGAGCGTGACACCGACCTGGTTTACACGGTGCAGAGTGGTCCGCTGAAGAACGTCAATGTGCGGCTACGCAACGCCACTCTTCGCTCAAGCAACGGCCTGACCAGCGATATAGACGAAAACCGGATCATCATCGGCTACAGCCTGGCCTTGTGGTGAGCCGCCCATGAAAAGTGCAATCGGTTCCCTGTAAAAGCCATTTTTCAGGGCACCGGCTGCGACCATGATTGCTCGACAAACACTCGGCGCCTATCGAGAAGCAAACATGGCTACCTCAGCGCAAACCCGACTGCCGCAGGCGGTACTCCCCAGGGGTCACCAGCGCATAACGCTGGAAAAACCGACTGAAATAGGCCGGGTCCTTGAAGCCCAACTGGTAGCAGATTTCATTGGCCGAACTGCCAGTGAACAACAACAGACGCTTGGCCTCCTGCATCAGCCGTTCAAGGATCAAACGTTTGGACGGCAGGTCGGCAATGCGCCGGCAGACATCGTTGAGCCGTGCCTCGGTAACACCAATGCCATCGGCATAGCGCGACAGCGGCCAGTGCTGCAGGTAATGGTCTTCGATCAATTCGTTGAAGCGGTGGAAGATCCGCAAGTCTTCATGGCGTGCCGGGCGGGCTTCCAGGGAATTGGCGCACAGCCTGAGCAGGCTGATCACGATCAATCGCGTCAGGCTCTCCAAGGCCGCCCCCCGCCCTGGCTTGTCGCCGTTGATCTCGTTGCACAGTTCCTCGAACAGAAACTCCAGTCTCCTGACCTCGGGCTGGAACTGTGGTGCCAGCCCCGCCAATGCCACGCAAGCCGCTGGCAACTGCGAGCCCGGCGCCAGACTCGGATCGGCATCGATCAACTGCCAGACCAGTTGCTGGCGCACCGTCAACACATGCCCGTCGGCGTCCGCTTCGGTGACGAAGGAATGGGCCACCGTCGGTGGCGTGAGGAAAAACATAGGTCCCGACTCGAGGTATTGCTGGTCATCCAGATAGACCCGCACCGCACCGCTCTTCACGTAATGCACCTGGAAGAACCGGTCGTGTCGGTGCACGGGCATATTGCGGCCGAAGAACTCAGCCAGATTGCCGAGTTTGTCGTAGTGCACTTCGGCATCGCTGTAACGCTGGTCGTAGACCTGACCGATGTTGATATTGGGGATCGGCTGACGATCGATCATCGCTCGGTTCTCTTTCTTGTTTGCGTGTTGGCAGTGCAAGGACTTTCATCCTGCGCCGGTTTGCGGCGGCTAACCACTGCCAGCGCATTTTGCCACGCTTGACGATTGTTAACATATTAATTATAACGTTAACAGGTTAACGAATATTTCGCGAAGCAGTCACTGCTCCGCCATTGCCAGGAGAAAAGCATGAGCCGTGCCCTGCATGATGTTGCGAACGGCACCCTGTTCGGCGTTGCGCTGAACTATCAAGGGTTGCTGAACCAGCGTGTCGCCGAATTCGAGCAAGCGCCTTACCAGAAGCCGCCGGTTAAACCGGTGCTGTTCATCAAGACGCCCAACACCCGCAATGGTCATGACCGCACGGTGATTCATCCGCAAGGTGAACGCCTGCAACCGGGGCCTGCACTGGGTGTGGTGATCGGTAAAAGCGCCAGCCGGGTCAGCATCGAGAATGCGCTGGAACATGTGGCCGGCTACACCATCGTCAATGAGTTCAGCCTGCCGGAAGACAGCTACTACCGCCCGGCGGTGAAAGCCAAGTGTCGTGACGGCTTCTGCTCGCTGGGCCCGGAATTGGTGGGCCGTGACCAGCTCGCCGATCCGCATCAGTTGAGTCTGAAACTGTTCGTCAACGGTGAACTACGCCAGGAAAACTCCACGGCCAACTTTGTCCGCAGCATTCCCCAGTTGATCGCCGAAATCAGCGAATTCATGACCCTCCACGAAGGCGATGTGCTGATCACAGGCACCCCTGAAGGCCGTGTCGATGTCCAGCCCGGTGACACCGTCGAAGTCGAAATCAGCGGCCTGGGCCGCCTCGTCAACCACATCGTGGCCGAGTAACAGGAGCTTCCATGAAACACGCCCGTATCCGCTTTGAAGGTGAAGTCCACCTCGTCCATGTCGAAGAGCACAACGCCGTGCGCCTGGCCGACGGCCGCCTGCTGGCCGAAGAACAAGTGCAATGGCTGCCACCGGCCACCGGCAGCATGTTCGCCCTGGGCCTGAACTACGCCGACCACGCCGCCGAGTTGGCCTTCAAGCCGCCCACCGAGCCCCTGGCGTTCATCAAGTCCCCGGGCACCTACACCGGCCATAACCAGGCTACATGGCGCCCGGACAACGTCGCCTATATGCACTACGAGTGCGAACTGGTCGCCGTCATCGGCAAGCCCGCGCGTAACGTCAAGCGTGAAGACGCCCTCCAGTACCTGGCCGGCTACACGGTGTGCAACGACTACGCGATCCGTGACTACCTGGAAAATTACTACCGGCCCAACCTGCGGGTGAAGAACCGCGATGCCACGACGCCGGTCGGTCCGTGGATCGTCGACGTCGCCGACGTGCCGGACCCGAGCAACCTGAAACTGCGCACCTGGATCAACGGTGAGTTACGTCAGGAAGGCTCGACCTCCGACATGATTTTCGACATCCCTTACCTGATCGAATACCTGTCCAGCTTCATGACCTTGCAGCCCGGCGACATGATCGCTACGGGCACGCCGGAAGGTCTGGCCGATGTGGTTCCCGGCGATGAAGTGATTGTGGAAGTGGAAGGCGTGGGTCGCCTGGTTAATCGAATTGTTAGCGAAGCGGAATTCTTCTCCGCCCGTAAAGAGGCTTGAGCAGCATGATCAAACACTGGATCAACGGCCGTGAGGTCGAAAGCAAAGACGTTTTCGTCAACTACAACCCGGCCACCGGCGAAGCCATCGGTGAAATCGCCAGCGGCGGCGCCGAAGAAGTCGCTCAGGCCGTAGCCGCGGCCAAGGAAGCCTTCCCCAAGTGGGCTAATACGCCAGCCAAGGAACGTGCCCGACTGATGCGCAAGCTCGGTGAGCTGATCGAGCAGAATGTCCCGCGTCTGGCCGAACTGGAAACGCTGGACACGGGCCTTCCGATCCATCAGACCAAAAATGTGTTGATCCCCCGCGCTTCGCACAACTTCGATTTCTTCGCCGAAGTCTGCACCCGCATGGACGGTCACTCTTACCCCGTCGACGACCAGATGCTCAACTACACCCTGTATCAGCCGGTGGGTGTTTGCGGTCTGGTGTCACCGTGGAACGTGCCGTTCGTGACAGCCACCTGGAAAACCGCGCCGTGCCTGGCACTGGGCAATACTGCAGTGCTGAAGATGTCCGAGCTGTCCCCGCTGACAGCCAACGAACTCGGTCGTCTGGCTGTTGAGGCTGGCATTCCCAATGGCGTGCTCAACGTCATCCAGGGTTACGGCGCCACCGCCGGTGACGCACTGGTTCGGCACCCGGATGTGCGCGCAATTTCGTTCACTGGAGGTACCGCCACCGGCAAGAAAATCATGCAGACCGCCGGCCTCAAAAAATACTCCATGGAACTCGGCGGCAAGTCACCGGTGCTGATCTTTGAAGATGCGGACCTGGAGCGCGCCCTCGACGCCGCACTGTTCACCATCTTCTCGCTGAACGGCGAACGCTGCACCGCTGGTAGCCGGATCTTCATTCAGGAAAGCGTTTACCCTCAGTTCGTCGCCGAGTTTGCTGCCCGCGCCAAACGCTTGATCGTCGGCGATCCACAGAACCCGAAGACTCAGGTCGGCTCGATGATCACTCAGGCCCACTACGACAAGGTCACTGGCTACATCAAGATCGGCATCGAGGAAGGCGCCACCCTCCTCGCCGGTGGTCTGGAACGTCCGGCCAACTTGCCGGCGCACCTGAGTAAAGGCCAGTTCATTCAGCCGACGGTGTTCGCCGACGTGAACAACAAGATGCGTATCGCCCAGGAAGAGATCTTCGGTCCGGTGGTGTGCCTGATTCCGTTCAAGGACGAAGCCGAGGCCCTGCAACTGGCCAACGATACCGAGTATGGCCTGGCGTCTTACATCTGGACCCAGGACATCGGCAAGGCCCATCGCCTGGCCTACGGCATCGAAGCCGGCATGGTGTTCATCAACAGTCAGAACGTGCGGGACTTGCGTCAGCCGTTCGGTGGTGTGAAAGGTTCCGGTACCGGACGCGAAGGCGGCCAGTACAGCTTTGAGGTGTTCGCCGAAATCAAGAACATCTGCATTTCCATGGGCAGTCATCACATCCCGCGTTGGGGTCTCTGAACAGCCGATGGTCGCTGCTGAAGGCAGCGATGGGCCGCGCATCGGCTCATCGCAGCCTTCACTGGCCACCAGATTGAATCGAATAACAACAATTTCAGGAGAATCATCATGGGCGAAGTCGTCCTGGCCGCGAAAATCTGCCATGTACCCTCGATGTACCTGTCGGAACTGCCCGGCAAGCATCACGGTTGTCGCGAGGCGGCAATTGCCGGACACAAGGAAATCGGCCGTCGCGCCCGCGAGCTCGGTGCCGACACCGCCGTGGTGTTCGACGTGCACTGGTTGGTCAACAGCGGCTATCACGTCAACTGCGGCGAGCATTTCAAGGGCATCTACACCAGCAACGAACTGCCGCACTTCATCAAGAACATGGAGTACGAGTACCCGGGTTGCCCAGCGTTGGGCGAGCTGATCGCCACCGAGGCCAATCAGGCCGGGGTGCGCACCATGGCCCACAACATCCCGAGCCTGGAGTTGGAGTACGGCACTCTGGTACCTATGCGCTACATGCACATGGGCGTCCCGGACGAGCAGAAGTTTGACGTGATCTCCATCGCCGCCTGGTGCGCCTGGCATCGCCTGGAAGACAGCTTCGCCTTCGGCGCTGCCGTGCGCCGGGCCATCGATAGGAGCGACCGCAAGGTGCTGGTGCTGGCCTCCGGCTCGCTGTCCCACCGTTTCTCCGACGACCGTGAAGCCGAAGCCAACATTCACAACTGGACCCGTGAATTCGACAAGCAGATGGACCTGCACGTGGTCGAGATGTGGAAGCAAGGTCGCTTCAAGGAGTTTTGCGCAATGCTCCCGGACTACGCCGAGCACTGCTTCGGCGAAGGCAAGATGCACGACACCGCCATGCTCCTCGGACTGCTTGGCGGGCCCGAGTACAACAAACCGGTGGAAGTACTGACCGAGCCCTTCGGCAGTTCAGGCACTGGCCAGATCAACGCCATTTTCCCTCTCTGAGGTACCAGACAGGAACTGGCGTAGCAGCTGTCGAGCGGAGCGAGGCGGCGTCCGAGGACGTAGTCCTCGTAAAACCGGTGCTCTCGATTTACCTGAAACACAGAGGTGTATGGGGTTACGACTGCTTCGCAGCCGGACGCTGCCTCGCTCCGCTCGACAGCTGCTACGCGATGCGAAACATCAACGTTACGGGAGACTCACATGCCTCATTTCATTGCTGAATACACCGACAACATCGAACAACAAGCCGACTTGCCCAGCCTGTTCGAAAAAGTCCACGCCTCCCTCGGCGACAGCGGCGTGTTCCCCCTGGGCGGCATCCGCAGTCGTGGAGTGCGCCTGGACACCTGGCGCATGGCTGATGGCAAGCACGATTACGCCTTCGTCCATATGACCCTCAAGGTCGGTCACGGACGAGATCTGCCGACCCGGCAGACAGTCGCACAAACACTGTTCAACGTAATCACCGAGCACTTCGCCGAACTGCAGTCGCAACGGCTGCTGGCGCTGTCGTTCGAGATGATCGAGCTGCACCCCGAACTGAATTTCAAGCAGAACAACGTGCATGCCTTCTTGAAGAACCAGGCGGGCTGATTCACGCCCTCCTTCCGCCAACGGCCACTCAAACAAAAAGTACAACATCATGAGCACAGCCAATACCGCTGACAGCATCACCCTTGCCGAGCACGATCGAACCCACAGCACCGTTACCTGGCGCCTGATGCCATTGCTGTTGATCTGTTACCTGTTCGCCCATCTGGACCGGATCAACATCGGCTTCGCCAAGATGCAGATGAGTACCGACCTGCACTTCAGCGACACCGTCTACGGCTTCGGAGCCGGACTGTTCTTCATTGCCTACGCGCTGTTCGGGGTACCGAGCAACATGGCCCTTGACCGGGTCGGACCACGGCGTTGGATCGCCAGCCTGATGGTGGTCTGGGGCGTACTTTCTGCCAGCATGTTGTGGGTCGAAAGCTCCAGCGGTTTCTATGTCCTGCGCTTTCTGCTGGGCGTAGCCGAAGCCGGCTTCTTTCCCGGGATCCTGGTGTTCCTCAATCGCTGGTACCCGGCCCGGCGCCGGGCTCAAGTCACCGCGCTGTTTGCCATTGCCGTGCCGATGGCCGGAGTCATCGGCGGACCGCTGTCCGGGGCGATTCTGGAAAACCTCCATGACTTCGGTGGACTGCGCGGCTGGCAGTGGATGTTCCTGATCGAAGGAGCGCCGGTGGTCTTGCTGGGCCTGGTGGTGCTCAAGTGTTTGCCGGATAATTTCGAAGTCGTGAAGTGGCTGAACCCGGCGCAGAAACAGCAACTGCGCGCGCAACTGAGCAGCGAAGAACAGCGTAAATCCATCACCTCCTTCGGTGGGATTGTGCGCGACCCGCAGGTCTGGCTGCTGGTGGCGATCTATTTTGCGGTGATGCTGGCGGTCAACACCCTGGCCTTCTGGATGCCAACACTGATCCACGGCGCGGGAATTGGCAGCGATGGCAAGGTAGGCCTGCTCAGTGCAGTGCCCTATCTGGCCGGTTGTTTCTTCATGATCGGCTGCGGACGCTCGTCGGACCGTAACCGCGAACGCCGCTGGCACCTGTGTGTGCCGCTACTGATGGCCGCCGCCGGTATCGCAGTGGCGGGCCTGGCGCCGGGCAACCCGCTGTTGGTGATGGGCGGCTTGACCGTCGCAGGCATGGGTGCCAGCGCCGCGTTGCCGATGTTCTGGCAACTGCCTCCGGCCTTTCTCTCCAACTGCACACAAGCCGCCGGCATTGCCCTGATCAGCTCGTTCGGCAGCATCGCCTCGTTCCTCGCGCCTTACCTGATCGGCTGGATGCGCGACACCACTCAGAGCGCCAGCCTGGCCCTGTATGTCCTGGCGCTGTTAATCGCTCTCGGCGGCTTCCTGGTGCTGCGCACCAATGCGGCCATCGTCAATCCACAATAAGAGATCTTCGTCATGCTCGATCAACAGCAAATCCTTCACGCCGCCGCACAACTGGATCGGGCTGAACGCTCCAGGGAGCAGGTCCGGCAATTTTCCCTCGATCACCCGGCTATCACCATCGAAGACGCGTATGCCATCCAGCGCGCCTGGGTCGCCCAGAAAATCAAGGACGGGCGCAAACTGGTCGGGCACAAGATCGGTCTGACCTCGCGGGCCATGCAAGTGTCCTCGAACATCACCGAGCCGGACTTTGGTGCCTTGCTCGATGACATGTTCTTCGACGAGGGCACGGACATTCCGTTCGAGCGCTTCATCGTGCCGCGGGTGGAAGTGGAGCTGGCGTTCATCCTTGGCAAGCCGCTCAAAGGTCCGAACTGCACGATCTTCGACGTGCTCGACGCCACTGAATGGGTGATCCCGGCGCTGGAAATCATCGATGCGCGAATTCAGCAAATCGACCCGCAGACCAAGGCGACACGCAAGGTGTTCGACACCATTTCCGACAACGCCGCCAACGCTGGCGTGGTCATGGGCGGTCGTGCCGTGCGGCCGACCGAGATCGACCTGCGCAAGGTGCCTGCGGTGCTCTACCGCAACGGCGTGATCGAGGAGTCCGGGGTGTCGGCCGCCGTGCTCAATCATCCGGCCAAAGGCGTGGCCTGGCTGGCGAACAAACTGGCCGCCTACGACGTCACCCTGGAAGCGGGCCAAATCATTCTCGGCGGCTCCTTCACCCGCCCGGTGGCGGCCAACCCCGGTGATACCTTCCATGTCGATTACGACATGCTGGGTTCCATCTCCTGCCGCTTTGTTTGATCCCTGGAGGACTGTTCCATGGACATGCCCATCAACCGTTTCAAACAACGCCTCAAAAGCGGCGAAGCTCAGATAGGCCTCTGGCTCGGTCTGGCCGACGCCTACTGTGCCGAGCTGGCAGCCAATGCCGGTTTCGATTGGCTGCTGATCGACGGCGAACATGCACCCAATGATCTTCGCGGGTTGCTCGGCCAGCTTCAGGCAGTGGCGCCCTACCCCAGTCATCCGGTGATACGCCCGGTGATCGGCGATATCGCGCTGATCAAGCAGGTGTTGGATATCGGCGCCCAGACCCTGCTGGTGCCGATGGTTGAAAGTGCCGAACAGGCACGGGAACTGGTGCGTGCGATTCACTATCCGCCCCAGGGCATACGCGGTGTCGGCAGTGCGCTGGCCCGTGCGTCACGCTGGAACAGCATTCCCGGTTACCTCGACAAAGCGGATGAACAAATGTGCCTGCTGGTACAGATCGAGAACCGCGAAGGCCTGGTCAACCTGGATGCCATTGCGGCGGTCGAGGGCGTGGACGGGGTGTTTATCGGCCCGGCGGATTTGAGCGCGTCCATGGGCCATCGCGGCAATCCGGGGCATCCCGAGGTGCAGGCGGCCATCGAGGACGCCATCGTGCGGATTCAGAAGGCCGGCAAGGCCGCAGGCATTCTCAGCGCCGACGAGACACTCGCCCGGCGCTATATCGAGTTGGGCGCGGCATTCGTTGCCGTGGGTGTCGACACCACCGTGCTGATGCGTGGCCTGCAAACCCTCGCCGGCAAATTCAAAGATGCTCCGGTGCCCACCAGCTCCGGCGGCGTGTACTGATTTTTCGAGAAGCCCGATGAAACTTAACGATTTGAAACTGCTGCGCGAGCAGGCTTACATCAATGGCCAATGGGTCGACGCCGATGACGGTTCACGCTTCGCGGTGACCAACCCGGCGGATGGCGAAGTCATCGCCCAAATCAGCTCCCTCGGCCAAGCCGAAACCGCCCGCGCCATCGCCGCGGCCCAGGCTGCCCTGCCCGCCTGGCGCGGCAAAACCGCCAAGGATCGCAGCAAGGTATTGCGCACATGGTTCGAGCTGATCATGGCCCATCAGGAAGATTTGGCTCGCCTGCTCAGTTGGGAACAAGGCAAACCGCTGGCCGAGAGTCGTGGCGAAATTGCCTATGGCGCGAGCTTTATCGAGTGGTTCGCCGAAGAGGCCAAGCGGGTCTACGGCGATGTGATTCCTCATGACAAGCAAGGTCGGCGGCTGGTGGTGATCAAACAAGCCATCGGGGTGGTGGCGGCCATCACACCGTGGAATTTTCCCAATGCAATGATCACCCGCAAGGTCGGTCCGGCGTTGGCCGCCGGTTGCACCGTGGTGCTTAAACCGGCTTCAGAAACCCCATTGTCGGCTTTGGCCCTGGCTGAACTCGGCGAACGCGCCGGCATTCCGGCGGGCGTGCTGAACGTCGTCACCGGCACCCGCTCTCGAGAAATCGGTGCGGAGCTGACGGGTAACCCGGCAGTGCAAAAACTCTCGTTCACCGGCTCCACCGGCATCGGCAAATTGCTGATGGCCCAGTGTGCGCAAACCATCAAGAAAGTCAGCCTGGAACTGGGCGGTAACGCGCCCTTTATCATCTTCGAAGACGCCGACCTGGATGCCGCCGTGGAAGGTGCGATCGGCTCGAAATTCCGCAACAGCGGCCAGACCTGTGTCTGTACCAACCGCTTGCTGGTACAAAACAGTGTCTATGACGAGTTCGCCCGCCGCCTGGTGCTGGCGGTCAACACCCTCAAGGTCGCCCGGGCCGAAACCGAAGGCGCGCAACAAGGGCCGCTGATCAACGCCAAGGCGGTGGCCAAGGTCGAGGAACACATCAACGACGCACTGGCCCAGGGCGCGACGCTGCTGGCCGGCGGCAAACCCCACGCACTGGGTGGCAACTTCTTCGAGCCCACGGTCCTCGGCGACGTCACCCCGGCCATGCTGGTGGCCCGGGATGAGACCTTCGGCCCGCTGGCACCGCTGTTCCGTTTCGACACCGAAGCCGAGGCAATCGCCATGGCCAACGATACCGAGTTCGGTCTGGCGTCCTATGTCTACACCCGCGACCTGGGCCGGGCTTGGCGCGTCAGCGAGGCGCTGGAGTACGGCATGGTCGGAGTCAACGAAGGACTGATCTCCACCGAAGTGGCGCCGTTCGGCGGGATAAAGCAGTCAGGGTTGGGCCGCGAAGGTTCCAAGTATGGGATCGATGATTACATCGAGCAGAAGTACATGTGCCTGAGTATCAAATAATCTCTGTACAACGCGTCATTCGATTTCGCGAGCAAGCTCGCTCGCGAAATCGCTCCGATATTGTCAGCGCTTGATGGTCTTCAACTCGTTGAGCAGCCCGAGCAACGTCTGCAACTTCTCCTCTCCCAACTGTGCCTGCAACCGTTGGTAGTTCTCTTCCATGCACTGGCTCATGGACTCAAAGCACGCCTCGCCCTTTTCGGCCAGGGTCACCAGCACCCGTCGCTGGTCCTGCTCGGCCTTGCGCCGATGGACCATGCCGGCCGCCTCCATGCGCACCAGCACACCGGTCATGCTCGGTTTGAGGATGCACGCCAGTTCCGCCAGCCGGTAGATTTCCAGCTCGCCGTGCTGACTGAGAATGCGGATAACCCGCCACTGTTGTTCAGTCAACCCGTGCTGGTTGAGCGAGGGACGAAAAAAACTCATGGCTGCTTCACGTGCTTGCAGCAGGGTCAAGGTCAGGGATTGCCGGGGTTTGAGCATCGGAGTCAGGATCACGGTTGATTTAGTTAATAATTTAACGAAACTCTATCATCCTGTCCCCCCGAACGCGCCATAACTTCTTATCGCAAAGGCCTTCTGGCGCGCTGAATCAAAAATCCCGGCATAGAGAATCAAGACATCCACCGAGCCAAGGCTCTTAATAGGAGTCATCCGGTACAGAGCTAATCAAAGGCCCTGCGTTGAGTTTTTCTTCACTTTTTCAGGCTGCGCCATGATCAATATCGAAACGCCCACCTATTACACGGCCACCAAAAAATACAATCTCAGCTTCCCGACCCTGGAACAGGATGTGGAAGCCGACGTTGTGGTCATTGGCGGTGGTTTCTCCGGCATCAATACCGCGCTTGAGCTCGCCGAAAAAGGCATCACCAACATCGTTGTGCTGGAGGCGCGTTACCTGGGTTTCGGTGGCACCGGGCGCAATGGAGGGCAGATCATGGCCGGCATCGGTCACGACCTGGAGAAGATCAAGAAGGACGTGGGTGAGGACGGTCTGCGCCAGGTCTTCGAGATCAGCGACCTGGGCGCGGACATCATCAAGGACCGCATCGCCAAGTACAACATTGATGCCGACTTCTGCCACGGCTACGGCTACATGGGCTTCAACGCTCGCCAGGAAAAGACCCTGCGCGCCTGGGAAAAAGACTTCAAATCGATCAACAGCAAACACGAGATTCGCTTTCTCGGTGGTTCGGACGTCAAGCAAATCATCGGCTCCGATGCCTACAGCAGCGCATTGCTGCACATGGGCGGCGGTCACGTCCATTCGTTGAACCTGCTACTCGGTGAAGCCAAGGCACTGGTTGGGCACGGCGTGCGGATTTTCGAGAACAGTCCAGCGCTGGAAGTCAGCTATGGCGAGCGCATCACCGTGCGCACCGGCCGTGGTTCGGTCAAGGCCAGCAAGCTTCTGTGGGCCTGCGACAGTTTCCTCAACAAGCTGGAACCTGAGCTGCACCGCTCGACCATAAACACTTACGCTTTCCAGATGATGACCGAGCCACTGTCGGACGAGTTGATCAACCGCATCAGCCCGATTCGCGGCGCCTACAGCGACATTCGTCCGGTGATCGACTACTACCGCGTCACCAACGAAAACCGTCTGTTGTTCGGTGCGGCCACACCGCTGGTCGAGCACATTCCCCTGGACCTGAAAGCCTGGAACCGCAACCTGATGCTGAAGATTTTCCCGTACCTCAAGGACGTGAAAATCGATCTGGCCTGGGGCGGTCCGATGGCCTGCAGCCCGAATCTGTTCCCGCAGATCGGCACCCTGCCCGGTCGCAGCAACGCCTTCTTCGTTCAGGGCTATTCGGGCTTCGGCGTCACCCCCAGCCACATCATCTGCAAGGTGCTGGCCGAAGGCATGAGTGAAGGCTCGGCGCGCTATGACCTGGTCAGCTCGATCCACCGCCCTACCATCCTTGGCAAAGATGCGTTTCGCCCACTGTTGCTGACCGCCGGCAAGTCCTGGCACCAGCTGTCAGGTTATTGGAACGGGCGTCGGTAACTGCCAAGGCGCTCTTCCCTTTTCTGTTTTTTTACTCATCAGGAGCAACTGCCATGACCCTTACCACCCTCAAGAAAGACATCCAGCTGTCCGAACTGGACGCCTGGGGCTCCGTTGCCGACCTCGGCTCGGAAATCCTCGAAGGCGAAGTCAAAGCCTTCGGCAAAATGACTTTCGGCGCACCGACCGACCCGGTCAGCAGTGCCTATTTCGGCACCACCCAGGGCAAGTTCCGCATGGTCTATCCGTTCGCCGAACAAGCTACGGTGGTTACCGGCGAAGTGGTCCTGACCAACGAATCCACCGGCCAGAGTGCTCGCTACAAGGCCGGCGACAGCTGGTTCGTGACCAAAGGCACTCCCGTGCTGTGGGAAGTGGTCAGCGAAAGCTTCGTCAAACACTACTTCGCTGTCGCTTGACCGATTCGGGTTGCCGGCGAACAGCCGGTAGCCCCTTGGCGAGGTACCGAACATGAATGCCCTCCCCACCCAGGAAATCGCCGGCCATTGCCTGCAAGCTTTCACTCAACTCGTACCTGCCAGTCAGGCGGCGTTCTACTGTGTCGACCGGCAACTGCAAGCCCGTGACTTCCGGCTGCATTGCATGAGCGATGAGATGCATCGCGACTATCTGGACAACTACCGTCGGTTCGACCCTTTGCAACCGCGAAATTGCCTGTCCAGCGGGCGAGCCGTGGTGCCTCTGGGTTTTGCCATGGCCCGACAGCCGACACGGGACAGTCGGCGCTATCGGGACTTTCTGCAGCGCTATGGCATTGTCGATGTGGTGGAAATCCTCGCCCATCGCGCCGGCCAGCCTCAGGCCGCGATCTCGATGTTACGCACCGCCGAACAAGGCGCCTTCACCACCGACCAACTGGCCCAGCTCAATGCCTTGCAGTCCCTGCTGCAACTCGCCGTCGCGAACATACAGCCCTGCGAAGATCCGCTGACCGGCCTGACGCCCAAGGAGCGGCAGATCGCGTTGTTACTGCGCCAGGGCGCCAGCAACAAGCAACTGGCCCTGGAACTGAAAGTCGGTCTGCCGACCATCAAGACCCACCTGATCAACCTGTTTCGCAAGACCGGCGTCAGCAGCCGCACCGAGCTGGTCGGAACCCTGTTTCTCCAGCTCTGATTTTTTAGCCCGGCTCAACCATCCGGTTGATAGGCGAGCTTGTATGCGAACCGCATGCTCCAGATTGTTATTTCACTCAACTGGAGCATTGCAATGACAACATCATCCGACTGGATCACCGTTGGCGCCCTGGCCGACGGCTTCGCCCCTGAAGCCTTCATCCTGCCGAACCTGGCCGACCTGAACGGCAAGGCCTTCACGCTGAACTTCGCCAATGGCTGGCAGATCGAACATCGTTTCGACACCGAAGCCCTATCCTGGACCGCTGCCGATGGGCACTCCACGGGCACTGCAAACTATCGAGCCACCTCAGTGCGTCCAGGTCTGTACCTGGTGGACTTCATCAAGCACGAAGGTGGTCAAGCCTGGTCGATCAGCCTGGTGCTCGACACCGTTAGCGCTGCATTCACCGCCGTGATCGGCCGCATGCCGACCCAGGATCAAACCCGTGAAGGCCTCTACAGCCGTGCGCTGGCGGGCAAGCACCTGACCTCGGTCGAAGTCGAGTTTTTGCATGGCAGCCTTGATCGTCCGTGGCAGGAAGGCCAATGCCCTCACGCACCGACCAGCGAACTGAGCGGCCTGCGCAACCTGTATCGCTACAGCCCAAGTGAAGTCTACGAACACATCTACCTCAACGATCAGTTCTATTCCTGGCAGTGCCTCAAGGGCGTCGAGCAAGGCCTGTGCGACACCGACCGCTGCCACTACTACAAGATCGCCGATCAGCTGTACCTGTTCGTCTGGCGCGAGAAGATCATCCCGACCCTCGGCCTGGTGCTGATCGACCTGCAACAGCACCGCAGCGACGGCAAGATCTTCGGTTATGCCGGGTCGTCCTTCGATGAACTGTCAAACTTTCCGATCAGCTCTTACTGCCAGGTTCTCAACCGGACGGAGTATCCCAATGCCTGAGCCACGTACCGTTGCAATCACCGGTGCCGGGACGGGTATCGGTGCTGCCTGTGCCCGGCTGTACGCAGCCGAAGGCGCCAATCTGGTGTTGATCGGCCGCCGCCGCGAGCCCCTGGAGCAAATTGCCCGGGAAACCGGCGGGCTGGTTTTGGTCGGCGATGCCGCCTGCCCGGACACCTGGGAAGGATTCGTGGCGCAGATTCGTCAGCGCCACGGGCGCCTTGATGTACTGCTGGCCTGTGCCGGCGGCCTTGGCCTGGGCAGCGCCACCGACACTAGCCCGCAGACCTGGGAAGCAGCGTTGCGCAGCAACCTGGACAGCGCCTTCTACAGTGCCCGGGCCTGCCTGCCTCTGCTGCTGGAAAGTACCGGCAACATCGTGCTGATCGGGTCCATTGCCTCACTGGCGGCGGGCCCCGAAGTCTGCGGCTACACAACGGCCAAGCACGCGCTGCTCGGCCTCAACCGCTCGCTGGCCAGGGATTACGGCCCGCGCGGTGTACGAGTGAACGCCGTCTGCCCGGGCTGGGTGCGCACGCCCATGGCCGATCAGGAGATGCAGCCGCTGATGGACTTTTATGACGAAACGCTGCAGCAAGCCTATGACCGGGTCTGCGCCGACGTGCCGTTGCGACGACCGGCCAGCGCCGAGGAAATTGCCAGGGTTTGCCGCTTCCTGGCCTCTAGCGAGGCGTCGATTATCACGGGCGCAACCGTGGTGGCCGACGGCGGCTCGAGCATCGTCGATGTGCCGACCCTGGCCTACACCCACATGGAGCCGTCTCATGCCTGATGACCTGGATTTCAGCGGTAAAACCGTACTGGTGACCGGCGGCGCCCAAGGCATTGGCCGGGCGATCGTCGAAGCCTTCGCCTGGCGCGGTGCGCGAGTGGTAATCGCCGACCTGCAACTGTCACAGGCTCAGGCACTGGCCAGCGAATTGTCCGGGCAGACGTGTCAGGTCGAAGTTGTGGGCGTCGATCTGGCCGATGCCACGGCAGTGTTCGACATGGTCCGGGCACTGGAGCAACGCTGGAGTCGGCTCGATATTCTGGTGCACAACGCCGGGTATTTTCCGCTGACACCGTTTGCCGACATCACGCCATCCATTCTCGAGCGCACCCTGGCGGTCAATCTCTCGGCATTGTTCTGGCTGACCCAGGCGGCCTTGCCGATGTTTCACCGTCAGGGCGGTGGTTGTGTGCTGGTCACTTCGTCAGTTACCGGCCCAAAAGTGGCTTATCCGGGGCTGAGCCATTACGCGGCATCAAAAGCCGGGGTCAACGGTTTCATCCGCAACGCGGCACTGGAACTGGCCGGACACAACGTGCGGGTCAATGGCGTCGAGCCGGGCATGATCGCGACGCCAGCCATGGGCAATCTGGGGGACGACCAACTGAACGAAAATATCGCCAGTCGAGTGCCCCTGGGACGGCTTGGCAAGGCGGCAGATATTGCCGGAGCCATGCTGTTTCTAGCATCGGATCTGGCAACTTACATCACCGGACAGACGCTGGTGGTCGATGGTGGCTCGACCTTGCCAGAGGTTTGATATAGCGTTTTTTCATGCTGGAAGGGGGCTTTGAAAAGCCCCCTTTTTTATCCAGAGAGTCAAGCCGCCCCCACCGCCTGTTGCAAATGACTGGAACGAAAATCCTTGGGTGACAACTCGAACTGCTTCTTGAACGAGCGGCTGAAATGCGCCGAGTCGGTGAAGCCCCACTTGTAAGCGATGGAGGTGATCGATTCGCTACGCAAGAACGGATTGGTCAGGTCATCGGCACTGCGCTTGAGCCGCGCCCGTTGAATGTAGCGGCAGACGCTATCGTCCTGCTCTTCAAATAACCGATACAAGTGCCGCACTGAAATGTTCAATCGATTGGCCAGCCCGACGGGACTCAAGCCCGGCTGGGTCAGGGACTCGTCGATGACTTTCTGCACATAACTGCGCAGGTTGTTGCCCTGCAACGAAGTAACGTCATCCCCCGACACCTGATCCTGATCGAATGCCGAACCCAGCAACGATACAAAAGCCGATTGCAACGCCTCACCCTCACCGACTGCGCCCTCGCCCACCCACGCGTCCTTGCACAGCTGATCCACCAGCACATGCAGCATCCGCCCACAGGCCTTGCTCGAGGAAATCTTGCCGAACGTCCGGGACTGGCTGCCAAGCTGTTTGCACACTTCGTTGCGGGACAAGGAGACCGAGACATGCTCGATCAGCCCGAATGGGCTGATTTCAATGGAACCTGCCGAGTCCATCAGCAGCAGGTCCCCGGGAGCCAACTGGATGCTCTGTCCGTACTGGGTGATCTGGCAGTAACCGCTGCGCTGGCTGACCAGGAAACAATCCTGTTCGTTGTCGTGATCGGCGTTGGGCTTGTCGCGCTTGATAAGCCCTGCGTTGGTACGCAAGTTCGCCAAGGACAGACCGCCCCGGGAACACTCGGAAACCTCACCAATGAACAGCGAACGGTTGTAGGCCAATTCTGTGTCGAAATGACCACAGGCTGCTCGCAGATCCCGGGTCCAGGTTTCCAACCCGTCTTGCACAGACTGATGGATGCTCATGGGGCTCTCCACAATGGCTTTTTGTTTTTGTTGCGCAATAGTTAACATGTTATCTATATGCGCGCAACAAGTACGTGTCTGCCAAAGTGAGTAGCACTAATGATGCCAAAATCGCGAATCAGAACGTGCGCAACAGGCGCTGCAATCCAGTCAACGTGTCAAGCAGCCAAGTACGTTGATCACGGCTCAAAGCGATGTAGCGACGAAAGGCCGGCATCCGGTTGACCACCTCGCTGCCACCCATATGCTCCAGCCGTACGCACCACTGATGCCCTTGCAGATCGATGCGCAAGCGTTTGAAGTCCAACGGCATCAAGGCCTGGTGCAGCGCACTGTCCTCCTGCAACCTGGCCTGCAACCTGGCTAATAGCGCGGCGTCTCCAGCACGCTGCCGACAGCGGATCCCGGTCCGTCGAACAGCCCCGCTATGGTGCAGTTCGAAGCTCGCCGCGCCCTCAGTCGAGGCAGGCACCCGGATCACGAACTCGGTCATGACCAGGTGCATCAACAGCTGCGACTCGGTGCGCTCGACGATCTCCAATTGCAGGCTGCCATCGTCCAGCGAAGCCCGGGCCGCTGTCGGCTCTGTCTGCTCGAAACTGGCCAGACCGAGGTTGCGCCGCAGGTGCTCGAGCGTCACCCCAGGTCGATAACCGGCTGGGGCGCGTCTGGCGCTGAACAGCTCAGACAGTTTTTGCAGCATGGTCGATATACCCGTTGTCAGGGTGCCCCGGTTCATTGGAGAACTCCTTGGCCAGCACTTCTTCCACCGAAGCAGGCTTGAATGGATTGACCTTCTGCACGACTAACGTCCAGAACAGCGCGTACACCGCGGTGCCACCAAGCATCACCGCGAACGGGACATAGATATCCGCGGGGTTCATGCCGGGCGGCGTGATAAACCACATGCCCAGCAGGATGCCGACGCTGGAAAGGATCTGTGGCAACGGGAAGAAGGGCGAGCGATAGGCCCGTGGCAGATCGGGACGACGGATGCGCAGCATTACCACCGACAGCGTCACCAGCAGATAGGCAAAACTCCAGGCACAAACGGCGGCCAACACCAGATGCATGATGTTGTCAGTGTTACCGCCCAGATACAGCGCATGCAGGCAAGGAATCAGCATCGCCACCAGAATGCACAGCAGCGGCGTCTTGAAGCGTGGGTGCAAGTAGGTGAAGACCTTGGGCAACGCGCCGTCGACTGCCATGCCGTAAAGAATCCTCGGCACACCCGCCATCAGCGTATTGATGGTCGCCGCCCCGGCAAACAGAAAGCCGATCCCCAGCCACATCGGACCGATATTGCCCATCACCTGCTCGGCGAACTTTGGAATGGCCATCGGTGTATCGAGCAGATGCACGCCACCGGCGGCATCAAGCAACACGTTCTCCACTTGACGCTTCATTGCCGCGCCATAGATGAACATGCACGACGCAACGCTCAACAACCCCAGAATCATCGCCTTGGGCATGACCTTGGCCGATTGGCGCAAGTCCGGCGCCAGAGGGGTGACGAACTCACAACCGACGAACATGAACATGGCCATGCCCACCAGCGACAGGATGGTGATCAGGTCAGTACCCACAAGGGATACACCGAACCAGCCATCCAGTTGCACCGCTGGCGCCGCGATCAACCCCATCACGCCAAACACCATCAACGTGGTCCACATGCCGAAGGTCAGAATGATCTCTGCCCTGCCGAAGGCGCTGACGCCGAAGGCATTGAGAATCCCGAACACCACGACGAACCCAACCCCAAGCAACCAGGAACCACCGGCAGATTCTGCCAAGGTATTGAGGTGCTCGAAGTTCACCAGGGCCATGACCCCGGAAAGAATGGTCTCGGCAGTGCCTGCGAACACATGCACGATCAGGTAGGCCGACAACGTGCCAGTGATAGCAAAGAAGCGGCCCATGCCGCAATTGATGTAGTCGTAGACCGAACCGGTAGTCGGCAGGATCGATGCCGCTTCAGCGAAGGTGGTCGCCTGGGCCAACATCATCACCACGGCAATCAGCATGGCCACCGCGAAGGCGCTGCCGCCGATGCCAAAGCCCATGGTCGCGGTGAGAATCACCGGGCTGGCCATGATCAGACCAATGGTACTGGCGAGCGCAGTGGGAAAACCGACCGTGCCCCGGTTCAAATGCTCGGTGAGTCTGTCATTGATCGACATAGTGCAGATCCTCAAAAACGGATTTTTATCGTGGATGTAACGAGCCGTTCAAGGAGCTGGCGACAAAGCCCTCCCCAGCCAGTCCCTGAGCGAAACGGCGCCGTGTGCAGAGTGACTGTGCTCCTCTGCCACCCAGATCGTCTTGCCCATGTCTGCCGCCGGTCTTGTTGCTCCCTGCCATGCTTCACCGCGTGGCTGACAGGATCAAATGCCTGGCACGCAGGTGAAAGACTTCCCCCACCTCCAGTCGCCCTAATGCGCACTCGACCTATCGAACTGTCCAACAAAAGCTGGGGAAAACAACAATGGAGCAAACACTGAAAGTACGAGCGCTGCCCAAGGCCGTTGGTCTGGGGATCGCGCTCTTGATCGCCGACTCGTCGGCCCAGGCGTACGAGCTGTATGCCGATAACGACACCAAGGTCACGGGCAACTTCCTCGCGGTCTATGGGATGTTCAACAGTCGCAAGAACTATGACGGCACCACAGGCGGGTCTAGCTGGCGCGAAGGATTTATCAAGTATGGCTTGAGTGTCGAGCAAACGCTCGGCGGCCTGGGCAGCGCCTACGGCACGGCCAATCTGGTCAGTTCCGGCACCTGGGGCGATGGCGATGCCGCGGGCATCACCGACGGTACCGAACGAACCACAAAGTTTGATGAAGCCTTCGCCGGCTGGCGTTCCGGCGACCTGTTCCCGGTACTTGGCAAGGATGGCGTGGATGTGTCGTTTGGGCGCCAGGTCATTACTCTCGGTGACGGTTTCATCATCAACAACGACGGCCTGAACCTGGGTAAAGGTGTGGCGGATGGTGAGTTCAACCGAGGTGGTGCCTATTATCTCGCGGCGCGCCACGCATTCGACGAAACGGCCGTCCTGCGCCTGGGCGGCAAGGAAGGCGTGCACGGCAGCCTGATGTGGATCAAGTCGGACAACCGCGCCCAGGCCAAGACCGAGATGGCCGCCAGCACCCTGGAATACACCGCCGCGCCAGGTACCCTCGGGCTGACGTATATTCACGGCATTGACGTCGATGATCGTTATGCCAGCGACTTCCAGAAGCAACGTGAAGGCATGAACATCTATAGCCTGCGGGGCGCTGGCAATGCCGGAATAGAGAACGCTCACTTTTCCTTCGAATATGCCTGGCAGGACAAGGACGCCGGCCCGGAAAAAGCCTGGTACACCGAAGCCGGCTACACCTTTGCCGACCTGCCATGGTCGCCGGACCTGACGTACCGTTACAGCCGCTATTCCAAAGATTGGGATTCGATGTTCAACGGTGTCAACCGTGGCTACGGCACCTGGTTCCAGGGCGAAGTGGCCGGTAATTATTCGGGCCCGTTCAACAGCAACACCGCGATCCAGCATGTGGCGCTCAAAGTCAAACCACTGGAGCCAGTGACCGTTGGCGTGCTGTTTTTCGACTACAAGACCCTGCACAAGAACAATGCGCTGGACCTCGATGGTCGTGAACTGGACCTGTATGCCGAATGGGCGGTGAACGAGCACCTGATCGTCACCCCGTTGGTGGGCCTGTATAAGCCGGAAAAGGATGAAAGCAACGGCGGTAATCAGGTTGGTGGCAACGGCACCAATGTCTACAGCCAACTGACCGTGGCCGTGCCTTTCTAATCCATGTCAGGAGCTGCCTGGCGCAGCTCCTGACGCGGTTTACTGTTTGTGCTGATGCAACATCGTCTGAATCTGATGAGTCGCCTGGCGGGTATTTTCCGCCAGTTTGCGCACTTCATCGGCCACCACTGAAAACCCGCGCCCGACCTCCCCCGCCCTGGCCGCTTCGATGGCGGCGTTCAAGGCCAGCAAGTTGGTCTGGTCGGCGATGCCTTTAATGACTCCTACCACCGTCGCGATCTGGCCGTAGGTCGCCTGATTCTGCTCGAGCATTCGTTGATGGGTGGCCTCGGCTGAACGCTCATCGCTAATGTCGCGCACCGCGCCGATCACTCGGGTCAAGCGGCCCTGCTCGTCACGGGCTGCGCGACCACGCTCGCGACACCAGATGTAACCTCGGGTCTTGTGGCGCATCCGGTATTCAAAGACGTATTCACCACTGCCGTGGGTTGCGAGGATTTCCCGATCGAAGATCGCCATGATCTTCGGCAGATCGTCAGCATGGGTGATGTTGACTTGAGCATCCCAACCGTCGGGCAGCTCGTGCGGGGCATACCCCATGAGGAGGCGGAACTGACTGGAAAACCGCATGCAACTGGCTGGATCCTGGACATCACCGTTGACCACGGTGATGTCCCAGCAACCCTCGGTCAGCGTCGACTGCAACAGCTCCCAGATCTGCTCCTCCTGCCGGTGCTGGTGGGACAACTGCACGTGCAGGCTTAACTCGGCCTCCAGCGCCTGCTCGCGGAGCCGGGTCTGTTCCAGCTGTTGGCGAAGCGTTTCAAGCGCCTGCTCGCTGCGCTCCAATTGGCAGGCCTGGCCCTTGGACAGCTCCTCGGCGACCCGCAGACGTTGCACGATTTGGTTTTTTTCTTGTGTAAACCGTTCCAGTTGCAAGGCCTCGGTGAGCGCCTGCTGCTGTTTATGTTTCTTGAAGAACATCAGCCTGTCCTTTGTTCATCGAGTCGAGACACTGGATCTGATAGCAAACGGGAGATGATTGCTTGTACGTGGCTGCTGAGGCGTTTGCTCCTGTCTGCCACACACAAAAGGCCTTCCTGTAGCAGCCATCGTGCATCTGTAGGATAGCGATACTCTCTCAACCCGCCGATACTCGTCCTCAGGCCCTGCCCACGTCCAAACGACGTTTCGGTCCTTAATGACTTCGTGACGAAAACAATAAAAATGTCGCACAGAGGTACATACGAATGAGCCGTCATGATCATGGTCACGCCAGCCTCCTGGAGGCGTTCAGTGCAATGACACTGGAGCTTCAGCGCCTGGCACAGGACAAAGACATCGAGCATTTCCACCACGCCGCGCTGGGCTGCATCAACCAGTTGTTACCCTTCGACAGTGCCTGGTGGGGGCGTGCGGCGCTGATTGAAGGGTTGCCTGAAGAACATAACTCCTATCTCTACAAATTGCCCCGCAGCTACCTGTCGGACTGGCAATCGATTCGCCATATCGACGTGACCGTCGGCAGGGTCCACGACATCCCCGGGCAAGCGGTCATCGTCGACATGCGCGACCCTTCCAACGGTTCCGGACTCAACTGGCTCGGCGAATCCTATGGTATTGGCGAATTGCTGTGCATTGTGTACGTCGACCCACAAACCCACCTCAGCGATCACCTCACGGTGTATCGCGCTCCCGAAGCACCGCGCTTTTCCGATCAGGATTGTCGGTTGCTGAACAACCTCATGCTTCATCTGGTTGCTGCGGTATCGGCCAACCAGATCCGCACCCTTGTGGCCATGCGCGAAACCCTCACCCGCCCGCGCAATCTGGCGCTCGCCGTATGCGACCAGCGCGGCACACTGCACTGCGCGGAACGTGGTTTCGTCGACTTGCTGCTGACCGAGTGGACGGACTGGACCGGCCCTTGCCTGCCGGTGGCAATGGACGCTAATGGGTATGAAGGCAAGTATCTGCAGATCGAGGCCTCGACGGTCGGTGATCTGTTCTTGCTGGCAGCCCGCAGCCGCACTGTGCTGATGCAATTGAGTCCACGAGAAAACGATGTGGCTCAAGGCTTCGGCGAAGGCAAGACCTACAAGGAAGTCGCCCGCGATCTGGGCATGTCACCCAATACCGTGCGCCACCACATCCGCGCCATCTACAGCAAACTCGGGGTCAAGGACAAAGCCCGAATTGCCCATCTGCTGCACGCCCCGCCTGACTGATCTACCCCGCTGACTCGCGCTGACTTTTTAGCTGCCTTTTTGACAGCCACGGGACACTTTTGCCCTTTTTTCCCTATGCCACGTAGGGGCGATCCGTTCGCCGCACAACAACTCAAAGAAGAGACGCAATGCCCATGACCAGTACCTTCACCCGCAACACTGCACTGGCTCTTATCAGTGGTCTGTCGAGCCTGCATGCTGGCGCCGCCGACCTCAACGCCCGGGATTTTTTCGGCGCCCCTTCGGGCACCACCCTGGGCGTGCTGTATTTGCCGGCAAGCCGCGCCAATGATTTCCACGGCCCCGCCGACAGCACGGGCAAGGCCGACCTTAAGGTCAACGCCGTGGCTTATCGCCAGGTCTTTTTCACCGACATCTGCGGCACCCTCTGCACCCCACAATTCATCGTGCCCTTCGCCGACATCAGCGCCCACCTGCCAGGTGCCAGTCAGCACACCGGAGAAAGCGGTTTCGGTGACCCTCAGGTCGGCGGCACCCTGTTCTTCATCAACGACCCCACCTCGCGCACCTACAGCGGGTTGCTGACCCTGATTACCCTGCCGGTGGGCGAGTACCACAGCACAAATCCCGATGTGTCACCCGGTGCCAATCGCTGGGGGGCAACCTTCGTTTACAACTACACCCAGGGCATCGGTGAAAAATGGGTGCTGGAAGCCAACCTCGAAGCCCAGCTCTATGGCAAGAACGACGACTACTTCAGCAATGACCTCAAACAGGACCCTCTGTATCGCTTGCAAGCTTTTGCCTCTTATGACTTCACGTCGAGCACCTATGGCGCGTTGCGACTGATCCACGCCGATGGCGGCGAGTTGCGGATCAATGAACAACGCATCGATGACACCCACAAGCGCTACACCCAGGTGGGTTTCGAAGTCGGTCACTGGCTCGATAAACAGAATCAGTTGATGTTCAGCCTCTCGCAGAACGTCGCCACCGACAACGGCTATCACGGTACCGACGCATTGCTGCGTCTGGTCCATGTGTTCTGAATTCATTCATCGGAGCTTGAACATGAACACCCAGACCAAACCGCTGACCAATCACCGCTCGCTCGCATCATCCCAACTGGCATTGCTGGCAGCCATTGTGTTGTTCGCCGCCATCACCCCGACCATCCTCATGACCGCACCGGCTGTGGCGGCGCAACTGGCAACTCAATGGCAGCTGAGCCCGTCACAGATAGGCAATCTGTTCTCCACCGAACTCGGTGCCATGAGCCTGGCCACCCTGCCCGCTCTCTGGTGGCTCAAACGTATCGACTGGCGCCGCGCCGCATTGCTGGCCGGGATACTGTTCATTGCAGCCAACCTGCTCTCGATGCTTGCCCACGATTATTCGCTACTCCTGGCATTGCGCTTTTGCAGCGCCCTGGCCGGCGGTTCACTGATGATCATCTGTCTGTCCAGTGCCGCCTCGACGTCCAACCCCGATCGCGTCTATGGCTTATGGGTGATGGGGCAACTGGTGGTCGGGGCGATTGGCTTGAGCATCCTGCCACGCCTGTTTGAACACTACGGGCTGTCAGCCTGCTACTTGATCCTTGCAGGGCTGATGACGGTCTTTTTGCCAATGGCCCGTTACTTTCCCCAAGGCAGCCCGCCGACTGAGAAAACCGCCGAGCGAGTAGCCCTCGCCTCGAAGTGGAAGGCGGCACTGGGCATTCTTGCCATCCTGAGTTTTTACATCAGCCTGAGCGGCGTCTGGACCTTTATCGGTTCCATCAGCACCCACGCCGGCCTCTCTGCCGAGTCCAGCGGCGAGATTCTTGCCGTTGCTACGGTGACAGGCATTGTCGGTGCGGGTTGTGCCTCGCTGATCGGCAATCGTCTGCCACGCCTGCTGTTGTTGCTGCTGGGTTACGGGCTGATGGCAGGCTCGGTGCTGCTGTTGCTGGGCCAACCTGAAATGCTGCGCTTTGCTTTGGCTGCGCTGCTTTTCAAGTTCACCTGGACCTTCATTCTGCCGTTGATTCTGGCCTGCCTGGCCGACCTCGACCGTTCCGGAAAACTGATGAATGCCTCCAACCTTGTGATCGGTGGTGGCCTCGCCATCGGCCCGACAGTGGCTGGCCGGCTGATCGAAGCCAGCGGCGGTTTCCAATCGCTGCTTATCGGAGCGGCCTGCATCACTTTGCTGTCCCTGGTGTTGATTCTGAGCTGCCGCCCTAGCGCGTGAGTGGTCCTTTTACCCTAAAGAAAATGGAAAGAACGATGAGCCGAAAAAGTGCGTTTTTCTTCGACGAACTCAGCCTCTGGCACAGCGCCGGACTGCACGCCTTGACCTTGCCGGTGGGAGGTTGGGTGCAACCGCCTGCCGCTGCCGGCCACGCCGAATCGCCGGAAACCAAGCGCCGTCTGAAGAGCCTGCTGGACGTTTCCGGCCTGACCCGACACTTACAGGTACGAAGCGCCAATGCGGCAGCGGATGAGGATCTGCTACGGGTTCATACGCCTGACTACCTGCAACGCTTCAAGGCCATGAGTGATGCCGGCGGCGGCGAATTGGGGCCGAACGCTCCCATTGGGCCCGGCAGTTATGAAATAGCCAGGCTGTCCGCCGGACTGGCCATGGCAGCGGTCGATGCCGTACTGTCCGGCGAGGTCGACAATGCCTACTCTCTGTCACGCCCACCGGGTCACCACTGCCTGGCCGACAGCGCCATGGGTTTCTGCTTCCTGGCCAATATCGCCATCGCCATTGAAGCCGCAAAAGCACACCGTGGCCTGGGCAAAGTCGCGGTGATCGACTGGGATGTGCACCACGGCAACGGTACTCAATCAATCTTTGAGGAACGCGGTGATGTGCTGACCATTTCGCTGCATCAAGACAGCTGTTTCCCCGCCGGTTACAGCGGTGAAGCCGATCGCGGCCGCGGCGCGGGATTGGGAGCGAATATCAATATTCCGTTGCCCCCAGGCTGCGGTCATGAGGCTTATCTCTATGCGATGGAGCGTATCGTGATTCCGGCGCTGGAGCGCTTCGAGCCCGAGTTGATCATCGTTGCCTGCGGTTACGACGCCAACGCCGTCGATCCCCTCGCCCGGATGCTGTTACACAGCGACTCGTACCGGCAGATGACTCGCTGCGTGCGCGAAGCCGCCGAACGGTTGTGTCAAGGCCGTCTCGTTCTGGTGCATGAAGGCGGGTACTCCGAAGCGTATGTGCCGTTTTGCGGGTTAGCGACCATTGAGGAATTGGCTGGCATCAGGACTGAAGTCACCGACCCCATGTTGGAGTTTGTGCAGCTGCAGCAACCGAAGGAAGCGTTTGCGGCATTTCAACGGCACTTGATCGATGAGTTGGCCGTAGCACGCTGAGCCTTGGCGCTGACAATGTTGCAGCGCAGTTCAACGGCCCGAGCGTGACGCAAAAAAAAATCCGATGCCATTACCGGCATCGGATTTTTCTACCCCAAGATCAAACGGTCAGCAGTTGCTGATCAGTCGTTTCAACACGGTTTTGAACGTTTCTATCTGCGTCTCGCTGAATTCGGCAAAGACTTTCTCTTGTTGCGCCTGAGCGATCGCCCAAAGGTCTTCGGTCTGCTCGATACCGGCAGCCGTCAGACGTACACCGTTGTCATCGTCGTTCACCAACCCCTTGCGTTTGAGGTTGGCGACGGCCTCATCGATTTCCCGAACAGGCATCGCCACCTCACGCAACAGATCGTCGGGGCTCAGCCTTGCGTCACTTTCCAGCACCATCAGCATGCGCGCCTCGCTGGTGCGCAGGCCGGTGGACAGTTGCCGTGGCTGGTAGCTGGACTGGTAGGCCCGCACCGCCTGGGTCATCAGGTAATACAGATTGTGGCTGAGGCGCCCCTGAAAATGGCTGCTCGGTGGCTGGCTTTCATCGCGTTTAGTCATGCGGGTATGAGGCAAGACCATGGAGTAGGCGCCCTGGTGATAGAGCAACGGCGAGCGACCGAAATCATCGAACGCCACCACCTTGCCGATCATGATCCAGTGATCACCGCCATCCACCTGCTGGTACTTCTCGCAGTGAAAACGCGCCGAGCAATCGGCGAACACCGGTGCCCCACCCTCGCCCGGTTCGAACTCGATCTCGGCGAAGCGATCTTCCTTGGGCCGGGCGAAATTATTGGAGAGGTCAATCTGGTCCGCCGCCAACACGTTGACCGCGAAATGGCTGGCCTGCTCGAACACCTCGTGGCTGTTGGAACGCTTGTCGATGCTCCACAGCACCAGCGGCGGATCGAGGGATACCGAGTTGAAGCTGTTGGCGGTCACCCCGACTTTGCGCCCGGATGCACTGGCGGCAGTCACCACCGTCACGCCGGTGGCGAAATTGCCCAGCGCCCGGCGAAAGGCCCGTGGGTCGAAGGTCGTTTCAGTAGCTGCACAAACGCTGTTATCAGACATGCAAGACTCCCGGACTGCTTTCAGGAGCAGTCCTGATTGTTGTTATGGGGACGCGGTGACGATCTGGCTCAGATCATGCTCGGGTCGGGCTCCAGCCCCATCAGCTCGCGGCCGAGGATCTGCGCGCAGACGTCGTAGTCGGTGTAGGCATGGGCCCCGGTCATGTGCGAGTCGCGGAACAGGCGTTGCATCTCGTTATGCTCGAACCAGGCATTGCCGCCGGCGGCCTCGAACAACCGGTCCACTGCCTGAATGCACATCTTGGTGGCGTAGGCCTGGTTGGTGCGCCAGAACGCCAGGGTTTCGCGGCTTGGGTATTCATGTCGTTCGCTGTGCTCGGCATGCTCCTGCCAGGTCTTTTCGAGAAAGGCCCGGGCCGCTGCTACCTGATGGGTCGACTCGGCCAGGCGCATCAACGCCGGGGTCGCGGCACCGACCGCCGCACCGGTGTAGGCACGCACGCGGGTTTTGGTTTTTTCACGGAACACCTCCAGCATGCGCTCGGCGACACCCAGGCTCACCGTGGAGAAACCGCTGGCAAAGTAAGGACGGTACGGCGAGTAGAAGATCTTGCTGTCCGGGTACAGACCGAAACCGGCGGACTTGCCTTCCATCATGTCTTTGGCTTTCTGGATGCGATGTTCCGGTACCAGCACACTGTCGATGATCAAAGTCTTGGTGCCACTGCCTTTCATGCCAGCGGCGAACCAGTCGTCACGGATCTGGTAGTCGCTGCGCGGCAGCACCGCGAAGCAGTAGTCCTGGGTACCCTCGGCATTCTTGCGACGGAAACCGACAATCGCCCACTCGGCATGGTCGCAGCCGCTGCTCCAGCCCATTTCACCGCTGAACAGCACACCGCCTTCGGTCTCTTCGGTACGGCCGAAAGGCGCGATGCTGCTGCTGGCGGTGGCATCCGGGTTGGTGCCCCAGACTTCCTGCTGCAATTTGGCCGGGAACATCGCCAGTTGATGGCTGTGAGTACACAGCAGACTCATGGCCCATGCCGTGCTGGCACAAGCGCCGGCGAGCAAGGCAATGCAGTCGGCAAATTGCGGCAGCGATATTTCCATCCCGCCGAACTGCTTCGGCTGAAAGGCACGGTGCATGCCGATGCTTTTGAGCAGCGCAATGTTCTCGTCGGGGACCTTGCGGTCCTGCTCGGCCTCAAAGGCATTGGCAGCGATGGTCGGCAGAATGGATTTGAGGTCTTCGAGGAGCGGGTTTGGCTTTTTCATGGACGGCCCTGCTTATTATTGGATGTCCGGCCGGCGCCCCGAATCGAGGCACGGCAGCGGATACAGGGCCAGTATGGAACCCGCCATCGCGGTAGAAAATGCACCTTCCAGAGCCAAGATTGTACTTTTCAAAGGCAATGGCCCAATCATTCTGCCCACACTTGAAGCCGTTCTGGCACCCACGGGCATGTAGCACGGCAGGCACAGTCAAGCCACGCATGCCCCCACGGATTAACCTCGGGTTTTTCTCTTGTTCGCGATCAGGAAAACCCCCATGAGCGATATTGCGCTGCTGCCTCAAGTTGAAGCCTTCCTCCGTCGAAGCCATGCATTGTTTATCGACGGCGGCTACGTCCAGAGCCGTTCCAGCCAGACACTGGAAGTGATCAACCCTGCCACTGGCAAGGTCATTGCCCAGGTCGCCAATGCCGATCCAGCCGATATCGACGCGGCGGTGGAATCGGCCAAACGTGGCTTCAAACAATGGTCCCAGGCCACACCGGCGACGCGGGGCAATGTGCTGCTGAAACTGGCGGACTTGCTGGAGCGCCACCGCGAAGAACTGGCACAGATCGAAACCTGCCAATCGGGCAAGATCATCCATATTTCCAGGGCTTTCGAAGTCGATCAGGCCGCTCACTTTCTGCGTTACTACGCTGGCTGGGCGACCAAGATCAGCGGCCAGACCATCACCCCGTCATTGCCCTCCTTCGCCGGCGAACGCTATACCGCCTACACCTTGCGCCAACCCGTCGGCGTGGTGGTCGGCATCGTGCCGTGGAACTTCTCCACCATGATCGCTATCTGGAAACTCGCCTCGGCGCTGGTGACCGGTTGCAGCATCATCATCAAACCCAGTGAGTTCACCCCGCTGACCATCCTGCGGATCGCCGAACTGGCCATTGAAGCCGGTCTCCCGGCCGGCGCACTGAACGTACTGACAGGGGGCGGGCTGGTTGGCAAAGGGCTGATCGAACACCCGGGCACCGACAAGGTGTCGTTCACCGGCTCGGTGCCGACCGGCATTGCCGTCGGTCAGAGCGCCATGGGTGCCGGCCTGACCCGCGCCACCCTGGAACTGGGCGGCAAAAACTCGGCGGGGTTCCTGCGCGACGTCGATCTGGATAAAGCGGTCAACGGCATCATCGAAGCCGGCTTCCTGCATTCCGGGCAAATCTGTGCCGCTGCCGAACGGTTCTTCGCCCATCGCTCACAGATCGAGCCAATCATGGACAAACTGGCCCAACGTTTGAGCACGCTGAACATCGGCTCGCCCCTGGACGAGCGCACCGAATTCGGCCCGGTGACCAACCGCCAGCATCAACTCAAGCTCGGCGCGTTTTTCGACAAGGCCCGTGCTGAAAACAACACCATCATCTGCGGTGGCAACCTGATCGACCGCCCCGGCTGTTATGTCGAACCGACGGTGATCCTCGCCAACACCGTCAACGACTCCCTGCTCAACGAAGAAACCTTCGGCCCGGTCGCCACCTTCTACCCCTACGACACCGAAGACGAGCTGCTCGAACTGATGAACAACACACCGTACGGCCTGAGCGCGAGCCTGTGGACCAACGATTTGTCCAAAGCCATGCGCATGATCCCGAGCATCGAAGCCGGCACCGTCTGGGTGAACATGCACACCCTCCTCGACCCGGCAGTACCGTTCGGCGGCATCAAGTCTTCAGGCATCGGCCGTGAATTCGGCGGCGCGTTTATCGACGACTACACGGAGCTGAAATCCGTGATGATCCGCTATTGATTCGGAGGATTCCAAAGTCACCAGTGGATCCAATAAATCGTTAATAAACAGAATCAGTTTGACAAAACCTCAATAAATCACCATTAATGGATCCACTAAATAACAACAAACAACCTTGGAGAATCTCCATGTACCCCAAGAACACCTGGTACGTCGCCTGCACGCCCGATGAAATCGCTGGCAAGCCATTGGGCCGTCAGATCTGCGGTGAAAAGATGGTTTTTTACCGCGGCCACGAGGGTAAGGTGGCGGCTGTCGAGGACTTCTGCCCTCATCGCGGCGCGCCGCTGTCCTTGGGTTATGTGGAAAACGGCAATCTGGTGTGCGGCTATCACGGCCTGGTGATGGGGTGCGACGGCAAGACTGTGGAAATGCCCGGGCAGCGGGTTCGCGGCTTCCCGTGCAACAAGACCTTTGCCGTGGTCGAGCGCTACGGCTTTATTTGGGTCTGGCCCGGCGATCAGGCATTGGCCGACCCGGCGCTGATCCATCACCTGGAATGGGCGGTCAGTGACGAGTGGGCCTATGGCGGCGGCCTGTTCCACATCCAGTGCGACTACCGCCTGATGATCGACAACCTGATGGACCTGACTCATGAAACCTACGTTCATGCGTCCAGCATCGGCCAAAAGGAAATCGACGAAGCGCCGCCGGTCACAACGGTCGAAGGCGATGAGGTGGTCACCGCCCGCCACATGGACAACATCATGGCCCCGCCCTTCTGGCGCATGGCCCTGCGCGGCAACAACCTGGCCGACGATGTGCCGGTGGACCGCTGGCAGATCTGCCGCTTCACCCCGCCCAGCCATGTGCTGATCGAAGTCGGCGTGGCCCATGCCGGCCATGGCGGTTATCAGGCTCCCCAGCAGTTCAAGGCGTCGAGCATCGTCGTCGACTTCATCACGCCGGAAACCGAGACCTCGATCTGGTACTTCTGGGGCATGGCGCGCAACTTCAATCCGCAGGATGAAGCCTTGACCGCGAGCATTCGCGAGGGACAGGGCAAGATTTTCAGCGAGGACCTGGAGATGCTCGAACGCCAGCAACAGAACCTGCTCAGCCATCCCGCGCGCAATTTGCTCAAGCTCAACATCGACGCTGGCGGCGTGCAGTCGCGTCGGGTTCTGGAGCGCCTGATCGCCAGGGAGCAAGCCCCGCAGGAGTCAATGGCATGATCGAAGTGCTGGTGGTATCGCGCAACAACGAAGCCCACGACATCTGCAGCTATGAGCTGGCCAGTGTCGATGACCGACCGCTGCCGGCCTTCAGCGCCGGTGCGCACATCGATGTGCACCTGCCCGGCGGCTTGATCCGGCAATACTCCCTGTGCAATCACCCCGAAGAACGCCATCGCTACCTGATCGGCGTGCTCAAGGACCCCACCTCCCGCGGTGGTTCACTGGCCATGCACGAGCAGATCCACCCCGGCACCCGCCTGCCGATCAGTGAACCGCGCAACCTGTTCCCGTTGGTCCATGAGGCCAGGCGCAGCCTGCTGTTCGCTGGTGGTATCGGGATCACGCCGATCCTGTGCATGGCCGAACGCCTGGCACACAGTGGCGCGGATTTCGAGCTGCATTACTGTGCCCGATCACGGGACCGTGCAGCCTTTGTCGAACGCCTGCAACGCTCGCCTTTTGCCGACCGGGTGTTCCTGCATTTCGATCAGGAACCCGACACCGTGCTGGACGCGGCCAAGGTTCTGGCCACGCCGCTGAACGACGTTCATTTATATGTGTGTGGCCCCGGCGGCTTCATGCAGCACGTGTTGGACACGGCCAGGAAGCAGGGCTGGCAGGAACAATACCTGCACCGCGAGTACTTCGCCGCTGCGCCCGTCGACACTGGCGCCGATGGCAGTTTCTCGATCAAGGTCGCCAGCAGCGGTCAGGTCTTCGAGGTGCCGGCCGACAAGAGCGTGGTGCAGGTGTTGCAAAACCAAGGCATCGAGATCGCCATTTCCTGTGAACAAGGCATTTGTGGCACTTGCCTGACTCGGGTTCTGGAAGGGGTGCCGGAGCATCGCGATCTGTTCCTCACCGAGGATGAACAGGCCTGCAACGACCAGTTCACCCCTTGCTGCTCGCGCTCGAAAACGCCGCTGCTGGTGCTGGATATCTGATAAACCGCGCTTATTCCGAGCGGAGAATGACCTTCATCCGCTCCTCGGCCGTCGCTGAGCCGAAGACCTCGGCGTAGCGCAACGTGGCGTTGGCGTGTTCGCGCATGATCGCTTCGGCACGCGCACCCTGGCGGTTAACCAAGGCATCGAACACCGAATGGTGTTGCATGTGGGCATAGTTGAAGCGTCGGTATTCCCGGACCATGTCGTTGCGGTCCACGGCCAGGGCGGTCACCGAAGCGAAGGGCAAATGATCGTTGCGCGCCAGGGCGTCGGCGATCGCCGGGTTATGGCTGCCTTCGACGATCACCTCATGAAAACGCATGTTGAGGTCGTGATAGACCTCCAGGTCTTCTATGGTCACGTACCCTTTATCGAACAGCTGATCACCCTGCATCAGGCACTGTTCGAGGGTCGCCCGGGCTTCATCCGAGAGCCCGCGCTCGGCGGTCTGACGCGCCGCCAGGCCTTCGAGTACGCCCCGTACTTCGACCGCACCGGCAATGTCATCGGGGCTGACCGAACGCACCTGAAACCCGCGCCCGCCAAAACGCACCAGCAAGCCTTCCTGCTCCAGCGTGCGGAACGCCATGCGCACCGGCATCCGCGAAACACCGAACAGCTGCGCCGTGGGGATTTCCATCAACCGCTCGCCCGCCGCCAGTTCGCCCGAGGCGATCATCTTGCGCAATGCGACCAACACCGTTTGACCGGGCTTACTCATCCAGGCAACTTCCAGAAAGGTGGGCCTGCATAGTAACGCAAGAGAGAGACGCCAGGTTTGGGCAGAGGTCGCGGTGTTCAGCCTTGATAGGCCGGATTCTCGATCAGCAGTGCCATACCCTGTCCTCCGCCAACACACGCGGCGGCAATGCCATAACGCAGATTGCCCTCGCGCAGTTGCCTGGCCAGGGTCAGCACCAGACGCAACCCGCTGGCGGCCAAGGGATGCCCCAGGGCGATGGAGCCGCCCCGCCGGTTGAGGCGGTCGCCGTCCAGTTCAAGCACCTGCGCCACGGCCAGCACCTGTGCCGCCTGGGCTTCGTTGATTTCCAACAAGCCGATGTCGTCAATGGCCAGGCCGCTGCGTTGCAGCAGCAACTGGATCGCCGGCGCCGGGCCGATGCCCATGAACTCCGGTGCCACGCCCACCACGGCACTGGCCAGCAAATGGGCCAACACCGGACGCCGAGCCGCAGAGGCTCGCCCCACCAGCGCGGCCGCCGCACCATCGACCACCGCGCAACTGTTGCCGGCCGTTTGCACACCGCCGGCATGCACCGACTGCAACCGGCCCAAAGCGCTCAGGTCGGTAGGTCGCGGGTGGCTATCGTGCGTTACGCGGTCCACGCCCCGTGGCAACTGAATATTGCGTGGCTGATAGCCGGCCAACTCAAAACGCTCATTACCAATCGCTACCAGTTCCGGCTCGAACCAGCCGTCGGCTTGCGCCTGCAATGCCAGTTGATGACTGCACAGAGCGTAGCGATCCACTTCGTCGCGGCTCAGGCCATGCCGCCGGGCCAGGTTGTCGGCGGTGGTGATCATGTCTACGCCCGGGGCCGGGTCGTAGAGGGCTTCCCAGAGAAAGTCCTTGAACGCCACCTCGGCACCGAGCCGGAAACCGCTGCGGTGGGTGTAAGCGGCAATCGGGTTGCGCGACATCGATTCGGCCGCCACACACAGGGCCAACTGCACGCCGTCATCCAGCTGCCTGGCGGCCTGCCGCAAGAGTTCGAAACCGGTGGCGCAGATGCGCTGCACCCCCAGCGCCGGAGTCTCTTGCGGCACGCCACTGTAGAGGCCGATATGTCGAGGCAGCAGGTAAGCATCGAAACTGGCCTGAGCCACGGAGCCGGCGAGCACGCTGTCCACCGAGGACGGATCGAGAGCGGCGCGGGCCAATACCTCGCGCCCAACCTTGATCCCCAGATCGATCGGCGAGACCTGAGCCAAGTCCCCGCCAAGGTCGACCCAAGGCGTGCGCAGGGCTTCGAAAATCGCCACATCGCTAAAGCTCGAATACTGCCCCGCACCGTTCACGGCAGAGGTCCGGCACGCAGGATGGAAGGATCTTCACCGCGATACAGCGCCTCGACCTTGTCGGCACGCCACTGCAACACCGCACGCTGATTGATCGAGCCCTTGTCGGTGATTTCACCACGGTCGATGGAAGCAGGTTCGTCGAGCAGCGCGATCCATTCCAGGCGGCTGGCATTACCGGTGGCGTCGCGGTTGAGCCGCTGCAGCCAATCGCTGAACCACTGACGCACCGACGCGCTGGCCAGAACCTCGGCATCGCTGGCGTGGGCACTCAAACCCGCCAGACGTCGGCATTCATACAACCGGGGAAAGACCAGCGCCCCCAGGCACTCGCGGTCCGGCGCGGCCACCACCAGGTCCTGAACATAGGGCGAACCTTCGAGCACCGCGCGATTGCGCAGCGGACCGACGCTGACAAACACGCCGGAGCTGAGCTTGAAGTCCTCGGCGATGCGCCCGTCGAACATCAGCCCGAGTTGCGGATCACAGGGGTCAGCCAGCTTTAACGCATCGCCAGAACAGTAGAAACCCTGTTCGTCGAACACCTCGGCGGTCTGCTGCGGCGCGCGCCAGTAACCGGGCATGATGTGCGGCCCGCGAAAACGCCCTTCCAGCTTGCCGTCCACCGGCACCAACCGCACTTCGCAACCGGGTGCCGGCAGGCCGATGTAGCCGGCCATGGACAATGGCCCGGTGGTGAACGTGCAAGACGGCGACGCCTCGGTCATGCCAAGCCCGGCCATCATGCGAATGCGTTCGCCACAATGCTGTTCAGCGACCCGGTCCAAGCGATCCCAAACCCGTTGCGACAAACCGGCGGCAGCGAAAAAGAACAGCTTCATGCGCGAGAAGAAACGCTCGCGCAACTCGCCATCCTGCTCCAGAGCGTTGACCAGCTCTTCCCAGCCCTTGGGCACGGTCAGGTAGGCGGTGGGCGATATTTCCTTGAGGTTGCGCAGTGTTTCAGCAAAACCCTGAACGGTCGGCTTGCCGTCGTCCAGGTAAAAAGTGCCGCCGTTGTACAGCACGATGCCGACGTTGTGGCTGCCACCGAAGGTGTGATTCCACGGCAGCCAGTCCACCAGCACCGGAGGTTCTTCGCCGAACACCGGGAAGGTTTGCAACAGCATCTGCTGGTTGGCGCAGAGCATGCGCTGGGTGGTGACCACCGCCTTGGGCAGTTTGGTGGAGCCTGAGGTAAACAGGAATTTGGCGATGCTGTCTGGCCCGGTAGCCGTGAAGGCGCAATCGGCCTCGGCACCGCCGGGTTGTTCCAGCAGGCTGGCAAAACTCGCCTGACGGCGGCCCGGTACTTGACCATGCACGGTAATCAGCGGCGTTTCGGCCGGCAGCACCGCGTCGATCGCCCGCTGATAGGTCGCGGCGTCGCTGACGAACACGAGGCCCGGTTGCAGCAGATCGCAGACATGCCGCAGCTTGGCGAAATCCTGGGACAACAACGAATAGGCCGGGGAAATCGGGCTATAGGGAATGCCGGCATACATTGCGCCCAGGGCAATCTGCAGATGCTCGATGTCATTACCCGAGAGGATCGCCAGCGGTCGCTCGGCCGACAGGCCATAAGTCAGCAGGCTCTGGGCAATGGCGCGGACGCTGGTCAGCATCTCGGCGTAACTCACCCGGCGCCAGTCGCCGCCCTCCTGGCGAGCGGCGACAAAGGTCTGTTGCGGGCGCACCCGGGCCCAATGCACCAGGCGATCGAGCAAGCGTACGGGCAACTCGGCCAAGGGTTCCAGGGAGCGCATATGCAATATGCCCTGCTCTTCGCTGACCTCGACCGCAGGACAGCCGATGGATACCTGGCGATAGCGTGGCGCACTGGCGTCGGCCTGGGGTGGCGATCTGAATTCGGAACTCACGTGCTTGTTCTCCATCAAGGCACGCCACCGGTCCGCTGCGAAGCAGTCAACTGGGGCATGGCAGCCTTGTTATTGTTATTTCTGGCCTGCACGCGGGCGACGGGCGCTCTCAAGCGTACGTCGCCCGACGCTGCGACAGCTGCTCAGATCGGGTAGTGCCGCGGGCCGTTCTGCAAGGTCACCCAGCGCAATTGGGTGAAGTGCTCGATGGACGCCTTGCCGCCAAAACTGCCATAGCCGCTGGACTTGACCCCGCCGAAAGGCATCTGTGCCTCGTCGTGCACGGTCGGGCCGTTGATGTGGCAGATGCCCGACTCGACCCGCTGGGCCAAGGCCAGAGCACGGCCGGTGTCACGACTGAAGATCGCCGCCGACAAGCCGAACTCGGAATCATTGGCCAGACGCAGCAGCTCTTCATCGCCCTCACCGCGCAGCACCACCGCCACCGGGCCAAAGGATTCTTCGCGGTACAGGCGCATGGCATCGGTGACGCTATCGAGCATAGTCGGCTGCAGAATACTGCCCTCCAACCGGCCACCTGCGACCAGGGTTGCGCCCTTGTCGAGAGCATCGTCGATCATCAGTTTGATCCGTTCGCCGGCGTTGCTGTCCACCAGGGAACCCAGCACCGAACCTTCCGCATTGGGGTTGCCGGCGGGCAAGGTGGCGATCTTCGCCGCCAGTTTGGCGACAAAGGCATCGGCCACCTTGGCATCGACGATCAGGCGCTCGGTGGACATGCAGATCTGCCCCTGATTGAAAAAGGCACCGAAGGCCGCTGCCTCCACCGCCGCATCCAGGTCGGCATCTTCCAGCACCAGGAACGGCGCCTTGCCGCCCAGTTCCAGCAACGCCGGCTTGAGATGACGCGCCGACAGCTCACCAACGATGCGCCCGACATGGGTCGAGCCGGTGAAGTTGACCCGACGCACCGCCGGGTTGGCGATCAACCGTTCGACAATCGCCGCGGCATCCTGGGGCGCGTTGCTGATGACGTTGACCACGCCGTCACCGAGGCCGGCGTCTTGCAACACTTGGCCAATCAGCCGGTGTACCGCCGGGCTCAACTCCGACGCTTTGAGCACCACAGTATTGCCGCAGGCCAGCGGCATGGCGATGGCGCGGGTGGCGAGGATGACTGGGGCGTTCCACGGCGCGATGCCGAGCACCACGCCACACGGTTGACGCAGGGCCATGGCGAAGCTGCCGGGCACATCCGAAGGAATGACTTCGCCGGTGATCTGGGTGGTCATCGATGCCGCTTCACGCAGCATGTTCGACGCCAGATGCACATTGAAGCCGTACCAGTTGGCCATGGCGCCGGTCTCGCCAGCGGCGGCGATGAATTCCGCGCTGCGGGCCTGCAACTGCTCGGCGGCGCGCAACAACCGGGTGCGTCGTTCATTGGGGGCCAGGGCCGCCCAGGTGGGGAATGCCGCTTTGGCCGCAGCCACGGCGGCGTCGGCATCTTCCAGGGTGGCGGCGGCAACCCGCGACACGATTTCGCCGGTCACCGGATTACGCCGTTCGAAGGTTCGACCGTCTCGGGCGGGGCACGACTGGCCGCCGATCAGCAGGGGCACGTCCAGCATGGTGATTCCTCTTTATTGTCTTTATCGGGAATACAGTCGAGGGGTTCACAGTAGCGCCTGGGCGCCGGGGCGAACAGCTGGCGGACGCTCGATCGCCCGGCCAGCTCGCCTGATGCAACGCCAGGCTTCAGCGTTTGTAAGCCTGCAAACCGGGCTTGATGCTCTTGTCGTCGAGGAACTGCTTCATGCCCTGCTCGCGGCCACCTTCGGTGTCCAGCAGGCGCGACTGATCGAGCTTGGCGTACAGGTAATCTTCGTTCTGCTCCCAGGTCAGTTCGCGGCAACGCTTGAAGCCATGCTTGGCTGCGCGCAGCACCACCGGGTTTTTCTCCAGCAGGTTACGCGCCAGTTCGATCGTCACCTCACGCAGTTGCGCCAGCGGCACGCTCTCGTTGACCAGGCCCATCTCGGCGGCTTTCTGCCCGCCGAAGGTCTTGCCGGTCATGATGTAGTACAGCGACTGGCGATGGCCCACGGTGTCGGCCATGGCCTTGCTCACCAGGTTGCCCGGCGGAATGCCCCAGTTGATTTCCGACAGGCCGAAAGTCGCTTCATCGGCGCAGATCGCCAGATCGCAGGCCACCAGCGGGCTGAAACCGCCACCGAAGCACCAGCCGTTGACCATGGCGATGGTCGGCTTGGCGTACATGCGCAGCAGTTTCCATTGCCATTGAGAGGCTTCGCGGCGGATTTTTTCCTGAAGGATTTCCGGGCCGGCGTCCACTTCGCGGAAGTATTCCTTGAGGTCCATGCCTGCAGTCCAGGCTTCGCCCGCCCCCGTCAGCACCAGGACACCGGCGTCCGGATCCTGCTCCAGGGTTTCCAGAACGTCGATCATCTCGCGGTTCAGGGTCGGGCTCATGGCGTTGCGTTTTTCCGGGCGGTTGAGGATGACCCAAGCGATGCCTTCCTCGATTTCCACTTTGACCGTTGTCCAGCGACCTTCGTAATTGCTCATGGCGATGCTCTCTTGTTCTTGGCTTGACGATGGGTAAAAACTAAACCGCAAATATAGTTATGTCAATTAACTATTAATAAAATTAACCGAGTTGTTTTCGTGCCTGAAACGGGCGCAGCGCCCAGAAATCTGAAAGAGGTCGTGGCTATCCCCGGCCAATCTCGGCAAACTAGATAGCCTTCTTAACCGCCAGCCCGAGGATTCACCCTGCAATGGCCAAGTCTTCCAAGATTGCCGCCGCCCCCGAGGCGCCTGCCGACAGCCCCGAAACCCAGGCGTCGCTGGACGCAGCCCTCGACGACCTGATCGGTTACGCCATGCGCCGGGCGCAACTGAAACTGTTCCAGAACCTGATTGGCCGGCTCTCGGCCCACGACTTGCGCCCGGCGCAGTTCTCGGCCCTGGCGATCATCGACCAGAACCCCGGGCTGATGCAGGCCGACCTGGCCAAGGCACTGGCCATCGAGCCACCGCAAGTGGTGCCGCTGCTGAACAAACTGGAAAGCCGGGCGCTGGCGGTGCGAGTGCGCTGCAAACCGGACAAACGCTCCTACGGGATTTTTCTCAGCAAGACCGGCGAAACCCTGCTCAAGGAGCTGAAACTGATCGCTGCCGAGAGCGACATGGATGCCACGTCCGCCCTCGACAGTCAGGAACGCGAAGAACTGCTCAGGCTGCTGAAGAAGGTCTATCAGGCCTGAAACGACTTACCAGATCGGCAAGGTGTAGAGCACCAGAAAGCGGGTCTGGTTTTCATCGCGAAACGCCGCGCCGGTGGGGAAGTCATTGCGATAGATCGACTTGCGCGCCATCAGCCCGACGTTCTTCAGCGGGCCACTCTGGATTACATACCCCAGCTCCATCTGGAACTCCCGCTCCTTGCGGTCGTCGGCGTTCAGCGCCGCCAGTTCGATATGGTCACCGCGCACATAACGCAGCCGGCTCTTCAGGCCGGGCACCCCGGCGGCGGCGAAGTCATAGTCGTAGATCGCCTGCCAGGTTCGCTCCTTGGCATTGAGAAAGTCCGAGCTCATGGTCAGCTCACTCATGCCCATCAACTCGGTACCCGACACATAAGGCGTCGCGGTGTCACCACTGGAGTGCATATAACCCAGGCTCAGGCGATGGCCGCCAAAGCGATAACCGAACAACGCCGAGAGGTTGCGGTTGTCCACCTTGCCGGCCTTGGCGCTGCCGTCCTCGTCGCTGAAAAAACTGCGCAAGTCAGTGGTCAACGTGCCCTCGCCTACCTGCAGCGTGTGCAGCAAGGCCAGGGTGTTCTGCTGATACAGATCCGCCACTTCGGCGTGATAGGCACGCAGGCTCAGATCCTTGTTCACCTGGTAATCGCCACCGACATAGGCCATGTGCGATGAGGTGGCCGCGCCGTTGAAACGCCGGTTCGGCGAGGCGATGCTCATCGGCTGGTAGTTGGTGGAATCGCGCTTGTTGATGCGATCGATGTAGCCAGTGTTGAAGGTCAGCCCGTCGATGTCCTTTGAACTGAGGGTGGTGCCACGAAACGTCTGCGGCAGCAGCCGTGACGGACTGGCGAAAGCGAACGGCAGGAAGATCGACACATCGCCGGTCTTCACCGTGGTCTGGGCAAAACGCATCTTGGCGGTCATGGCCAGGCGCGAATACTCGTCCGCCGCACGCTTGTCGCTGGCGGACACCGGCAACAACTCGGTGCCGCTGCGGTCCGGCGACGAGTCCAACTTGACGCCCATCAGGCCGCGAGCGTCCAGGCCAAAACCAACAGTCCCCGGAGTAAAGCCCGACTCCATATTCATGATAAAACCCTGGGCCCATTCCCGGGCCGCGGTCTTCGCCCCGTCGTCCTTGTAGTCCCGATCCAGGTAGTAATTGCGCAGGGTCAAGGTGCCGTGACTGTCATCGATAAAGCCTTCGGCCAGCGCCGGAGTGGCAATCACACTCAAACCCAACAGGGCCAGATGACGTGCGCGAACAGGTAAGGTTGAGATCGCCACGAGGGCGTCCCGAGGGAGATTTGGCATGTTCGATGTCCACTTATTGTTGTTGTTTTTTTGAACGGGATCGTCGGGTTGCCCCAAGGATCTCCGGTCAGAGAATGGAAACGCCTGAGGGTGGCGTCAATCCACAATGACCGATAATCGAACATTAATATTATTATCTATTTTTTAAATACATCTTCAACCTTATGTCATCACATTGATTTAAATGAAATTAATGGCATTTTTCAGTAAAAAACCTTTGTCATTCATTTTTTAGTTATCTTTGTTAATCTTAATTTCAGCCTGCTATCGCCTACAGCAATCAGGCTCGCGTTCCCCCGTAAGCCCCAACAAAAACAATAATGAGGTTCGCCATGGACACCCCATCACGTCGCACGACGCTGACCATCGCCCTGTGTTTTATCGTTGCACTGATCGAAGGCTTCGACCTGCAAGCCGCTGGCACTGCCGCCGCAGGCCTGCGCCAGACCTTTGCCCTGGACCCGAAAATGATGGGTTGGGTATTCAGCGCCGGCATCATCGGTTTGCTGCCGGGCGCCTTCTTCGGCGGCTGGATCGCCGATCGCATCGGCCGCAAGAAAATCCTCATCGGCGCGGTGCTGCTGTTCGGCGTGTTCTCCCTCAACACGGCCTATGTCAGCAGTTTTTCCGGCCTGCTGCTGGCGCGCTTCATGACGGGCCTGGGCCTGGGTGCCGCCCTGCCCAACCTGATCGCGCTGTGTGCCGAAGCCGTGGGTGAGCAACGTCGCGGCACCGCGATCAGCATCATGTATGCCGGCGTGCCGTTGGGCGGCGCGCTGGCGGCGGTGGTCGCCATGCTGTTTGCCGAGCATTGGCAGATGACCTTCATCATCGGTGGTCTCGTGCCCTTGCTGGTGGTGCCGTTGATGGTCCTGCTGCTGCCTGAGTCCAGCGCCTTTCGCCAGCAACAAGGCAGCGTCAACGTGGCGCGCGCGTCAACCGGCCAGGCGCTGTTCGGCGAAGACCGGACCCGCGTCACCCTGGCGTTGTGGCTGAGCTACTTCTTCACCCTGACCGTGATGTACATGCTGCTCAACTGGCTGCCATCGCTGTTGCTGGAACAGGGTTTCAGCAAACCCCAGGCAGGCCTGGTGCAGATGCTGTTCAACATCGGCGGCGCCCTCGGTTCCCTGCTCGGCGGACTGCTGCTGGATCGCTGCAACGGCATCAAAGTGGTGCTGTTTGTCTACGCCGGGTTGCTGGCGGCGCTGGCTGGAGTCGGCCTGTCGGTGGGCATCGTCCCCATGGCCATCGCCGGTTTTTCTGCCGGGTTGTTTGTGATGGCCGCGCAGCTGGTGCTTTACGCCCTGGCACCGCCGTCGTACCCGACCTCGGTGCGCGCCACCGGCGTCGGTGCTGCGGTGGCGATCGGTCGCCTCGGATCAGTAGCCGGGCCCTTGGCCGCCGGGCAGATTCTGGCGGCTGGGGCCGGCACAACCGGAGTTTTGCTGGCGACCTCGCCCGGACTGCTGATCGCAGCACTGGCGATCATCAGCGTGATTGCCCGCTCGGCCGAGCCGCCGTTGCGTACGGCGAACCCGGTTGCGGATAAAACCTGACCGGGGTGCACTCCTTGTAGCAGCTGCCGAGCCTGCGTGGCTGCGTTCGGCTGCGAAGCAGTCGTCAAACCAGAACTTGCGGTACGTCTGGCAGACCGCATCAGCCGGATTCACGACTGCTGCGCAGCCGAACGCAGCCTCGCAGGCTCGGCAGCTGCTACCAATCGTGTTACGGCGTGGTGCGCAGGCACGCATTCACCGGCGGTACGCGCTGCCGCCAGGGCTGAGCCTGCTCCAGTTGTGCGGCCAGGCTCAGCAAGGTCGCCTCTTCGCCGAAGCGGCCTGCGAAGTGCGCGCCCATGGGCAAGCCTTGCGGGCTCCAGTGAAGCGGTACCGACATTGCCGGTTGCCCGCTGGCATTGAACAACGCGGTAAACGGCGAGTAACTGTGGAAGCGCTCGATCAATTCATCGAGACTCAAGCGGTCGTCCCGCAGGTCCAGCTCGCCGATCGGTACCGGTTCACGGGTCAGGGTCGGGCTGAGGATCAGGTCGTAATCCTGCATGAACAGCGCCAGTTGTCGGCCCAGGGCATGAATCCACTCCACCGCTGCCGCGTATTGCGCGCCACTGACCCCGCCCTTGTCGCGCAGAATGATCCGCGTGCGGGCTTCCAGCTCCTCGGGCTGTACAGGCGCGCCACGCAATTGGCCCAACAGGTCGACGTAGTTTCGCGTGCTGGCACCGATGATAGTGAACACCTGGTCAAGAAACTCAGGCAGCACCACCGGTAACCGGGCGGGTTCTACCCGATGCCCCAGCGACTCACACAGGCTCGCAGCCTGACGCACCGCCTCCAGGCTTTGTGTGGAAGTCGGCCAAGACCCGATCTGCTCCACCAGGGCGATACGCATTGGCCGCGGAGTCTGTTGTACAGCAGTCACATACGGTTGCGCCGACAGCGGCGCAGCATAGGGCGCACCCAAATCGATTCCCGCCGTAGCGTCGAGCAAAGCCGCGCTGTCACGTACCGATAAGGTGATGCAGTGGTTGGTGCCCATGCCCGCCCAACCCTCGCCTATCATTGGCCCGGAGGGCAGCAAACCACGGCTGGGTTTGAGGCCGAAGACTCCGCAGCAGGACGCCGGCACCCGCAGCGAACCGCCGCCGTCATTGCCGTGGGCAAAAGGTACTACCCGCGCCGCCACCAGGGCCGCCGCCCCGCCGCTGGAGCCGCCGGCGCTGTGCTCGGTGTTCCACGGATTGCGGGTGGCGCCGAAACGTGTCGACTCGGTGGAATAGGATGTGCCGAACTCCGGTGCCGTGCTGGTGCCGACGATCAGGCAACCGGCGCGGCGCAGGCGGATCACCACCTCGGATTCGAAATCGGCGCGGGCCCCGCCCAGCGCCAGCGAACCATTGGTCATTGCGGCACCCTGCACCGGCGCGAACAGGTCCTTGATCAAGGTCGGCACACCGGCAAACAGTCCGTCCCGAACCTGAGGTTCGAGCGCTGCCTCGCGGGCCTTGTCGTAGAGCCGCTCGGCCACTGCGTTGAGTTGCGGTTCAACCCGCTCCAGTCGCTCGATCACTGCGTCGACCAGCTCCACGGGCTGCACTTCACCACGCCTGACCCAAGCGGCCAGGCCGGTGGCGTCTTCCTTGTCCAACAACTGATGGATGTCTTGCATGTTTGATACTCCGGATCTATTTCAATGACGAATGGGTGGATGGCACGGAAGAGTTCGAGCGGCGGCGCGATAACCCGGCGATCGCCCAAAGCAACGCGGCAGCAAGACTGGCAAAGGCCAGCCATTCGATGGCGTGACGCAGGTCGCCGGCAAATGCGCCGAGCATCGCCACCACCAAGGGGCTGACGAACTGACCGAAATACAGGCACGCGGTGAAGCCTCCCAATCCCCGACCACGGGTTCTAGCACTCAAGGCCTCCATCATCGGCGCCATGACATTGGGCACCAGCAATCCCGCGCCCAGGCCATGGATCACCACCGCCAACACCACTTGGTTGTAGCTTTGCCCGCGCATCAGCAACCACAACCCGAGCGCCAGCAACAGCAGCAACACCGCATTGGTACCGGCGATCCCCAAGCGTCGACGCAGTAGCGGCCAGGCCAGGGAACCGCCCAGGGTGGCCAGCAGGCTCAAGCCGGCGGACAGGCCAATCAGGGTGCTGGATGTGACCCCGAGACCCACCAGCAAAATGGGCGTCTGTACCGGCACCACAAAGCTCAGCACCATGCCGACGAGGATCAGCAGATAACCCAACACCAGCGGCAGAATCGCCACCCGCTCCGGTCCCTGAACCTCAACGGACGGCTGCGTACGAACCGGCTCCCAGAGCACCTTCACCATGGCCGGCACCAGCAGCAGCGGCAGCAAATAGAGGAGGAACGGCAAGCGCCAGGAGTGCTCGCCCAAAGCGCCACCAACGACGAAGAACAACGCACCGACCAAACCGATGGTGACCACCTGACGATTGATGTAGCGCAAGCGTTCCTCGCCCTGCCAATAGTCGCCGATCAGGGTCGCGCAACAGGTCATCACCGCCGCCTCGGCCACCCCGAACAGCAGGCGCACGGCGACGATGGACTGCAGATCTCCCAGCACCGCCGGCAACGCGCCGAGCAAGGCATAGAGCAAGGTGGCGATCACCAGCAACGCCTTGCGCCCGACTCGATCGGCGAGCCAACCGGCCAGAGGCGCGCACACCGCAATCGCCAGCGCCGGTCCGGTGACCGCCAGTGGCACCAGCAGGTCGGCCCGGGAAGTGAGCGGCCCGAACTCGGCACCGAGTTTGGGCAGGATCGGCGCGATCATCACCGAGCCCATGATGGTCAGGCTGCTGCCCAGCACCAGCACCAGCCCTTCGCGGCGTCCCGTGGCCTGACGCACGACAGGCGTCGCCAGGGTTGAAGCGCAATGCACAGAAGTCATGGTCCGGTCCTCAGAAACTTTGGGAAACGCGCAAGGCGACGGTGTAGCCTTCGGCGCGGTTGCTCGCGCCCTGCTCTTTGTAGAGGTGCAGCCAGACCGGCGGCAGGCCCGGTTTGACGTAGCTCACCGCTGGTCCCACAGCCAGCACCCTGGCGCGATTGCCACTCGTCAGGCCCGGGGCGTCGTCATCGGTGAACTGACGGTAGTAGTACCCGCCGATACCGGCGGTCCAGGGGCCGAAGTGCTGGCCCACGGCGAACTCATGCCGGTACTCCACGCCGTTCTTGTAGTCAGTGGCAGGGTTGCGCGTGTTGATGTCCACCTCGAAGCTCGATGACACCTCGAAGCCGGTGTCACTGATGTAAGTGGCATTGACGATGGGGGAAAAAGTCCAGTGATTGAGCCCGGGGGAAATCAGCCGGTTCTTGTCGTAGTCGCCGGTGGGGGTCTGGATCTGAAACTGGGTGTTGACGAACAGGTTGGGCGACAGGTTCCACTGCAGGATCAGCGGCAGAAACTGCACGTCTGCCAGGCGGAACGGATCGGCCTCAAGCTTCAAAGGACCGCCCGGCGTCGGCACCTCCAGGGAAGCATCCATCTTGAAGAAAGGCACCACCGTGCCGAAACCGTATTGGGCGCCGAGGACGCTGTAGTCCGTCATGCGCATATAGGCGAGGCCGATGGACAGCACGTCCAGGGAGAGATTGTTGTCCAGAGAACGACCGTGGCGGTCCTTCTGCACGTTGGCCGAATAGTAGGCCGTGCGCAGGCCCAGGGTGCCGAATGGCGTGGCCGGCGGCATCATCCCGGCGCCGAAGTCATAGACGCCCACTGCGGTGGTCGGCGCCCCGTTTTCAGTGGCCTGTGCGCCGGCGCACAGGCCGAACAGCCCCAGGGTGAATACAGTGACGCGGCTGATGCTTGAGTTGTTGTTCTTGTGATTCATCGAATGCCCCTCCCAACCAAATGGTGTGGGCCATCCTAGTAACGACTCCGGTAGGCGGGTTATCCGTTTTCAGCACAGTTAATGGCGACGCAAGGTCTGTGAGGGCGTCTCTCCGAACAGTGTGCGGTAATCGCTGGCAAAGCGACTCAGGTGCCAGAAGCCCCAACGCGCCGCCACCTCTTGCACCCCCTGTTCATGGGGGCTGTCACGCAGTTCACGACGCACTGCATTGAGGCGCAACGCCCTTAAATACGCCACCGGATTGATACCCAGGGTTTCCTGGAAACAGTACTGGAGTTTGCGTCGGCTGGCGCCGATGTGATTGCACAGATCGAGGATCGACAATGGTTCGTCCAGATGCCCCAACGCGTATTCCCTGGCACGATCGACCATGCGTTTGCGCGCCGTCGGGTTAAGGGGCGCGGCCTGATCCGGCGCGACCAGTTCCAGCAGTTGCACCATCACGGCATCGCGAATGCCATGACGGATCGCCTCATAGCCCAGCAAGCTGTCGTGGCCCTGATCGGCAGCGGCCAGCTCGTCGAACAGCGCCGCCAACTCAGCCTGCACCGAGGAAGCCCCCAGACGGTAACACTTGGGAAGATCGGTAATTCGAAACCGGGCGCCCTGGCGCTCCAGCACATGTTCAAGGGCCTGGACATCAACCGCCACCCCCAACAGATCCAGATGTTCGGGCGTGCGCAGATCGGGCAAGTGATCACCATGGGCCACCAACAGGCTCGCCTCATGAATCGGATGCCCCGCACAAAACACCGTCCCCTGAGCGCTCAGCGGCACGCTGAAGGTGATGGCTCCCTTCCAGGCGCTGCCACTCTTGAGCATCGCCTGATTAGAGCGGTCGCGCGCCAGTTGCATCCATCCGGCGCGAAACTCGATCAACTCACCTTCGAAGCGACCGGGCGTCAGCTGGTCATAGCGTACCTGCCAGCCGTCCATGTTCTGTGCGTGCTGATCGATGTCGTTGGTGCGATAACGATGAATCGCCGCAGTCATGTCCGGCGTACCGGTGGCGCCTTCCACGCTAGGGTTATTGTTATTCATGGACCTTTCCTGTTGGGCACACAAGGCTTGCAGACTGTTGGGGAGGCAAGTTCCATTCCGCCGTAACAGGCATTGGCGCAATTGTGCCGAAAACGGCTAGTCGGTCCTTCGGCCCTCCTTGATCATCTGCACAAGCAAGCTCGCTTCAGGCTTTTTTGCGAAGAGCTTCTGCGGCAGCAACAGCCAGGCCAGGGCCGGCAGCAGGATCAGGGCGCCGAGCATGTTCACCAGGAACATGAACGCCAGCAGAATCCCCATGTCGGCCTGGAACTTGATCGGTGAGAACGCCCAGGTCGACACTGCGACCGCCAGGGTCATGCCGGTCAGCAACACCACTTTGCCGGTGAACAGCAGCGCCTGGTAATACGCCTGGGCCAGGGTGTCGCCGGCACGCATGCGAGCCAGGATTACACTCAAGACATACAGCGCGTAGTCGATGCCAATGCCCACGCCCAATGCGATTACCGGCAGTGTCGCGACTTTGACCCCCATGCCCAGCCCCACCATCAGCGCCTCGCAAAGAATCGAAGTGAGCATCAGCGGCAGCATCGCGCAAAGGGTTGCGCGCCAGCTGCGGAAGGTCAGCAGGCACAACAGGCTGACGGCGCCGTAGACCCAGAACAGCATCTCGCGCATGGATTTTTTCACCACGATATTGGTCGCGGCTTCGATCCCGGCGCTGCCGGCGGCGAGCATGAATTTGACCTCTGGGATCTGATGCGCGCTGATGAATTTCTCGCTGGCCTCCACCACCCGATTCAGGGTATCGGCCTTGTGATCGGCCAGGTAAACGTACAGCGACAACATCGAGCAGCCCTGATTGAACAGCTCCCTCGGTGCACGGGTTTGCACGGCGCCCAGCGCACCATCATTGGGGATCAGCTCATACCATTTGAAGTTGCCTTCGTTGTAACCGGCCGTGGCGATTTTGCTCAGCGCCGCCATCGAGGTGGTCGACTCCACGCCGGGCAATTGCTCCAGCCGCCAGGCCAACGCATCCACTGCCGACAGGCTCGCGTAACGGGTGCACTGATCTTCCGGAGTCTTGATCATGACCACGAAAATATCCGAGCTGGCCGCATAATTCTGGGTCATGAACAGCGCGTCGCGGTTGTAGCGCGAGTCAGCCCGCAACTCCGGAGCGCCGGGGTCGAGATCGCCGATCTTCAGGTGCAGGCTCACGGCAAAACCGAACGCTGCCAGCAGCAGAGCGCCCAGCATGGCGCCCATGGCCCAGCGCCGTTGGGTGAACAAATCGAGTACGCGCCACAACGGATGCTTGATCTGCGCCTGCAGTTCGGCGTTTTCCGAACTCAGGCTGCGTTGCGCCGCTGCCGGGCTGACACCGATATAGCTGAGCAGGATCGGCAACAGAATCAGGTTGGTGAAGATCAGCACCGCCACACCGAGACTGGCGGTGATCGCCAGATCCTGAATCACCCGGATATTGATCAGCAGCAACACCGCGAAGCCCACCGCATCACAGAGCAACGCGGTCATGCCGGCCGCGAACAGTCGGCGGAAGGTATAACGCGCGGCCACCACCCGGTGGGTGCCGCGACCGACGTCCTGCATGATGCCGTTCATCTTCTGCGCGCCGTGGCTCATGCCAATGGCGAACACCAGAAACGGCACCAGCGCCGAGTACGGGTCCAATTCATAACCGAGGGTGGCGAGCAGACCCAGCTGCCAGAGCACCGCCACCAGCGAACACGTCACCACCACCAGCGTGCTGCGCGCGCAGCGGGTATAGCCAAACAGCACCAACACCGTCACCAGTACCGCCACCACGAAGAACAGCAAAACTTGAGTCAGCCCCTCGATCAGGTCGCCGACGATTTTGGTGAAACCGGTGATGTGAATCCGCAGGTCATCGCTCTGGTACTTGTCCCGCAGGGCTTCCAGTTGCCGGGAAAACTCGCCGTAGTCCAGGGCCTTGCCGGTCTGCGGACTGATGTCCAGCAACGGCACGAAGATCACGCTGGACTTGAAGTTGCCGGCCACCAATTGACCGACCTCACCGGAACGCGCGACGTTGGTCCGCACCTGTTCGATACTGGCCGCCGAGCCATCGTAGTCGTCGGGGATCACGGTGCCGCCATCAAGCCCCTCCTCGGTCACGGCGGTCCAGCGCGTGGTCGGGGTCCATAACGATTTCATGTAGGGCCGGTCGACACCCGGCAGCAGATAGAGCTCGTCGTTGAGCCTGGCCAGGGTGTCGAGATAGTCCTTGGTGAAAATGCTGCCTTGTTTGACCTCCACGGCGATCCGCAGCGAGTTGCCCAGGCCGCTCAACTCACTGCGATTCTCCAGGAAGTTGGCGACATAGGGATGCCCCGTGGGAATGGTTTTCTCATAACTGGCATTGATGCCGATGCGCGTGGCTTGCCAGCCGAGCACCAGCGTCACCAGCAGACACAGCAGGATCACCAGCGGTCGATGGTTGAAGATCGCCCGCTCGGCGAAGTTGCCCGACGCCTGGTCGAAGTCTGCCAGGCGGCCGATCACGGTTTGGGTTTTGTCGTCTTTCAAGTCTGACTCCTGTTGCACGGGCCGTGGCCCGATAGCGCTGCACCGTGAAGATTCAAGGTTTGCCAGAGGCTCGTGGATCCTGGTCAGCGGCCACACCGCTCAAACCAACGCTGGCCAGACTGCCATCGGCCGCCTGTTGCACGGCAGCGACAGTCCCGCCGCTGCGGCTCTGGCGTTTGTCGAAGCTACGACCCTCGTCATGGCTGAATAAAAGCTCGCCGCCCTGGCTGGCCAACAGCAGGCTGCCATCGCGCAGTTCGATGGCGCTCGACAGTGTTGATTCGATGCCGGTGTCGAGGCGTCGCCAACTGCCGCCACGGTCGTCGGACCACCAGGCGTTACCGCGCAAACCATAGGCAATCAAGGCGCCGCCGTGAGTGCCGAGCAAGCCGAAAAAGCTGCCTTCATAAGGTGACTTCAAGGCCTGGAATGAATGCCCGGCATCGGTCGAACGCAACAGCAAACCGCGCTCCCCCACCAGCAGCAAATCGTTGCCCGAGACGCGAATGCCATACAGGTTCAGGCCCTGCGGATTGTCCACATGCTGCATCCACGGCTGCCAGCTTCGCCCGCCGTCGTCGGTACGGTAGATCTGGTTGTAGGCGCCAACGACGTAGCCGTGCAGGCGGTCACTGAAGTACAGGTCGAGAAACGGTTTGTCCGGTCCGTCGTCGAGCATATGCCGGGCCTGCACCAGGTTGCCGGCGCCGCCCGGCTGATCGGCATCGCGCTCAGCGGCCTGCACCGCCAGCGCGGCGGCGCGTTCACCGTCGAGTTGCTTGTGCCAGGTTTCACCGCCGTCCTCGGTGTGCAACACCACGCCCAGATGACCGACTGCCCAACCCTGCTCGGCATCGACGAACTGCACCGCCGTCAGGCTGACGCTGACCGGCACACTGGCCTGGCGCCAATTGACTCCAGCGTCATCCGAGAGCAGCACGATCCCGCGCTCGCCGACCGCCACCAGTCGCTCGCCGGCCCGGGTCAGCCCGAGCAATGCCGCGCGCTGGGCCTTGGCGGTCGACAGTGCCGGCTGCTGCAGTACGGCAAACGTGCTCGCCTGGGCGCTGAACACACACGCCATCAAACCCAATGCCAGGACGCAGGCGCCCCGGCGCAGGCCAAAGCCTGCATAGCGTTTTTGCCCCATCATGTCTTTATCCCACTCGCAAAGTCACAGGCGACCGCAGCGCGCACCCTCACCCGCCGCGGCCTCCCCAGGTTCAACGCATGTTTTCGTTGGCCATGGCATCCGGTGTGAAATAGGACGCCGAAGGTTTCGCGACTTTCTGGTACTGGACCGCCAGATCGTTGCTCGAGGAGTTGAGGAAGTAAGCCCCGGTGTCGAGGTTGTAGCTGCCCCACATGACCTGCGCGGTGAGGGCCGGCAGGTCCGGCGCCAGCAGCGTCAGCGAATACATCTGCCGTCCGAGTTTGCCCTGGGCGTCATACCCGTCGGCCATCAGGATCTGCCAGGAGTCTTCGTCGATGTAGTAGGTGCGACGCGGCACCACATGGCGCTTGCCGGATTTGAGCGTGGCCTCGACCACCCAGACCCGATGTTTCTCCCAACGCACCAGGTCAGGATTGAGGAAGTTCTGCTTGACCAGGTCGTCGCTCTTAGCCAGGCCGGCGCGGTTATTGTTGTAGGCGACAATCAGTTCTTTCTTGCCCATCAGCTTGAGGTCATAGCGATCGGTAGGCCCGAACAGCATGAACGCTTCGTCGAACAGACCGACCCCCGAGGTCACGAAGTCCGGGGTGTCGTAGGCAATGTTCGGCGCACGACGCACCCGGCGCTGGCCGACCAGATACTGCCAGGCCGCGCGGTTGGCCGGGTCCAGGTCCCAATGGGTCATCAGGCCTTCACCGGCCTTGGACGATGGCAACTCGGTCAGCAGCTTGCCCACCAGGTACTTGCCGGAAAAGTTTTCCAGGCTGCCGTCTTCGACGTAGTAGGGAAACTGGTAGGTGTACTGGGCGCGGGTTGCCTGGACTTTCTTGCCGCCGGCGGTCATCAGCCAGGTATCGAAAGGCGAGCTGATGGTGTCGCCGCCCTGCCAGGACAATCGATAGTTCCACAGCACTTGCGTACCGTTTTCCGGGATCGGGAACGGAATGCCGCCATAGGCGCCGGTGACTTTCTCGCTCGCCACGTCCAGCGTGGCGCGGGTGGCATTCTTGCCGGTGTTGTCATACACCCATTGCGGGGCTGCCGCCGAGCGATGGGTCGGGTAGACGTCCAGGCGATAGTCCGGGTATTTCTTCAGCAGCAGTTTGGTGCCTTCGGCCAATACATTGGCGTACTGCTCCATGTTCGAGGCCTTGATCGAATACAGCGGTTTTTCACCGGCGAATGGATCGGGACGTTTGTCACCTGGCTTGTAGCCAGGCGCGACCTTGGTGTAACCGCCTTGCCAGGCCGGGATGCTGCCATCGGCGTTGCCGGCGCGCTCGCCACCAAGGGGTGTCAGTTCAGTCTTCAAACGTGCAGCCTGCTCAGGCGACACGGCCGCCTGCGTCAGGCTCATGCCGGCAAGGGCCAGGGTGAGGACGCAAGTGTTGAGAAATGCTTTGTTCTGCATGGCGAATCCACCTTATTAGAATGAGGTTTTCACGTAGAGCGAGACGAAGTCGCGGTCGGCCAACGACTGCCCGTAACTGAAATTGCCGTCCTCGCGCAGCCCGGCTTTTGGGGCACCGAAGAAGTTCACGTAGTTCAGGCCGACATCCCAGCGCTGCAGGTAGGTGGCCTTGAGCCCGACACTCCAGTCGCCGGAATGGGTATTGCCGAAGCCCGATTTGTTGACCGCCGAAGAGCGCCCATCGAGTACCACACCCATGCCGATCGGCACGGTCAGGTCGATCCCGTCGACAATCTGGAAGTACGCCGGCTCCACCAATACCCGCAGTGCCGTAGCATCGCGGGTGGTGTTGGCATCCAGCGCGGCGGCGTTCTCGGTCACGCTCAGGGTGCGGTTCCAGGCCAGCTCGGCCAGTGCCGAGCCGCCATCCCAAAATGCGGTGGGCGATAACAGGTAAATCGCCGACAGGTTGGCGTGAGCGGTTTTGCCCCTGGCAAACAGTGAGTTATCGTCGCCATCGGCCGCCACGCCAGGGGCCACCACTTGCAGATTGCTCACCAGCGGCGCGTTCCAGCGCACGGAAGTTTCACCGGCAAAGTTGAACGGCCCATAAGCGGTGGAGAAGCTGACACCGGCAGTCTTGATGTCTTCGGCGTAGACCTGACGATAGGAACTCAGGATCGGCAACCCGGTGGCGGCCGCAGCCGCACCGTCGAGGTAGGCGTACAGGCCGGTCGGGGTTTTGTCGTGATACTGCGCAGCGTAGAAACCCAACTCCAGCTCGGTGCCGGTCGGCTTGAAGCGGATCTGCATACCGCCCTGCCCCGAATTTCGCGGTTTCAAATCACCGCCATTCACCGTGTCGTTGCCGAACACTTCGCGCAGTGAACCGCTGCCGTAACCGATGGCATCGATATCGCTCAGGTAGCTGCCGGCGCCGGGCACATTGGAGCGTTCCCACTCAAACTGGTAGTAAGCGCCCACCGACAACTGCGGGTTGATCTGCAACTGCCCGGAGATCTGATTGACCGGACGCAGGATCTCCTTGAACTGGGTCCCCGGCACGCTGAGCAACTTGACCACATCGGTCGGGCCCTGGGCATTGGCAATGCCGTTGCCACCGTAAAACAGGCTTTCGCCGTAGATCAGGCTGTGTCGGCCCAGACGCACCACGCCCTGGGAGTCTTCACCGAGGTCACCGCGCAGGAACACGAAGGCGTCGAGAATTTCCGCATCGCGACCGTGGAGCTTGCGGGTTTCGCTGAGGAAATGCGTTTGCTCGCTGCTGTCGGTGCCCTTGTTGTAGATATCGTCGTACCAGGCTGCGCCGCTCACGCGCAGGCCATAGTTTTGCCGGCTGAGGTCCATTTCGGAAAACAGGTCCAGACGATTGGAGACCAGGCCACTGCTGAAGTTTTTATCACCCTGACTCTGGATCGAGGGATACAGGCCGTTGGCGGTCGGTGCGTTGACCAATCGGCTGTCCTGCCCCTGAAGACGCCAGGCCTGGCTGTACTTGATGGTGTTGTCCCAACGCAGTTTCCAGTCGGAATCACCAAGGTCCATTTGCATGGCCTCGACCCTTTCGACCATCACACCGGCGCTGCATAACGCCAGAAACAGGGCGCAATGCTTGAAACGAAAGCAACGTTTAACGTTGTCCATGGACGCTCCTCATTATTTTTATTTTTGCCTGTGCATCTGTGGCGAGGGGGCTTGTCGGAACGCCGCATCGCCCCGTTGGGGCGCGCAGCGGCCCTCAAGTAGAACCGGTGCACCGATTTACGACTGCTTCGCAGCCGAACGGGAGCAAGCTCCCTCGCCACAGCCGCCGTCTACAGGTGTGCATTTCAGATGTAGGTGGAGGCCAATCCGCCATCGACGGCCAGGTTGACGCCGTTGATCCAGCGCGACTCGTCGGCACACAGGAAAGCGATCACCGCCGCTACCTCATCGGCATAAGCGGGGCGTTTCATGCGATGGGCATCGGCCTGGGTTCGGGCCTCACCGAGCATGCTCACGAAGTCGCCGAGGATCGGCGTGAAAACCGGACCTGGCGCGACGCTGTTCATGCGCACCGAATGTTCGAGAAACCAGGGTTGGGCCTGCAGGTAATTCCAGACGATCAAGGCTTCCTTGAAATACTGGTAGCAGGTCTGGTCCGGTACCGGGTGCTCGGCCAGCCAGGCCTGCCCGGCGGCGAAACCTTCGATGCACGCCAGCGCCTTGTGCTGTTCCAGACGTAACGGCCACTCGGCGCCGAGGATCGAGGCGATATTGACGATGCTGCCGCCAGCGTTGATGCGTGGCAGCAACGCGCTGCTCAAGTGGCGCAATCCCAGGTAGTTGACCCGCGCCAACAGTTGCGGGTTTGCAGTGCCCGGCACCCCGGCGATATTGCACAGGCTGTCGATCCGTGCCGGTAGCTGCGCCAGCAACCGGTCGATGTTCTCGACACAGCTCAGATCGCCCTGAACAAAACCATCCAGGGTCATGTGCGGCGCCTTCAGGTCCACGCCAATCACGTGGGCGCCGTGGCTGCGCAGCAGGCTTGCCGTGGCCGCGCCGATACCCGAAGAGACGCCAGTCACCAGCACAATCTTGTTGTCGAGTTTCATGTTGAGTCCTCTTATTATTTTTGTGTACTCGGTGAGCCGACCTACCTTGTCGGCCCGGCAAAACCGGCCCGTCAGAACGGGTAACGCGGCGCCTTATCCTTGACCGTCACCCATTGCCATTGGGTGTATTCATCCCAGTCGGCCGGGCCGCCTACGCTGCCGGCATTTCCTGAGCTGCCGCGTCCGCCGAAGGGGTTGATGCATTCGTCGGCCACTGTCTGGTCGTTGATGTGCAGCAGCCCGCAATTGAGTTGCTCGCCCATCGCCATCGCGTGCCCGACCGAAGGCGAAATGATCCCCGCGGACAAGCCATACTCGGTGCGGTTGGCCAGGTCGATGGCCTCATCGTCGCTGGCAAAACTCACCACCGTGGCCACCGGGCCGAAGATTTCCTCGTCGAACGCGCGCATGCCCGGGCGCACACCGGAAAGCACCGTGGGTTGGTAGAAGAGCTGCTCATACTCGCCGCCGGCTTGCAGAGTTGCCCCGGCCGTCACACTCTCCGTGACGATTTCATGCACTCGCAACAGCTGGCGTTTGTTGATCAACGGCCCCAGCACCGCCTCACCGCGAGCGGCATTGCCGACCGTGATTGCCCGTGCCTTTTCTGCCAACCGGCGGACCAGTTCTTGTGCAATCGACTCATGGGCCAGGATGCGTCCGGTGGCCATGCAAATCTGCCCCTGATGCAGCCAGGCACCCCACGCGGCGTTACTGGCCGCCAGTTCGAGATCGGCGTCTTCGAGCACGATCAACGAGTTCTTGCCGCCCAGCTCCAGGGCGACTTTTTTCAGATGACGCCCAGCCAGCTCCGCGACTTTGCGCCCCGCTGCGGTGGAGCCGGTGAACGCGATCATCCGCACATGCGGATCGCGGCACAGCGCTTCTCCGGCTGGCGCTGCACCCGGCAACACCTGCAGCAAGCCCTTGGGCAGACCGGCCGCCTCGAACAACCGGGCAATGATGAAACCGCCACTGACCGGGGTCTGCGGATCGGGCTTGAGCACCACGGCGTTGCCCGCCGCCAGCGCCGGCGCCACCGAACGCAGGGACAACACCAAGGGAAAGTTGAACGGCGAGATCACCCCGACCACGCCATGGGGCAACCGGCGTGCATAGGACAAGCGCCCCGCTTCGCTCGGCAGAACCAGACCATGGGGTTGCGACAGCAGCCCGGCCGCCTGATGCAGCAACACGATCGCCTCACGGACCTCATGTTCACCCTTGAACAGGCTGCCGCCACTTTCCCGGGCGATGTACAACGCCAGTTCGGCAAAGTGTTGCTGGGCCAGTGCGGCAGCTTTACGAAAGATCTCTGCGCGTTCCCGTGGCCCCAATGCCGCCCAGGCCGGTTGAGCACGAGCGGCGTTCAGGCTGGCAAACGCGATGTCCGCTGCATCGGCCAAACCGGTGACGGTCAACACCTCGCCGGTGGCCGGTTCAATGACGCTATGGCTGCCGCCCAATGGACGTAGCCAGTCACCATTGAAGATGCGTTCACGCCATGGCTCGTCCCGCAGAAAATCAGATGGTTCACTTACCGACATTTCGGTCTCCCGGCTCTTGTGTTTGTCATTGCCTGACGCGGCCTTGCTAAAACGATGCAAGGCGTCTGCGTGGTGAAAGCGCTAGAGCAAGGGCTGTGCCGACTTCCTGCGTCGCGCCGCATTTCAAGTGGCGAAGGCTCTGGCTTGCGGGCTGTAGAGGGGTGTTTGCGAATAGGACAAGGTGCTTGGCGTACAGCCGGCAGCTCACCACTTGTCCAAATGATAAAGTTATGTTTAATAACTGTTTTGCTAGTTGATCATTTCGATCAGTCGACTCGCTCAGGGGCATAACAATGAACAATCCCCATTCGCTGCTTCCTCATCTTGCCGTGCAGGAGGAGCATTTCTCGCCCCGAGGCGACAGTACCCAACTGGCCGAAGGCAACTCACCGACCCTGGCCGAGTTGACCGAATGCCTGTTCTTTTCCCCTGTTGACGGACGTATCTGGCTCAACGACCAGCGCATGCTGCTATTGCACAGCTCATCCTTCGGCGCGCTGCGACGGGAAATTATCGAGCGCCAGGGACTGGAACAGAGCCGCGGCCTGTTTACCCGCACCGGCTATCTCTCCGGCGCACGCGATGCGCGACTGATCCGCGAGCGCTGGCCGGACGCCGACGCCGCGGCGGTTTTCTCGGCCGGCACGCGTCTGCATACACTTGAAGGCATGACCAAGGTCGAACCCCTGCACTTCAAATTCGACGCCGACTCAGGCTTCTATGAAGGTGAATTCCTCTGGCACCACTCCTGTGAGGCCGACGAACATATCGCCGCCTACGGGATCGGCCAGGATCCGGTGTGCTGGACCGAACTGGGCTATGCCATCGGTTATGTCAGCGGGCTGTTCGGCCGTCTGGTGATCTTCCGCGAAACCGAATGCCGGGGCATGGGCCATGAGAGCTGCCGGGTGATCGGCAAGACCGCCGAGCAATGGGGCGATGTCGAGCAGGACCTGAGTTATCTCACCGCCTCACCCTCAAGCGCCGAGCCCAAACAGCCTCAAGCCCCGGCGCCCGCCCCCCAGGATGACGACAGCGAAAACCCCGGCGGGCCAAAACCGATTGGCGCCAGCGCGGCCTTCAATGCCGCTACCCTCGCCTTGCAGCGCGTGGCGCCGACGCCCGCCACGGTGTTGTTCAGCGGCGAGTCCGGGGTCGGCAAAGAGTTGTTCGCCCGTCAGTTGCATCAGTTCAGCCCACGCCATCGAGCACCTTTCGTGGCGCTCAACTGCGCCGCCATCCCGGACAATCTGATCGAGGCTGAGCTGTTTGGTGTCGAACGTGGCGCCTACACCGGCGCGACCCATTCGCGCCCCGGACGCTTCGAGCGCGCCCAGGGCGGCACGCTGTTTCTCGACGAAATCGCCAGCCTCAGCCTGCCGGGTCAGGGCAAGTTGCTGCGTGCATTGCAGGAGCGAGAGATCGAGCGCATCGGCGGTGGCCAGCCCATCAAGGTCGACGTCCGGGTGGTGGCGGCCACCAATGTCGATTTGCGCAAAGCCGTGGCGGCCGGAGAATTTCGCGAAGACTTGTTCTACCGGCTGAATGTCTACCCCATCGTGCTGCCACCGCTGCGCGAACGTCGCGACGACATTCCGTTGCTGGTCAACGCGTTCCTGCGGCGCTTCTGTCAGGCCTACGCCCGCAAACCCGCCGGCCTGACCATGCGCGCACTCAAGGTGTTATTGCGCTATGACTTCCCCGGCAACGTACGGGAACTGCAGAACCTGGTGGAGCGCGGCCTGATCGCCAGCGAAGACGGCCAAGCCATCGATCTGATCCACCTGTTTCGCAACGAACCCATGCCGCAGGATGCGTACTCTCTGGACGACAATGGCAGCCTCGCCGCAACCGACCAGAGTCCCACCGGCACACAGCCTCGCCCGGCCTTGCTGGAGACCCTGGCTCGCCTGGAACACGGCTTCTCCATTGAAGGGCTGGAGTCGCGCCTGATCGATGAAGCGCTGCAAAAAAGCCAAGGCAATCTGGCCGCTGCCGCGCGACTGCTGGGTTTGAGTCGTGCGCAGTTTGCCTATCGACTGAAAAAATACCGACAGGCATCGGCTTGATTCAGACGGACCAATGCACGGTGAACAGTGTGTAAAAGATTAATTAAATTAACTATAAAGCCTGAGGACTCTCGCCATCAGCCAACGAGACTTTTCGCTTCCGGGATAAACGCGCACTACAGAAATTAGCGCTTTAAAAGTTTTACCCGATTAAGTATTTTGCATGGATGATTGGGCGACATGCGCCCCCTTTATTCATAGCGACAAGGGATCAACCGTGAGCGGACTGCGTGAACGTCAGAAAGTCGAACGACGCCAAGCCATCAGCAAGGCAGCGATCGAACTGTTCGAGCGTCAAGGTTTCCAGAACACCACCATCGAACAGATCGCCAACCAGGCTGGGGTGTCGGCGCCCACCGTGTTCAAGTACTTCGGCAACAAGCAGGAAATCATCCTGGAAATCCTGCACGACGCCGACCAGCGGGCCCTCAAGGACACCCGCAACCAGATCCCTGAAATTGAGGATCCGGTCGACGCCCTGTGCTACCTGGAACGCCTGCTGACCGGTTACGCCCTGGAAGTCATGCATCCCAGTCTCTGGCGTGAACTGTTGCCACTGATATTGTTTGGCGGCGACAACGAACTGCCCGAAGGCTATCGCGCCATGAACGATGCACTCAGGGCTGAAATCAGCGGGTTGCTCAGAGAACTGCAGCAGGCCGGCAAACTTCGCGCCGACCTCAACGTCGACCTGGCCGCCTTCCTGTTGAACGACTACTCACACCTGCAGTTGTTCAGGCTGGTCAATCAGGAACAGCCGGACATCGAGTCACACTCCACTCAGGTAAGACGTATCACCGAACTGCTCTTTTACGGAATGCGGGCCTGAGAACGCCAGCCTCCTCCCAGACTGGCTGCAGGCTATAGCCGAGGCGCGTCATTGCTGGCGAGCCCGGCGTCGCGACGCCGGGCCACGATGATCAGCGATTGGTCTTGATGGTGGTCCAGGTGCGGGTGCGGATCCGCTCCACGGCTGCCGGCATGGGCTCCAAAGCGAACAGTGTTTTGCGCGCTTCGTCCGGCACATACATGTTGGGGTTATTACGGATCTCGGCGTTCACCAGTGCAGTGGCGTCCTTGTTCGGATTGGGGTAACCGATCTTGTTGCTGATCCGGGCAATGACGTCAGGGCGCAGGATGTAGTTGATGAACTCATAGGCTTCTTTGGTATGGGGGGCGTTGGTCGGCACCATCATCACGTCCGACCACATCGGCGCGCCTTCCTTGGGTAACGCCATCTCCACCCTGACGCCCTTGCCGGCCGCATCGGCCAGTTGCTTGGCCAGCGCCACACCACCCGACCAGCCGACGGCTACGCAAATGTCACCGTTGGCCAGGTCCATGCCGTAGCGTGAGGAGTTGAAGTAGGTGATGTGCGGGCGAATCTTCATCATCGCCGCCTGGGCCTGCGGGTAGTCTTCGCGCTTCTGGCTGTTGGGGTCGAGGCCCTTGTAGTGCAAGGCGATGGGCACGATTTCGTTGGCTGCGTCGAGGAAACCGACACCGCAACTGGCCAGCTTGGCGAGGTTCTCTTCCTTGAAGATCATGTCCCAGGTGTTCATCTGCACATTGGCGCCCAGGACTTGCTGAACCTTGTCGACGTTGTAGCCGATCAGCGTGGTGCCCCACAGGTACGGTGCCGCGTAACGGTTGCCCGTATCACCCGCAGCTTCCAGGGTTTTCATGAACTCCGGGTCCAGGTGCCGCCAGTTCGGCAGCTGGTTGCGGTCCAGCGGCTGGACGGCACCGGCGGCGATCAGGTGACTCAGGTTGGCGCTGCCGGGGTACACCACGTCATACCCGGAATTGCCGGTCAGCAGCTTGGACTCCAGGGTTTCGACACTGTCAAAAACGTCGTAGACCGGACGGATGCCCGTTTCCTCCTGGAAGCTCTTGAGCACTTCAGGTGGCAGGTATTCGATCCAGTTGTAGATCCGCACCGTGCGCTCTTCAGCCAGGCACACACCGCTGGCCAGCAACGACACTACAGCGCCCAATAAGGTGTTACGCAAAAACATGTTCATGGTTAAGCACTCCTGCGCGGCCGCGAAGGCTCGCGGCACTTAATAGCGGTAGGTGAAGTACAGTTCCAGCGCACTGAATTTCTGGTCATCGCCGAACACCTGCCTGGCGGCGGCCAGCGGCTTGACCCAGTTATAGGAGAGCGACGTATAGAACGACGGCGTCGGGGTCCAGTCGAGGAAAACCACACTCTCGTCCGCAAAGCGCCGATCGCTGACCTGCGCACCCATGTAGTTTTTCTCGTCCAGCCAGAACTGATAGTGGATCGCGCCGAGGGTCAGCGTTTCATTGAGGTGGGTCTTGAGCGAGAACTGCTGGACGTTTTCGTTGCTGTTGAACAGCAGGTAGTTGCCGACGACATCCCCCACCAGCCAGGTGCTCCAGTCGACGAAGCCCTTGCTCAGTGACTCCCAGGCTTTCTGCCGGTTGTCGGCGAGGTTGTCGTCGCCGGAAAAACTGGCGTAGCGATAGCCGATCACCGGGGTCAGCGGCAACGTGTTGAAGGCGTAATCCGCCTGACCGTACCAGGCGTTGGCATCGTAATCCACGCCTTCACCACTGCCCCGCTCCACGGCGTATTCGGCATTCAGGGTCAGGTCCGGCACGCCCGGTACTTTGGCCTTCAACGCACGCACGTTGTACACCTGCATCCCGTCCCGGCGTCGTGGCAGTGTACTGCCCTTGGGCCCCAGCGCATTGACCTTCATCGCCATGGCCCCAAGTGTCACCTGGTCGTCGAGGTTGTAGTCCAGGTTAGCGCCGGTCATGCGGAAGTCACCCAGATCGTCATCGACCCGCAAGGTGAAGGCCTGGGTTTTCAATGCGCCATGATCCCAGGCCAGAATGGCCGAATCCTTGAAGGCGGTTCTGGGGCCAAGCCAGTAGGCGCCGTCCTTGAGTTGGTCGAGGTTACCGTCCATGACGATGAAGCCGGTGCCGATCATGTAGTTCTGGCGACCGGCTGTGAGCGTCCACTCCCCGGCCCGGAAACCACCGTAGAGTTCTTCGGTGGCCACGTCACCATCAGAGCTGCGGGTGAAGCCGCCGGCATCGCCATCGCCAAAGGTGGTCGCCGCCACCAGCGAGCCACCGGCCAACAGGCTGAAGTCTGGCTGCAGGGCGTATTCCAGCTTGACGCCGGGCTTGACGTAGAGCTCCTGCCAGTCGATTTTCGTACCGCCATTCTTGCCACTGCGCGCATCGACGCGGCCGCTGCCGAAGTTGACGTTACGGGTGGAAAGGGTCGCACCGCCGGCAGTGAAGTTGACCTCACCCTTGAGGTTGCCATCCTCGAAGGTGTAGCCCGCCAGCGCGACTTGGGCGGTCAGGGGTAAGCCGACCGCTAAGAGCGTTCGAGAGAAACGCGTCATGAGAACCATATGAAGCTCCTGTGTGATTATTGTTGTTACAGGGCAGTGAATGGCGGCGCAAAGCGCCGCCAACACCTGGTCGAGCCAGGCGAATAGGTCGCAAACTTCTTGTCGTTATGAGGCGTTTCAGTGAGTAAGGTGCGCGGCGATGGCACGCAGCATGCGCACGCTGTCAGCATCGAACGGGCTGACAGCCTCGGTCAGCGATGACTGCTTGACGATCACCACACCGGACGGCTTATCGACGAACAGGTACTGGCCGTGGATGCCGCCGGCCATGATCGCCTGGGTGTGGTCGTTGAAGACGTACCACTGGCTGCGGTAGGAAGCGTCAGGGGTCCATTGGGAGAACTCGGAGTTTTTGGCGTAGATCGCGGGATCGGAGCCGGCGCAAATGCGTGCAACCGTCTCGGTCGACAGCAATTGCAGCCCATCATGGCGACCGTCGTCGGCCAGCAGCCGACCGAACCGCGCCATGTCTCGCAAGGTGGCGTTGAAACCGGCACCGGCAACGCTACGCCCCCAAGGATCGGCCATGAAGTAGCCGTCGCGCTCACACCCCAACTGGCTCCAGATGTCTTGCAGCAATTGATTGCAAGCCTTGCCCGAAGCGCGCTCCATGACCCAGGCCAGGGCTTCGGTGGTGGCGGTCACGTAATGGAAAAAGCCGCCATGACTGCCGCGTTTTTTCAGCGACGGCAGGTACTGATACAGCGACTCGAACTGAGCGTACTGCGCAGGTGCCGGCTGGAAACCGCAGGCATAGCCGTACTGCGAGCTCTCGGAGTTGGGATCGTCATAGACTTCGCTGTAGTCGATGCCCACGGCCATGTCGAACAGCTGGCGCACCGTGGCATCGCCAAACGCGCTGCCCAACAGTTCGGGCACGTAAAACGCCGCCGGCAACTCCGGATTGAGGATGCCATCGCAGACCAGTTGCTCCCCCAGGGTGCCGATCAGCGACTTGGTCACCGAGAACATGACGTGCCGGTCGCGGGGACGCTGGCCGTTGAAGTAACGCTCGAACAGCACGGTGTCGCCCTGCATCACCAAAAAGGCGTCGGTCTGACTGACCACCAGATGATCGATGACACTGACGCTCAAGCCACATTCACTGTCGAAGTGCAGTTCATCCAGCGCTTGTGGCGCTTCCTTCAAGACGCTGACCGGTCCGCCACCCGCCTCCACATCAATGGAGGGACGCAGGCGCGCCAGATTGCGGAACCCCCACTGATTGAACGGTGGACGCATCCAGTTGTTCCAGGTGACGCGGCGTTTCGGCTCGGCCGGAAAACCCTGCATAAACAAAGGCGCCAAGCGCCTGTGGAGTGACGATTCATTCGTCTCGATGTAAAGACTGGCCAGCAACGGCACGGTGTTCTGACTCATCGGGTTTCCCCTGCAAAATGACTCTGCGTGAAAGCAGATGCAGGGAAATAATTACCCGGTATTATTTTTTAGTCAATAAAACATTTATCAGATAAAAATATTTTTAGCGCTGTGCTTTGATGAGGGGGCAAACACGGCGTTCAGCGCCCGTTACTCCTGCGACAGCCCTGCCAACCGGGGGGGTAATTGGGTGCTAAATGCCCTCGCAGGGTGCTGATACCAGGCGTAGGATCAATACGATGACTGCTTATCACGCATCGTTGGAAGGTGACTTCCAACCCATCTGCATTCACGCGCAAACGCAAGACATTTACCGCCGCACTGTAAGGCCGCGCGACCCTTCGCAGTACAAGGGCCGTGTTCTCACAACAACAAAAGCGAGGTGAAATCATGTCTGGTAATCGTGGTGTCGTGTATCTCGGCGCAGGCAAGGTCGAGGTGCAAACCATCCCCTATCCGAAAATGGAAGACCCGCGCGGCAAGCGCATTGACCATGGCGTGATCCTGCGCGTGGTTTCGACCAATATCTGCGGCTCCGACCAGCATATGGTGCGTGGCCGGACCACGGCCCAGGTCGGGCTGGTGCTTGGCCATGAGATCACCGGCGAGGTCATCGAGAAGGGCCGTGACGTGGAAAACGTGCAGATCGGTGACCTGGTATCGGTGCCGTTCAACGTCGCCTGCGGCCGTTGTCGCAGTTGCAAGGAGCAGCACACCGGCGTCTGCCTGACGGTCAATCCGGCGCGCCCCGGCGGTGCCTATGGCTATGTGGACATGGGTGACTGGGTTGGCGGCCAGGCCGAATATGTGTTGGTGCCGTATGCCGACTTCAACCTGTTGAAGCTGCCCGACCGCGACAAGGCAATGGAGAAAATCCGCGACCTGACCTGCCTCTCCGATATCCTGCCGACCGGCTACCATGGCGCGGTGACCGCCGGTGTCGGCCCTGGCAGCACGGTGTATATCGCCGGTGCCGGTCCGGTCGGACTGGCTGCCGCCGCCTCTGCCCGTCTGCTGGGTGCGGCGGTGGTGATAGTCGGCGACGTCAATCCGCTGCGCCTGGCGCATGCCAAGGCCCAGGGCTTCGAGATCGCCGACCTGACCCTGGACACTCCGCTGCACGAGCAAATCGCCAACCTGCTCGGTGAGCCGGAAGTCGATTGTGCGGTCGATGCGGTCGGCTTCGAAGCCCGTGGCCATGGCCATGACGGCGCGCAGCACGAGGCCCCGGCCGATGTGCTCAACGCGCTGATGGGCGTGGTGCGGGTCGCCGGCAATATCGGTATCCCCGGTCTGTATGTCACCGAAGACCCGGGTGCGGTCAATAAAGCCGCCAAGCATGGCAGCCTGAACATCCGTTTCGGCCTCGGCTGGGCCAAGTCCCACAGTTTCCACACCGGCCAGACCCCGACGATGAAGTACAACCGTCAGCTGATGCAGGCGATCATGTGGGACCGGATCAAGATTGCCGAGGTCGTCGGCGTGCAGGTGATCAGCCTGGACGACGCGCCGCGTGGCTACCACGAGTTCGATGCCGGGGCGCCGAAGAAATTCGTCATGGATCCGCACAAGCTGTTTACCGCGGCCTAAGGAATGGGTTGGGACAAGGGCAGCTTTTGAGCTGCCCTTTTTTATGGCCGTTTATAACGTTAGAAACAGCGCCGAGGTCCAGACTCGGGATTGATCGCGCTGCCGGGCGCAGATGAACAATGGATGTTCACGCCCCTGCTCCAGATTCAATCGGGCAAGCTCGATTTGCCCTTGCAGTTCACGAGGCAGCGGCGCAGCGGTTGTCCTTTCGAGGGACACCTTCAACTCCGCGCCCGGCAGCTCTTCGGTCACTTGCGATTGCACCAGCAACTCATCGCCGGACAACTCCATCAGCACCGTCGGCGCATGCACGTAAGGTTGCGGTTCAGACGGGTCGCCGACCTTGATGTAGTTATCGATGCGGCTATGAACCTGCAGCGTGGCGCCGGCCAATTGCGACAAGTCGATTTCGATGCTGTCGGTGTCGCCGTTGGTGTCGGTGCGAAAGGCCAGAACCGTTGCATCCTTGCGCCATACAGTTTGTTCGGGGTGATCGAGACCCAAGGCGCGAAAGCCGTTGATGACCGCACCCGTCACGCGAATCTCGCCGGTCCAGTAGGCGCCGCGATAACGGTCCTTGATCCTTGCGCCGCCCAGGCGCAGACGAATACGTTGGCTGGAAAAACCCAATTCCTGATGCAGGTTGCGCGACCAGATCAGTTTGTCGCCATCGAACAGATCGACCTGCTCCCAGCCCGCCTCTCCGAGCAGTCGATAGTCCAGCGTGGCATTTGCATCGGCGGTGAACACTTCACCCATGAAATGCTGGCCCTGGCGCAGGCTGGCAAATGAACGCTCGCCGGTGGTGGCAAAAGTGCGACGGGCGCGAAGTGCCTTGCCAACACTGGCTCGATCGAAGGCCTCGGCCACCACGCCAGTCAGCCCGCCGCGAGAGCCGAACACCGCCGTGGCCGGAACACCACCGCCACAACGCCCCTGATGCTCATCGCTGTTCGCCGCGGCACCCACTCGATAGCCACGCTGAAGCGCTTCGGCGTAGACCCAATGGAACTGCCCCCAGGCCGAGCCGACCTCGATCAGGCGCTCCAGCTCCGGATGGTGCCAGTCGAGGTTGCAACGGCGTCCGCCGACGTGAGGCATCATCAAATGCCCTTCGGGGTCCTTGGCATAGGCGGCATACAACTCATCCACCGGCCAGGCACCCGGCTTGATGGTGCCGGCGGTGAACTCGTTCCACTCGAAAGAACGCACCAGCCGACCTTGATTGTCGAAGGGAAACTCGGGTTTGCGGTCATGCAGGAACACCACATTACGGTCACCACCCGCGCAAGAGTTGCCGCACCATTCGGTGCCGGGATAGCAAACAAATCGTCCTGGTTCATTGAGTTCGTGAATCAGGTTGACCGCCTGATCCCAGCGCTGCTCAGTGATATTGAAATCATTGGCGGTGTAACCGAGGACATCGAGCCCGGCGACATCGCGACCGTAGCTGAGGTTGTACAAGGTGTCGTTGGTGCCCACCGTGTCATCGGAGTGCACATGCAGGTCGGCGTACAGCGGGCGCAATGCAGTGCCGGCCGGATCGACCGTGACAAACGCCCGAGCGGCACGCACAAAAGGTGCCGCCACCTCGGCCGACAAGCGCCACTCCCCCACCGCACCAAGATCAAAACCTTCAAGCCGGGCAGTCGCCCAACCTTCAGCCGCCAGGGTGAACGGTTGTTGTCGCTCCCCCCCTTCGGGATCAACCAGAGTCAGGACACCTTGGAGCGGCAAGTTGCGGCAGGTGTTGCCCCAGGCATCATCCACCCTGAGCAGTACGTCGAACGCCTCACCCGCGCTGACCAGGCGAGGCACGATCAACTGCACGCTTTGCGCCGGTCCCGGCACGATGTTCAGCAGCGGGTCACCCGGCACCTCGGCAAATTTCGAGCTGCCCAGCGGGTCGATGAACAAACGGAAACGGAAGTCCTTCTCGACAAAACTCTGCACCCGCGTACCCGCGCCGCCCTGACGACGATCGCCCAGGCGAATGATTATTTTGTCTCCCGGATTCAGGTAACCGTCGATGATGTCGATGATGATCGCTTTCTGAAACGGCCGTTCATGCCCCTTCTGGTCGAAGCGCACTTTCAGATGCTGCACAGAGGCCTGGCTCTGGCCAGGGACCAGCTCGCCTGCCTGATATTCGGCGCTGACATAGTTGGGGCCAGTCGGATTCGAGGTCTGGAACAAGGCCCAGTCGGAGTAGAACTTGAAGGCCAGTTTCAACCAGGCGCCGTCTGCGAGGCCGCTGCCGCCGACCTCGTAGACCAGGGTAATTTCATCCCATTGGCCGGCAATCAGCGTGTCACGATCACAGTGGATGCTGCCCAGAAACGGGCGTTGTTTGTTGCGTTCGTAGAGGCCTTGAGGGGCAATGTAATACCCGGCTTCGCGGGGATCGAAAATGTTACTCACATGACACCTCGTGCAGTGGTCCACTGAAGGTTTGAAGGGGGTTGAAGTCAAATGACGATGCTTACTGCACTCGCCATTTCTGGTAATGACGCTCGATACGCCTGAACACAAAACTCTCCATCAGCCAGGCAATCAGGCCGATCACCACAATGCCCAGCAGCACCTGGCTGCTATTGCCGATCTGCCCACCCGTCGACACCATCCACCCGATGCCCTGGGACGCACCGATCATTTCCGCCGCGACCAATGCCCTCCAGCCCTGGCTGAAGCCGATGCGCAACGCCGCCGTCACGAAGGGCAGCGAGGCCGGCAGGTAAACGTGGGCCAGCAGTTGCCAGCGGTTGGCGCCCAAGGTGCGTGCCGCACGGACTTCACCGCCGCGGATACTCTGCACGCCCTCCTGAATGGTCACGGCCATGGGGAACATCGCGGCAATGAAAATCACCAACACGATGGAGACATAGCCCAAGCCAAAAATGATCATGATCAGCGGCGCCCAGGCGATCGGCGGGATCGCCATGAACAGGCTGTTGAGCGGCGAGATGAAATCGCGAAAACGCGAGGACAGGCCACCGGCAGTACCCAGCAGAATCGCGACGATCACCGCCGCGCAAAAGCCGCCAACCTCTTCAAGGACGCTGGCCCGCAGGTGCTGCCACAACGAACTGTCGCCCAGCCAGCGCACAGCCTCGCGGGCAACATCCCATGGCTGCGGCAGGATGTAAGTGGGAAAGCGGCTGGCCAGGGCCATCCAGATCAACAGCAGGAATGGCAGTGACGCCCATCCCCAATTCGGTTTTGGCAAGGACATGACAGACTCAGTGCGAGGCTTTTTGCAGGTAGGAGGTATCCACGATCTGTTCGGTCTTGAGCGTGGTATCGATAAAACCCAGGTCGTGGGAGTAATTCATCAGGCGCTGGATGAATTGAATATCCGCAGGCTGCAAGTCCGCTGACCAACCCAACCGGGTACGTGCCTGGGCGACGATGGCTTGCGGGGCGATGGTCTTGCCGTCTACGCCTTGCACCGCTTCAAGCTTGAACGCCTCGGCGATGATTCGATTCGACTCTTCGGGGTGCTCGTTGAGAAAGGCGATGGCCTTGCGGTGCGCACGCAGCAGCTTCACCACATCTTCCGGTCGCTCCTGCAAGGTTTTGGGTAAGGCGATCACCACGTACCAAGGGTAATTCGGCAGCGCCTGATTGACGTCGAGCAGGATCCGGCTCGACCCGCGCAACAACGACTGGCTGACAAAGGGTTCCCAGGAAAACGCCGCATCGACAATGCCGCGCTCCAGCGCCGCGTTCATATTGCCGGGTGGCATGTCGATGATGTCCAGATCCTTGTCAGGATTGAGCCCGGCCTTTTCTTTCAGCACATAGCCGCGCAGCAGCACATCCATGCCACTGCCCTTCTTGACCCCGGCCAGTTTTTTCCCCTTGAGTTCATCCAGGGCGGTAACCGGACTCTTGGCGTCGACAATCACCGCGGCCTGACCGTAATTGACCTTGGCCAGAATCCGGCTTTGCAGCCCCCGGGAAAACCATTGATACACCGGCGGCGTACCGACATAGGCCACATCCAGCTCGCCAGCGGCCAGCGCCTGCTGGATTACCGGACCATCGCCCAAGGCCTTGAGATCGACATTCAAGCCTTCCTCGCGGTAGTAGCCCTGTTTGTCGGCGATCAACGCCGGGGCGTTGGCCATGGCGAATACGTAACCCACACGCAAGGGTTTCTCTTCGCCAGCCACGGCGAATACGCTGCTTGCCAAGGCGGCAACAGACAAGGAAAGGGCAAGCAGCGAATGTTTGATCATGCTGTCAACTCAGGTTGGCGGGTTGGGTAAGCGGAGGCTGCAGGCACTTCCATGACCTGGGAAATGCGCTCCATCAGCTCATTGCGGTAATCGAGAAAGGCCGGCAACCGGCGGGTTTCGAGGTTGGAGCGAGGACGCGGCAAATGAATATTCAGTTCGCTGTGGATACCGCCGGGGGCGATGTTGAGCACGATGACCCGATCCGCCAGAAACACCGCTTCGTCGATATCGTGGGTAATGAACAGCACCGTCTGACCCAATTCAGCCCAGATGCGCAAGGTCTCTTCGTTCATGCTGTTGCGGCTGATGGCATCCAGTGCAGCGAATGGCTCATCCATCAGCAACACGCTGGGCTCCAATGCCAGGGTCCTGGCCAGGGAAACCCGCTGCTGCATGCCGCCAGACAACTGATGCGGCAACCGATGCGCGGCATTCTCCAGACCGACCAGACGCAGGTACTGCAAGGCTTGAGAACGCTGCTGCGATTCGTTGATCCGAGCCGCCATTCGCAGGCCGAAACGGACGTTTTCCAAGGCGCTCAACCAGGGAAACAACTGCGGCGCCTGAAACACATAACCCAACTCCGAACGCTCTGGACGCACCGCCGTCTGGTTGATACTGATCTGACCACTTTGCGGTTGCACAAAACCTGACAACAAGTTCAGCAAGGTGGTTTTCCCGCAACCGGATGGCCCCAGGATCGCAACGAACTCACCGGGCCTGGCGTTCAGGCTGAAAGAGGAAAACACGCGATGCCCATTGGGGTAGCTGAAGCTGATGTCATCGACCGTCAGCGCATCGGCTTGCTGCTGTGCGTAAGGGAGGGTTTTGAACATGGCAAGTGTCGTCAGGTCGTTTACAATGGGAATACCTGACATAATACGTATTAATACAAGTCGTCCCAATAACCTATTTTTATAACCTTAGAAGTGAAGGCGCACCGCCCTCCTCCAAGGCCATGGAAACCGACAGTGTCTACGTCCATTCTTCGCGACAGCACCACCTCACTCTACGAGCAGATTGCCCAGCAATTGCTGGAAGAGATTCAACGTGGCGACTTTGAGCCCAGCGGCAAGCTGCCGTCAGAAGCAGAGCTGGGTAAACGTTTTGCGGTGAGCCGCGTCACCGTTCGCCTGGCGGTGGGCAAACTCAGCGACGACGGCGTGGTGGAGCGCAAACAAGGCAAAGGCACCTTCGTGGCGGCCAAACAGGTGCGGCACGGCCTGGACGCGTTGCGTAGTTTTCATGAAGCCTTGTTGCTGCAAGGGCTCGAACCGAGCATGCGCGTCATCAGCCATACCCTGCAGCCGGTTCCAGAGGCATTGCGTGGTTTGTTTGAAGAAGCGGACGATTGCCTGCTTCTGGAACGACTGCATTTCGTCGATGACGAACCCATCGCACTGGGCCGCAGCCATTTACCAGCCGAATTGGCCAGCGTGGTCTGGACTGAAGTCGAGCATCAACCGATTTACTCCATTCTCGAGTCGATCACTGGCATGGCGGTCACCCGAGCCGATCTGGCGATCCGCGCGCAAGAAGCCGATAAACACCTGGCCAGTGCCTTGCACATCAAACGTGGCGCGGCACTGCTGGTCATGGAGCGCACCTCCTGGTTTGCCGACGGTCGCTGCTGCGACCGTACGACCTTCTACATCCGCCCGGAACGTTATGCCTTTGTCTTGAGTGGTGTCTTCAAGTCCAGACCCGCCAGCTGAATCAGTGCACCCGCAGGAATGCCCGCCTCAATCGCCAATTCAACCCGACGCATGGCGGTCAATGGGGTTTCCATCGCCGGTTTGATTCTCACCGTGCCGTGGGTTTCATTGGCCCGGGAGCTCAAGGCTTTTGAGAAAGCCTGCGACCAGCGCGTTGAACGCCTCGCCTTGATCATCGTGTACATAGTGACTGGCACCTGCGACCTCCACCGTCTGGACGTGCGGATTGCTGGCGCTCATCGCTTGCAGCATCGCGGGCGGCAGAAAGTCCGAGCGGCCGCCGCGAATGAACAGGGTCGGGCAATCCAGCGCGCGCACCGCCGGCCATAGGTCCGTCGGCTCGATACTCAGGCGCGCCTCGGCAATACCCTGCTGATCATGGCGCCAGGTGATCACGCCATCGCTCTCTTTCATCGAATGAGTGAGCCTTGATGCCAGGCCCTGTTCCGACAACCCAGGGCGCGAAGCCTGCCAGAATGTGCGGGCCGCCTCCCAGCTATCGAACTGCAAAGGCGTCTGGCTCATTTCGCGGCGAATACGCGCGGCGCCATCGCCCTGGATTGAGGAGCCGGGGCCGATGTCCTCGATCATCAAGCCAACCAATCGCCCCGGGTTTTGCCGCGCATATTCAAGGGCGTTGGCGCCCCCTAATGAGTGCCCCAGCAATACAAAACGCGACAAGCCAACATGGGCGACCAAGTCCTCGAGGTCCTCGACGTACGACTGCGTGTGGTAGCTGCCGGGCGCGGCCCAGTCACTCAGTCCTCGACCGCGCTGGTCCAGGGCATAGACGCAGTAGCCTGCACCCAGAGATTGCACCAGCGATTCCCAGGTTTGGGCATAAGCCCGCAAGCCATGCAATAGCACCAGAGGCACACCGGTGGATTCACCCCAGCGCAAAAAGTGCAGGCGCAAGCCAGATCGGTTGGTAAAGAAACAGCTGTCAGAAGGCATCGTTTGGTTCCTTATATGCGTGGCTTCGACCGACCTAGAAACGATCGAACCGATAAGGGCTTGGATCAATGATCGGCGCATGACCGCTGACGAGATCCGCCGCGAGGTGACCTGCCGCCGGCGACGTGCCGAAGCCGTGCCCCGAGAAGCCGGTGGCCACGGTCAGCCCCGGAATCTGCGCGACCGGCCCAATGACCGGGTTGGAATCCGGCGTGACGTCAATAGTGCCTGCCCAGGCCTGGGCGATCCGCGCCTGTTCAAACACCGGCCAGGCCGCAATGAGGTTGTTCATCGCATCGTTATTGAGCCGCGGGTTGGCGGCCGGGTCCTGCACCCTGACGCGCTCGAACGGGCTGACACTGTCGGATTTCCAACGCCGGGCAAGCGCCAGGTCATTGAAAAAAGGCTTGCCCAACGACACGTTCAGAACGCTGCGTTGCGCACGGAACTGCGGCATGTATTGCTTGGCAAGCAACAGGTGGTCGAGGGTCAGGAAGGCATCCAGTTTGCCGCGCTGGGTAATGATGAAGCCACCGTCCTTGTGCTTGCGAAACGAAAAATCCGGTGCGCCGACAGCAATTTCCGTCGGCCCCTCCATTGGGTGAGTACGTAGCACCGAGCAGGTCAAGGGCAAGGTCGGCAACGACACACCGAGGTTGCCCAGAAAACGCCGTGACCACATCCCCCCAGTCAGCAGCACATGATCACAGCGAATCTCACCTTGCTCGGTGACCACGCCACTGACGGTGCCAGCGGACATTTGCAGCGTCCGTACCGCGCACTGCTCGATAATCACCACACCCAGGGCCATGGCGGCCTTGGCGATAGCGCTGCTTGCCAGCGTCGGTTCGGCACGCGCATCGGACGGCGTGAAGATGCCACCGGCCCACTCACCCACGCCACCGGGCACCAACGCGTCAATCTCGCGCTTGCTGAGCAGCCGTGAATCCAGCGACAAATGCTCCACCGACTTGAGCCATCCCTCGTGCATCGCCATCTGCGATGGGCTGCGGCCCACGAACATGATGCCTTCCTGGCGATACCCGACATCCGCCCCTACCCGCTCAGGCATCTTTGCCCACAAGCGGTCCGCGGCGAGGGCCAGAGGGATATCGGCTGCGTGGCGGCTGGTCTTGCGTACCCAGCCCAAGTTGCGTGACGACTGCTCGCCGGCGATACGACCTTTTTCCAGCACCACCACCGCAATATTGCGTTCGGCCAATGTCAACGCTGCAGTCAGGCCGATAATCCCGCCGCCAATGATGACGACGGAGGTTGCGGAGGGAAACACGGTAGACGTTTTCACGGGCGCTATAGTGGGTGCCATGATCAAGACTCGGTAAACGAATGAGGTAGGCCACGCCTGAGCATGGCCGCGTGACAGTTACTGCGACAGTCGAATGACTTCAACTTGCGCCTTCGACGCGTTGCGATACGCCGTCACTTCCAGCTCCACCTTGTAGACCGTCGACCCCAAGGGCGGACAGGTGACGGTGCTGGCTGGGTCAACGCCGCGAAACTTTTCGCCGATCAGGGCCATCACGGCAGGTACGTCCTTGGGGTCCTGGATGAACACCCGCGAACACACCACATCAGCCAGGCTCGCATCGACCGCCGCCAGGGCCGCCTCGATGTTGGCAAACACTTGATGCGTCTGCTCGAGGATACCTTCCGGAATCAGCTTGGTTTGTGGGTTGCGGCCTGCGGTGTTGGACACGTAGATCCAGTTGTCCACGACCACCAGGCGCGAATAGCTGGCCTGATCTTCAAACGGGGAACCGGTCTTGAGCTTGATGATTTTTGTCATGTGGAATGTCTCGTCAATATTAGTGATGGCTGGCTTAGCGCAGAACCGGGGTTTCCCACAGGTTCAAGGTGACGCCGATGCCTTTTTCGATGGCGTTGCGGTAAACCACCGTGCCCCAGGCCACGTCTTCCACGGGCATTCCGCCCACCGACATGATGATGATTTCTTCATCGTTCTTACGGCCTTGCGCGGCCCCGGCGATGATCTTGCCAATGTCCTCGACGTCTTCGAGCCGCATCTTGCCTTCGGCAATCATGTCCATGAAGCGCACGCCAATCACCGGCACGCAGTGATGCGCAGGCTTGGGCAGTTCTTCAAACCAGGCTTGGTAGAGACCGGTGTTGTCCAGCACCTTGC